>ERZ857629.284-NODE-284-length-75935-cov-6.432024_pt1 | contig 75935 bp, 71 predicted proteins | sample MGYA00519700_ERZ857629 | MGnify/ENA primary metagenome ERZ857629 (study PRJEB31778, sample SAMEA3449351) | human gut metagenome | biome: human gut; feature: human-associated habitat; material: faeces | place: United Kingdom | collected 2010/2012 ... | reverse complement strand
TCTGAGCAGGAAGGTTGCAACGGGTGTTCACCTCATCATACATGTTGAGAGGAGCATTCTGGGAATAGCGGAGGTTGTCCTGTGTGTATGTGTTGTAAACACCAAGGCTCAAAGCCTCTTCGTCCTCAAAGTCGGTCCATACACGCTGACCCTTCTCGCCATGAATGATGGCAGTACCAGTATCCTGGCAGAATGGGAGAATGCCCTTCACGGCAGTCTCTGCGTTGCGGAGGAACTGGAGAGCTACGTATTTGTCGTTCTCAGATGCCTCTGGGTCGGTCAAAATCTTAGCTACCTGTGCATTGTGCTCACGACGGAGCATGAACTCTACGTCGTGGAAGCCCTGCTGTGCGAGCAGGGTAAGTGCTTCCTTTGAAACCTTGAGGATTGTTTTTCCCTCGAACTCTGCTGTGCTTACGCCTTCTTTTGAGATAAGGCGATACTCTGTCTTGTCGGCTCCAAGCTGAAACATTGGAGCGTACTTAAAATCTGGAGCTTTTGCCATAATGTTTTTTGTTGTTTATTATACTGTTGAAATATTCAAGTCGTTATGTTATGTCAAGAATTTGAGAATTAAAGAATTCTTCTTTTTCCTTCCTCTTATCTGTGGTCTTGGAATATTCTCAAATTCTCAAATTCTTGACTCAGACCATGTTTGATTTTATCAAGAATTATAGAATTATAGAAATTTCATTTTTACTTCCTTAAGATGGCTTGGAATATTCTTGAATTCTCTAATTCTTGACAATAAATCAGAATCCGAAGATCTCTTCCTGAGAGAGGCGCTTGATAGGCGCAATCTTCTCGAGGCTCTTCATGTCGAGGTCTTTCTCGTTGCCGAGGATGACCATGCGGTAAGGCTTGCCCACGATATTCTGCTTCTCGAAGTTGGTGATGTCCTGAAGTGTCACGTTCTGGAGCGCCTCATAGAGCTTCTTGTTGGGATCGTAGTCGAGTCCCTTCAGCTTGGCATTGAAGTAAGCGTAGAGCACATTGTCCTTAGTGGTACGCATACTCTGCAGGCTCTTGATGAGGCTCTGCTTAGCCAGGTTGAATGCAGCCTCGTTCTGTGGCAAGTTGTTGATGATGTTGTTGAAAACGTTGATGCAGTCCATCATCTTGTCGCTCTGCGAGATAATGTGTGTGAAGAAGTATTCTGTGTCGTTCTTACGACCAGGGCGTACATAATAAGAACCTGCGTTGTAAGCCAGACCTCTTGTCTCGCGGAGTTCTTGGAAGACGATGGCGTTCATGCTTCCGCCAAAGTACTCATTGAAGAGTCCTACTACGGCAGCATTGTCGTCGGTGAAAGTCTTACCCTCGTTCTGGTACTGGCGCAGATAGATGTTCTTAGCCTCGTAGGGAGCAATGAGAATCTCGTTGCTCTGTGGCTGCTGCTTGGTGTACTCCTTGCCCTGTGGAGCAGGGATGAGTTTCTTGCCAGTCTTATGTTCTTTGGCGAGGAGGCTGTTGAGCTGTTTCTCGCTGTAAGGACCATAATAGAATACGGTGTGCTCGATATTGTCGAGTGCGCCCAGAAGGTTGATCAGCTCCTGTGGATCCATCTTGCGAAGGTCGGCAGGGAGAATCTGATTGCGGCTTGGGTTGTAAGGACCATATACGCAATAGTCCCACAAGCGTGAGAAGTTGGCCTTCTGGTTGGTCTTCATGTCATTGCCATTCTTCTCTACGAGATCCACATACTGGTTCCATGAAGTCTTGTCGGCTTTGGCATGATGCAGCAAGTCCTCCAAGAGGCTGAGTGCCTTAGGAAGGTTCTCGTTCAGACCATTGATGTTGATGCTGAGGCTCTTGGTGCCCTGTGACACGCTGTAGTTGCAGGCAATGTTATAGAAAGCCTGTTTGATTTCAGAGACGGTCTTCTTATCGGTACCTATGTAGCCGAGATAATCAGCAGCATAGCTGTAGCGCATGTCATCCTCGTCGCCCAACTCATAACGGAAGGAGAGGTTGAAGAGGTCGTCCTGTGTGTTCTGCTTGTAGAGCAAAGGCAGCTTCTTGCTGGTCTTTGTGACGGTGAGGTCTTTCTTGAAGTCGAGGAACTCGGGCTGTATAGGAGCCACTTCTGCGTTCTTGATTTCTTTGACGAAATCGCTCTCATACTCGCGGTTGGCAGGTATAGGAGTGATGGCAGGCTTCTCTATCTTCTTGAGCGTCTTGTCCTCGCCGATGCGCTTGTATACACATACGAAGTTGTCGGCACGCAGATGCTTGTTGGCAAAATCGATGATGTCTTTCTTGGTGAGTTTGCTCTGTCGGTCGAGCTGCTTGACTACGTCTTCCCATTTCTGGTCGTTGATGAAAGCGTCTACCATGATGCTGGCACGGTTTTCGTTGTCATCGAGTCCCTTGTAGAAGTTAAGTTTCTCGTTGGCTATGATAGCAGGAAGTAGTTCGTCTGCAAACTCTCCGCGGCGCAGCTTATCCATCTCGCCAAGCACGAGTGCACGAGTGTCTTCGAGTTTCTGTCCCTTGTTGGGCAGTGCTTGTACGAGAAATGCGGTGTAGTCGTGAAGAGCATAGTTGAAGGCTCCTGCAGAGGCGAGTTTCATCTTCTGCTCCAGGTTTACCTCGAAGAGTCCTGCCTTGCCATTGGCGAGCAAGTCGCTGATGACATCGAGGGTATCGTACTGCTGGTCGTTGACGCCCTTGAAGAGCCATGCCAGCATGACGTTTTCCTGCTCCTTACCGACAACCGTGGTGTCCTTTACTGCTGTGATGGCAGGCTGTGCCTCGAACTCAGGGCGTGACAGGTTGTCGCTCTTCTTCCATGAGCCAAAGTACTGGTCGATGAGAGCTATGGTCTTGTCGGGGTCAAAGTCGCCAGCCATGACGATAGCCACATTGTTTGGCACATAGTAACGGTGGAAATAGTTCTGTATGTTGATGATGCTTGGGTTTTTGAGGTGCTCCTGCTCACCGATGGTGGTCTGTGTACCATAGGGGTGGGTAGGGGTGAGGAGTTTCCATAGTGCAGCAAACTCCTTGGTGGCATCGCTTGCCATAGAGATGTTCTTCTCCTCGTAAACAGCTTCAAGCTCTGTATGGAAGCCGCGGATGACCATGTTCTGAAATCGGTCGCTCTGCACCTTTGCCCAGTTTTCTATCTCATTGTTTGGGATGTTCTCCACGTAGCAGGTGACATCATTGCTGGTATAGGCGTTTGTTCCCTCGCTACCGATGCTCGACATGAGCTTGTCGTACTCGTTGGGGATGTTGTATTTGGCAGCCAACTGTGAGATGGAGTCAATCTCGTGGTAAGCCTGCTTGCGCTGTGCGGGATCGGTGAGTTTGCGATAAGTCTCATAGCGGCGGGTTATCTCGTCGAGGTATGGCTTCTCCTTGGCGGCATCGATGGTACCAAACTTCTTGGTGCCTTTGAACATCAGGTGCTCCAGATAGTGAGCCAGACCTGTAGTCTCGGCAGGGTCATTACGCGAACCTGTTTTTACAGCGATGTTGACCTGCAAGCGAGGCTTCTCCTTGTTAACTGACATATATACCTTCAGACCATTGTCGAGAGTATAGATGCGTGTTTGCATTGCATCGCCTGGTACGGTGGTGTAATGATAATCTTTAGCGCTGGCGTTGATGCTGCCCATCAGGATAGCTGCCAGCAAAACATGCTTGATTTTCATTTTTTATATATGAATAATAAATTATTAAATGCAAGTATCGTAAGTTCAGAAGTTAAAGAAGTTATCGCTCCCTATGGACGGCTGAGGAGCTAAGACAATAGTCTTTTTTGGTGTAGTTTTTAAGCTGCAAGACATATGTCTTAACTCCTTAACTCCTTTAACTCCTTAACTTTCTGATATATGAAAGCTCAGTTGTTAATTCTCGTAATCCACTTCTTGGTCCAAACTGTTCACGAAGTTTCTGTAAACCTCTTCCTCAACGTCTCCCATGGCATACTCCTTCTCTGCATCCTTCTTGATTTCTGCTATCCATGAGCGGCGGGCCTTGATGTAGTCTTCGTGGATGCGGTTGGCATCCTCCAGGGTAATCTCCGAGATGTGATAGTAGTCGCAGATCATCTTATAAGTCCACGCCCACTGGTATTCGCGATAGTTGGCATCAATCAACTCAAAGCGTGTGATGAGTTCCTGGATGGTCTCGATGTTTCCGTTCTTCAGATCGGAGATGATGCGCTGTTCCTCGCTTACTGGTAGGAGGAGTCCAGAGAGGTCTTCCCAGTCGCTGGCTCCAATCTCTGTGGAAGGAGGGGTGATGGATGGGTCGCGCTTCAGTACTCGTTTCAGTACGGCACCCATATAGATGCGCAAGGCAATGTCGTAGTATTTGATGCCCTTGTGGAGCGATGAAGCTGGGATGATGTATTCGTGATAGAGATACTGCGAAACATTGTCGCCCGTCACCTCGCGTAGGTTTTCCAAAATCTTCTTGCCCTTGAGAATCTCGCCTACAGAGAAAGGAGAGAGCCAGTCGAAGTTGACGATGCTTTTGCGGTTTTCCGGTGCTCGGAGATCACGCTTAGGCCATTTCTTGATGTCGCGATACAATCCCACGGTAGTAATGTTTCTGCCAGGAATGAGGAACATCTTGTCGCCGTCAGCAATGAGATAGGCGAATGGCAGATTGCGGGTGTTAGGGTGGTGCATCAGCTTGCCGAAGCATACCGAGAACGACCCCAGGGTGGCAGGCATCAGGAGATAAGCACCGCTGGCTGTCTTGGAACCGCGCTCCAGGATGCCCCAATGCATAGGTCCCATCTTGTAGGCATGGTTGGAGAAGTTGGTAGCCGAACCGGCATTATAGAACGAGAACATTCCTCCTATGAGAAGGCTGCTCTTGTGATGGGATGCTGTGAAAGGGCCGCAGAAGGCTGCGCACGCCTCGCCGTTGCTCATATAGCTGTTGGCAAAGAAAACAGAGGCTGAGGCTGTAAATCCGTTGCTCAGCTGGCAGGCTTCGCCCACGAAGCAGTCTTGTATCTTTACGCTGTTGATGACACTGGAACCTTCGGCTATGATGGAGTTCTCGATGATGACACCAGTACCGATATATACATTGCCATATACCGAACCGAGCAGGGTGCAGTCGCTGAGACGTGAAGCTCCGTTCACTTCGCAGAAATCGTTGATGACACAGTTGGTAATCTCCTTGGTGTTTACTATTTTTACTTTGTTGCCAATCAGTCCACGCTCCGGCATCTTGTTGTCGATGTCGGTCTTGATGATCTGTCTGATTTTCTCCTTCAGTTCTTTGTCAGAGAAGTGCTTTACCATGAAGGCAGCAAGCTGACTGTTCAGATCACTAAAGAGAATGACATTACCTTCTCCCACCTCGTTGAGTACGCTCACCAGGTTGCCCTCACCGTAGGTTGCTCCCTCGGTAGTTTCCATGGTCGAGATATTTGAGATGTAGCAATCGTCACCAATGGTGTAGTTGTTGATGAAGTTGCCCACGTTCTCGATGAGACAGTCGTCTCCGATGGTTACATTGCGCAGGGTGGCATTGTTGATGCCAGAGTGCTTTACAAAGCCTTGGCTTACCTCCACATTCTTGTTGAATGCTCCGATGTTTACTTCGCCGTAGAGCATTACGCGGTGCATGAAGTTCGGTTTAAAATCTTCTGAGACATTGATGGATGTCCAGTCTTCTGCCCAACAGTCATTGCTCTTGAGTACATCGATTTCCTTGGAGGTTAGCGGTCTGTAGTCATTCATATTGTTGATACGTTTTTATTGTTTATTGAACTTTTGTCAATTCCCACACTTGCAAAACTTGAATAGTTTATTCGTAGTCCTGATATAAGAAATCGTTATAAGGATACTTTTGTACGTGCAGTTCGCGAACTTTTTTATACAGTATGTCACGGAACTCATCGATGTTCTCCTTGTTCTTGGCAGAGATGAAGAGACAGTCGTCGTGCAACTTAGCCATCCAAGTGCGTTTCAACTCCTCGAGGGTGATGTTCTCTTTCTGCACGGGAGTGAGGTCGTCTTCATCCTTTTCCACCCAAGAGTAGTTGTCTATTTTGTTGAAGATAATCATAGAGGGCTTTTCAGCACAATCCAGTTCTTTCAGCGTCTTCTCTACTACCTGTATCTGTTCTTCGAAGTCGGGATGTGAGATGTCGACAACATGCAACAACAAGTCGGCTTCGCGTGTCTCGTCGAGGGTGCTCTTGAAAGAGTCTACCAGGTCGGTGGGCAATTTACGTATGAATCCAACGGTGTCGGCGAGGAGGAAAGGAAGATTCTCTACCACCACCTTTCTCACTGTGGTATCGAGGGTGGCAAAGAGTTTGTTTTCTGCAAAGACCTCACTCTTGGAGAGTAAGTTCATGATGGTGCTCTTACCCACGTTGGTGTAGCCAACGAGAGCCACACGGATGAGACGGCCACGGTTTTTGCGCTGAGTGGTCTTCTGCTTGTCTATCTCGGCCAGGCGCTCTTTGAGCAAACTCATACGACCTAAGATGATGCGTCGGTCCATCTCGAGCTGAGTCTCGCCAGGACCACGGAGACCTACTGAGCCTTTACCGCCGCCTGAGCCCGAACCACCACCTTGACGTTCCAGGTGAGTCCATAGTCGCTGCAGTCGGGGGAGCATATATCTGTATTGTGCCAATTCTACTTGAGTCTTTGCGGCAGCAGTCTGTGCGCGCATGGCAAAGATGTCGAGAATAAGAGAGGTGCGGTCCAGGATTTTTACCTGCAGTTCTTGCTCGATATTGCGTATCTGCTTGGCGGATAGCTCATCATCGAAGATGACCATTCCGATTTCGCGGTCTTCTTCCTCTTCTTCTTTAATGTATTGTTTGATTTCTTCGAGTTTACCCTTACCGACATACGTAGTTTGATTGGGTGCTACAACCTTCTGTGTGAAACGCTTCACGGTTACAGCTCCTGCCGTATCGGCAAGAAATTCCAGTTCGTCGAGATATTCTTTGGTCTTGGCCTCGTCCTGTTCTTTGGTGATCAGACCAACAAGTACGGCTGTCTCGGTCTTGACTTCTGAGATGACAAATTCCTTCATTGATTAGCTTGTTATTATATAATAGGTGCAAAGTTAATAAAAAATGCGATTTTTATAGAATACTCACAGAATTATTTATACTTTTTTTAAGAAAAAGGCTCTGTTGTGTCATGAAAAGAAGAGCAAATACCGCAAACGTTTACGTTATTTTTTGCGTAAAAAAGAGAAATATATTTGATATAAATCAATTTTTTGTATTATATTTGCACTCGAAAAGAAACACAAACTGATTTTCAAAAAGATCATAACTACATAAAAAACACAAAACTGCTGAAACATTCAAAAACGTAAGAATTGCCCCGACGAGATGTCGGGGCTTTTTTTGGCTTTTTGAGAGCCTGTTTTCTTAGTTTGTTTAGGGCTTTTTTTGTTTTCTTGGTTGCGTTATAAATCATGTTGATAATCACTTCTTTAGGAAATAGTTTTTAAACACAGGGGCTCTTCCTATAGTCTTGCTATTTTTTTATGGAAGAGCAAAATAATATTATATTTATCGTTTATTGGTTGTTTGCGGTAATGTATAGAGTGGATATTGTCGAAACTTCTTTTTATTTTTTTAATGAATCTAAGTGGAAGTCCTTATGAAGATATTTGCGATGGTCAACGTAAGTACTTGTATTTCAAGACGAACTTAGAAGGATTGTTGTGCATATAATTACTGAAGTTTCGTATGTACGGAAATTGTGGAAGTTGAGTAATTACAAAAAAAAAGGTTCCTCTATGGGATAATCCCATTGGAGGAACCTTTGTGTTATAGTATACCACTCTTGTTGTCGTGACAGGATGCAGGTCAATACCATGCAGTGCTGTTAGTTTTTAAATGTCAAACCATCGTCTTTTGTGTGGTCGATGACGATTGGTTTCTCGCGGCTAACCAGTTCTGCAAGAATCTTGCGGCTCAAGTCGTTTAGTACGTAGTCTTGGATGGCGCGCTTTACTGGACGTGCACCAAACTCAGGATTGTAACCTACCTCAGCCAAGTATTCGATGGCAGCAGGAGTCCAACGAAGCTCGAATCCTTGTGGAGCTAACATCTTCTTAACTCTGTTCATCTGTAACTCTACCACCTGTGCAATCTGCTCTTTTGTCAAAGGCTTAAAGGTGATAATGTCGTCGATACGGTTCAGGAACTCAGGACGGAACGTCTTTCTCAACATGTCACGGCTTGCGTTAGAAGTCATGATGATGATGGTGTTCTTGAAGTTTACTACGCGACCCTTATTGTCGGTTAGTCTGCCGTCGTCCAATACCTGAAGTAAGGTGTTGAATACATCGGGATGTGCCTTTTCTATCTCGTCGAAGAGGACAACGCTGTATGGTTTACGGCGAACGGCTTCGGTCAGCTGACCACCCTCATCATAGCCTACATATCCTGGAGGCGCTCCTATCAAGCGGGTGACGCTGAATTTCTCTTGATATTCGCTCATGTCGATACGCGTCATCATGGATTCATCGTTGAAGAGGTATTCGGCTAATGCCTTGGCGAGCTCGGTCTTACCAACACCCGTGGTGCCTAAGAAGATGAAGCTTGCGATAGGGCGCTTAGGGTCTTGCAGACCAGCACGAGAACGTCGTACAGCGTCACTCACAGCAGTGATGGCTTCGTCTTGTCCGATGACTCTCTTGTGGAGTTCTTCCTCCAGATGGAGAAGCTTCTCGCGTTCGCTCTGCATCATACGACTTACAGGTATGCCCGTCCAGCGGCTTACCACCTCTGCGATATCATCGGCAGTAACTTCCTCTCTTATCATGGCTTCTCCTCCCTGTGTGGTCTTTAGCTGTTCTTGGATGTGCTTGATATCATCTTCGAGCATCTTCAGCTTGGAGTATCTTATTTCGGCCACTCGTTCGTAGTTGCCTTCTCGTTCCATGCGTTCAGCTTCAAACTTTAGATTCTCTATCTCCTGTTTGTCTTGCTGAATTTTATTGACGAGTTCTCTCTCTGATTCCCATTTAGCACGGAAGTCTTTTTCCTGCTCTTTCAGGTTGGTGATGTCTTTGTTGAGTTGTTCAATCTTAGGCTGGTCGTTCTCGCGCTTGATAGCCTCGCGCTCTATCTCCAGCTGTTTTAAGTGGCGTGTAATCTCGTCAAGCTCCTCTGGCACGGAGTCGCGCTCCATGCGAAGTTTAGCGGCAGCCTCGTCCATCAAGTCGATAGCTTTATCGGGGAGGAATCTGTCAGAGATGTAACGTTCAGAAAGTTTGACAGCAGCGATGCATGCATCGTCCTGGATACGAACCTTGTGGTGGTTTTCGTAGCGTTCCTTGATGCCTCGCAAGATGCTGATAGCGTCAACCTCGTCAGGTTCGTTCACCATGACGGTTTGGAAGCGTCGCTCCAAAGCCTTGTCTTTCTCGAAGTACTTCTGATATTCGTTGAGTGTTGTGGCACCGATGGCTCTCAGTTCGCCACGTGCCAATGCTGGCTTCAGAATGTTTGCCGCATCCATGGCGCCCTCGCCACCTCCTGCGCCTACCAAGGTGTGAATCTCGTCAATGAAGAGAATAATCTGTCCGTTGGCGTTTGTAACTTCCTTGATGACACTCTTCAATCGCTCTTCGAACTCACCTTTATATTTAGCACCAGCTACCAGTGCGCCCATGTCGAGAGAAAAGAGTTGTTTGTCTTTAAGATTCTCTGGTACGTCACCGCGTACAATACGTTCTGCCAATCCTTCTACAATAGCAGTTTTACCTGTACCAGGTTCACCGATAAGGATAGGGTTGTTTTTCGTTCTTCTTGATAAGATTTGGAGCACGCGTCGTATTTCTTCGTCACGACCAATTACCGGGTCGAGTTTTCCGCTTCGAGCCTGTTCTACCAAGTTCTTGGCGTATTTCTCCAAGCTTTGATAATTTTCGTCAGCACTCTGGCTTTTCACATTTTGACCTTGACGGAGAGTCTGTATGGCAGCCATCATGTCTTTCTCGTTGGCGCCTGCGTCTTTCAGAATACGAGCAGCTGTCGAGTTGCTTTTCAAGATGGCAAAGAGTATAGGTTCCACACTCACAAATTCATCGCCCATCTTCTTTGCTATGTCTTCTGCGCTCAGCAGTATCTGATTGGTTTCACCCGACAGATAAGGCTGGCCTGCGCCTTGTACGCGAGGTAGATGTTGTATTTCTTGCTGCAAGAGCATGGTGATTTGTCCACCATTCATGCCTAATTTTTGGAAGATATAGTTGGTTATATCTGGTGCTTTCTCAATGATTCCACTGAGAAGATGTACGGGCTCGATGGTTTGTTGACCATTGCGTTGCGCCGTGTTTACAGCGGCTTGCACCGCCTCTTGTGCTTTGATTGTAAATTTGTCAAATGTCATATATGTCTCCTTTCTTATTTGGTTGATGTTATTATACTTGTTTTTTTTGTTGTTCGCTAATGGTTGAGCGAAATGTGTGCCGAGGAGTATGTCTCTGACAATCTGTCTTGTTTTCGTTTGTTTTTATCTTTAATTTTCTTTATTCTTCTGACAAAGTGGCATGATTTTGTGAGTTTTGGTTGGCGTGTGCCCCCTTTTGGGGAGTTTAAAATTCAGAAGGGTGTGCCTGTGTAATAACTCAGAAATCCTATCAGGTTTGGAAATAGGAAACAGGAGTCGCATGATGTGTTAAAAAAGCATCATATTATAGGTGTAGTTTTTGGTAAACTCAAATATTCTTCGTACCTTTGCACCATTATTTCAAATATGTAAAAATCAATGGCTGAAACAAAGAAGATTAAGACAGCGTTAGTATCTGTCTTTCACAAGGACGGCTTGGATGAACTCCTTGCCAAGTTGAATGAAGAGGGTGTTAAATTTTTGAGCACAGGAGGTACTCAGAAGTTTATCGAGTCGCTCGGTTATGAATGTCAGAAAGTGGAGGATGTTACCACTTACCCATCTATCTTGGGTGGTCGTGTGAAGACACTCCATCCAAAAATATTCGGTGGAATCCTTGCACGTCGTGACAACGAAGGAGACCAAGAGCAGATGAAGGAGTTTGAGATTCCTGCAATCGACCTGGTTATTGTTGACCTCTATCCTTTCGAGCAGACCGTGGCAAGTGGTGCAAGTGATGCCGATATCATCGAGAAGATTGATATAGGTGGTATCTCTCTGATTCGTGCCGGAGCTAAGAACTTTAAGGATGTAGTAATCGTGCCCAGCAAGGCAGAATATAGCGTTTTGCTCGATATTCTGAAGCAGAAGGGTGCTGAGACTGATATCGAAGACCGCAAGATGTTTGCAGAGCGTGCTTTCGGTGTAAGCTCTCACTACGATACAGCTATCCACAACTGGTTTGCTAAGTAAATCAGGGATTGCTGTTCTCTCTGTAGAAATATTATAAGCTTCAATTAACTTTTTAGTAATTACAAAAAGAAAATGGGATTTTTTTCATTTATTCAGGAAATCGCAATGGACTTGGGTACTGCCAATACCATCATTATCAGTGATGATAAGATTGTAGTGGACGAACCTTCTGTTGTAGCCCTCGACCGCAGAACAGACAAGATGATTGCTGTGGGCGAGAAGGCTAAGATGATGTACGAGAAGACTCATGACAACATCCGTACAATACGTCCCTTGCGTGATGGCGTGATTGCCGACTTTACTGCATGCGAGCAGATGATGCGTGGATTGATCAAGATGGTGCATACAGGAAGCCGTCTTTTCTCGCCCTCCCTCCGAATGGTAATCGGTGTTCCTTCTGGTTCTACCGAAGTAGAGCTCCGTGCTGTGCGCGACTCAGCAGAGCATGCTGATGGTCGTGACGTTTACTTGATCTTCGAACCTATGGCAGCTGCTATTGGTATCGGTATTGATGTGGAAGCTCCTGAGGGTAATATGATTGTCGATATAGGTGGTGGTTCTACCGAGATTGCTGTTATTTCACTCGGTGGTATCGTGAGCAACAACTCTATTCGTACAGCTGGTGATGATCTTACAGCCGACATCCAGGAGTATATGAGCCGCCAGCACAATGTGAAAGTGTCTGAGCGTATGGCTGAGCGTATCAAGATACACGTAGGTTCTGCTCTTACCGATCTGGGTGATGAGGCTCCAGAAGACTTCATTGTTCACGGACCTAATCGTATTACTGCCCTTCCTATGGAAGTTCCTGTATGCTATCAAGAGATAGCTCAGTGCTTGGATAAGACTGTAGCGAAGATAGAGAATGCTGTGCTCTCTGCGCTTGAGAACACTCCTCCTGAGCTTTATGCTGATATCGTCAAGAATGGTATCTGGCTCTCTGGTGGTGGTGCTTTGCTTCGTGGACTCGACAAGCGACTCACAGCTAAGATCAACATTCCTTTCCATATAGCTGAAGACCCATTGCACAGTGTGGCAAAGGGTGCAGGTATCGCACTGAAGAATGTTGACCGCTTCTCATTCTTGATGAGATAAGTGTAATCTGACTTCAGAGAAACGATAGCGTATGCACAACCTTACAGAGTTTCTGGCGAAACACAACCACTGGTTTGTGTTCCTGGTGCTTGAGGTAGTGAGCATGGTGCTGCTCTTCAGATACAATAGTTATCAGGGCAGTGTCTGGTTCTCGTCGGCCAATGCCGTAACAGGAAAAGTGTATGAGTGGGATTCGGCTGTGGAAAGTTATTTCTCGCTTTCGAGCGTCAACAGCCAACTCACTCAGCGCAATGTCCTGTTGGAACAGCAGGTGAGAGCGCTTAACGACAGTATAGCTCACCTTACTCATAGCCAGGAAACTGCTGTGGAGCGATTGGCACGCATGACTCCTTTTCAGGGATGCAAACTTTTGCCTGCCCAGGTAGTGACCAACACGGTAAATAGATATAATAACCTTATCACCCTTGATAAGGGTGCTGCTGATGGCGTGAAACGCGACATGGGTGTGGTATGCGGCATGGGTGTGGTAGGTATTGTCTACCTTGTCTCCGAGCATTACAGTATTGTCATTCCTGTGCTTAATGGTCATTCCAATATCAGTTGTACCATACAGGGTAGAGGCTATTTTGGTTATCTACGCTGGCGTGGTGGTTCTTCACAGCTTGCTTATCTTGAGGACGTGCCAAGGCATGCTCACTTCAAATTGGGCGACTACGTTGTGACGAGCGGATATTCATCGGTGTTCCCTTCTGGTGTTATGGTAGGAAAGGTGTTACATGTCTTCAATTCTGCTGACGGACTTTCTTATCGTGTACAGGTGAAGCTTTCTACCGATTTTGCCCGTTTGCGCGATGTGTGCCTCGTCGATGATTCTGCTCTGCAAGAGCGTATCGACTTGATGCGTGCAGCACAAGACTCCATCAAACCTTGATGAAGCATGTACTGCCGTTTCGCAGAAACAAAACAGTTATAAAAAAGACAACACTTTTTTCAATTCTTTTTTTGAAAAATGAGTATAGAAATAGTAAAGCGTTGGGGAGTATTCTTCATTCTCCTGTTGGTGCAAGGACTGGTGTGTAACCACATACACCTCTTCCATTGCGCCACGCCGCTTCTGTACATCATGTTTGTACTCCACTTTCGTCGCAATACCCCTCGTTGGCAAGTGTTGTTGTGGAGTTTTGCCTTGGGATTGGGAGTAGATATCTTTGCCAATACACCAGGTGTGGCAGCTGGTTCGATGACGGTGATAGCTCTTTTGCAGCCTTATCTGCTGGAGTTGTTCTTACCTCGCGACAGCGCTGACGATTTGCTTCCGGGTGTGCGAACACTTGGAAGTTCTTACTTTTGGTATGTACTCATTCTGGTAATGATTTACTGCTTACTCTTCTTTACGCTCGAGACCTTCAATTTCTTTAATTGGTTACAGTGGGTAGAATGTGTCGTGGGAAGCGCAGCGCTCACTTATGTCCTGCTGATGGCTATCGAGAATGTGCGCAAGTAGGACTGTTCTCCCTTTTGCTTTCTTTGTTGCAACAGAGAGGAAGAAATAAGAATGTATATATATAAATAAGGTGTAAGGGCATATTATATAAAATAGGTATTATGATCGATTATAATCTCGAAAATCGCAAGTTTGTGATAGGTGGAGTGGCCATAGGAATTGTGACCATTTATATCATCCGTCTCTTTACTTTGCAGATTATGAGCGATGACTATAAGAAGAATGCCGATAGTAATGCTTTTCTCAAGCAAGTGGAATATCCCTCTCGAGGTGCCATCTATGATCGTAATGGCAAGCTGATGGTATACAACCAGCCCTCTTATGACATCATGGTAGTGATGAACGAGGAGAGTGGGCGCCTCGACACAATGGACTTTTGTAATTCGCTTGGCATCAGCAAGGAATTTTTCATACAGCGCATGAACGATATCAAGGATCGTTCTAAGAATCCTGGTTATTCACGTTACACACAGCAACTCTTCATGAGTCAGTTGTCTGACAAGGACTTCAGTGTGTTCCAAGAAAAGATGTTTCGTTTCCCTGGTTTCTATGTTCAGAAGCGAAGTATTCGTGAGTATACAGGTCCTTATGCAGCCCATGTGCTTGGTGATGTGGGCGAAGTATCACCGAGCGATATCGAGGACGACAGCTACTATCAGCCTGGCGACTATATTGGTAAGTTAGGTATAGAGAAGTATTACGAAAAGCAACTCAGAGGTGAGAAGGGTATAAAGATAAAACTTCGTGATGCCCATGGACGTATACAGGGTAGTTATCAAAATGGTAAATTCGACCGACGTCCTGTGGCAGGTAAAGATCTTACCTTAGGAATCGATCTCAATTTACAAGCTCTTGGCGAACGACTCTTACAAGGCAAGATAGGTAGTATCGTAGCACTCGATCCACGTACGGGCGAAGTGCTTGCTATGGTATCTTCACCTTCTTATGACCCTCGTCGGTTGGTGGGAAAGATGCGTGGCAAGATGCACCGCTATCTTTCGCACAATCCTTGGAAGCCGTTGCTCAATCGAAGTATCATGGGTCAATATCCTCCAGGTTCTACATTCAAGACGACACAGGCTTTGACGTTTATGACCGAGGGCATCATCACGCCAGGAACAGCCTTTGTCTGTCATCATGGATTCTCCTATCGCGGACTACATGTAGGTTGTCATGGCCATCCATCCCCCATAGCACTTGTTGATGCCATCAGTACCTCTTGTAATGGTTACTTCTGCTGGGGACTCTATTACATGATGGGTAACAGGCGTAAGTATCCCAACGTGCAGGTAGCGATGAATACCTGGCGCGACTATATGAAGAGTATGGGATTTGGCTATAAACTGGGTATTGATTTGCCAGGAGAGAAACGAGGACTTATCCCGAATGCGGAGTTCTATGACAAAGCCTATAGAGGCTCTTGGAACGGACTGACCATCATCAGTATCTCCATCGGACAGGGAGAGGTAAACCTCACACCATTGCAGATAGCCAACCTCGGAGCTACCATAGCCAACCGCGGATATTATTATGCACCTCACGTTGTGCGTAAGGTGAAAGATGAACCCCTTGACACCCTTTACACACGCAGACACTACACGATGGCATCCAAGAAGGCATACAACTATGTGGTGGCAGGAATGCGAAGCTCGGCATTAAAGGGAACTTGTCGCATGCTTGCCCGTTACGACTTTGAGCCTTGTGGTAAGACGGGTACAGCACAAAATCGTGGTCACGACCACTCCGTCTTCATGGGTTTTGCACCTATGAACAATCCGCAGATAGCTATTGCTGTCTATGTAGAGAATGGTGGTTGGGGAGCCGATTATGGTGTTCCTATTGGTGGACTCATGATGGAGCAATATATAAAGGGAAAGCTGTCGCCCGCCTCAGAAACTCTTGCAGCACAGATGCAGGCACGCCGAATAGCTTATGGCTCAAGCAGCAGATAACTTGCTGATGTAAAATTCCGATAAAGAATATGATTCAAACAGACAATAGACAACATGGTGTACTTCGTTCGCTCGACTGGTGGACGATAGGCATTTACTTGGCACTGCTCACCTTTGGGTGGTTCAGTGTCTGTGGTGCCAGCTACACTTATGGTGATAATGATATTTTCAGCCTCGGGTCGCGCTCTGGTATGCAAATCATCTGGATAGGTACTTCGATAACCCTCGGCTTTGTTATCCTTCTCCTCGATGACAGATTCTACGACACCTTCTCGTATGTTATTTATGCAGCTTTGGTGCTATTACTCTTTGCCACCATCTTTAATCCGCATAGCATCAAGGGCTCACGCTCTTGGCTTGTGCTCGGACCGCTTCGACTGCAGCCGGCTGAGTTTGCTAAGTTTGCTACGGCTCTCGCCATCTCTAAGTTCATGTCGAGCTATGGTTTCAACATACATCGCATGAAAGACTTCTTCGCCGCAGCGTTTATTGTCATCCTACCCATGATCTGTATTGTGGGGCAGCGAGAGACGGGTTCAGCACTTGTTTATTCTGCTTTCTTCCTGATGTTTTATCGTGAGGGAATGCCTGGAAGCGTCTTGTTTACTGCTGTAGCGATGGTGGTGTATTTTGTGGTAGGGGTGAAGTATGACAGTGTCATGATGTGGGACGCCTCTACCTCGGTAGGTGAGTTTGTAGTGCTCTTGTTTATTCAGGTCTTTTCTGCAGGCATGGTGAGCACCTATATTCATCATGGTAGACAGACGGCGCACATGCTCTTCTATACAGTGGGCATCACTTTGCTGTGCTTGCTCTTTTCGGTTTATGTCATCCCCTTTGACATCACTTATGTTCAGATAGGCATCAGTTTCTTACTCATAGGCTTTTTGTTTTACAAGGGACTGTCTTCGCGCATTAAGAACTATTATTTTATAGCCATATTTGCGTTGGGTTCTTTGGCTTTTTTCTATTCTGCCGACTATGTGCTCAACAATGTTATGGAGCCTCACCAGCGTGTGCGTATCAATGTGCTTTTAGGACTTGAAGAAGACTTGGCTGGTGCCGGGTATAACGTTCATCAGAGTGAGATAGCCATTGGCTCAGGAGGTTTGCAAGGCAAAGGATTCCTTAACGGCACGCAAACCAAGTTGAAGTTTGTGCCTGAGCAAGACACCGACTTTATATTCTGTACTGTAGGTGAAGAGGAAGGATTCTTGGGTTCGGCAGGAGTGTTATTGCTTTTCTTGGCATTGATACTGCGCCTCTTGTTTCTTGCCGAACGGCAACCTTTCAAGTTTGGACGCATTTATGGTTATAGTGTGCTCAGCATTTTCCTTTTTCATGTGTTCATTAATGTAGGTATGGTCTTGGGCTTAACACCTGTTATTGGTATTCCTCTTCCGTTCTTCAGCTATGGCGGTTCATCGCTTTGGGGCTTTACCATCCTTCTCTTTATCTTCCTAAGAATCGATGCAGGAAGAAATCTGGTAAGAACCTAATCTAAGATTCATCGACAAGAAAAATATATATACACAACAAAAGCGACTTCATCCTATGAAGTCGCTTTTGTCGTATGATTTTATGGGTCTTTATCTTGCCATCCTATGTAACCCATATTTTTGCTACCCTATAGCCTCAAATAATGAAGATACTTGAAGATACTTGCGATGGCTGTCGCAAGTACTTTCGTTGGTCATTGAAAGTACTTGCGTTGGTCATCGCAAGTACTTGCGTTTTTTTTACCCATTTATTCACCTATGTGGCTCATCTTGAAACCAATGTCGCTGATACCTGGAAGAATCTCTCGTTTCATGTCATGCTTGATAGTGACGTGGATGGAGTCGCCGGAAGCGAAACGATAGGTGTTGATAGGGAAATTGTATTGGTAATAACTGATGCCTTGTCCCTTGGTCGTTCCGTCTTGATTTATCAAGTCGCACTGGATGGTGTCCGACTTTTCAATGGTTATTACCCCTTGGGCTTTCGTTTGTGGAAAGATACATTGATCGACAATAAGTGTAAGCCCCATGAAAGGGTAGACACCAGTCACTCTGAGCCCTAATTCTTGCTCGTATGTGCCAGGACTCTTGAGAGGTGGAATGTCGAATGAGAGTACATCGTTCTTTTCCCAGCCAGCGATAGGGGTGTGCTCATATCGGTCGTACACCAATGTTTCGTTGCACGAGTGAAAGAGCATCATCGCTCCCATGAAACCCCCTATGGTATAAGCCCATCGCTTCATTTTATTTTCCCTCCAAAGTATGTTTACTTATCGGTTATACTATGTTTGCTTAATGATAGAACATGGAGTTACTATCCTTCGTTAGCAGGTTTGTTTTCTGCGCCTTTGTTAGCCTCTCCTTGTTGTGGGCGAGGACGGTTGTTGCGTCTGCGGTTTCCTTGTTGACGGGGTTGACGGTTCTCTCCCTGCTGACGATTGTCTGTACGGTTTTCGTTCTGCTGTCGGTTCTCAACATGGTTCTCTCCCTGCTGTCGGTTGTCAGAACGTTTACGATTGCCTTGCTGTCGGTTGTTGTTCTTTTTCTTCTTCTTAGCTTTGTCGAAGCGGCTCAAGTCAGCTTCAGCGAGAAGGTCGCTTGACTTAGGTGCAGGTTTAGCCTTGCCATCCTCTATGAGGCTCAGAGGTTTCTCGCCCACCTTGTTCATCTTGATGATTTCCCAAGCGCGTTCGGCACTGATAGTCTCTAAGTTAGAAGCCAAATTCTTATCAGTAGAATAGGTGATGAGACCAGCTAAGATGTCAACCTTGAACTGGTGATATTCACCATCGGCAGTTTGTAGGAGTGCATCCTTAGGTGGCAACTTCTTGCTGGCTTCCACGTAGTTGTCTACTTCGTAGTTGAGGCAGCATTTTAGTTTGGCACACATACCCGCCAACTTCTGAGGGTTGAGTGATATGTCCTGGAAACGTGCAGCATTGGTGCCCACGCTGACGAAGTTTTTCATCCAGGTAGCGCAACATAGCTCTCGTCCGCAAGGACCTGTTCCTCCGATGCGTCCAGCTTCTTGTCGAGCACCAATCTGCTTCATCTCTATGCGAACATGGAATGTCTCTGCCAGCACCTTGATAAGCTGTCGGAAGTCTACACGTTCGTCGGCTATATAATAGAAGATGGCTTTGTTGCCGTCACCTTGATATTCCACATCTCCGATTTTCATCTTCAGACCTAAGTCTTTGGCTATTTGTCGGCTCTGAATCATTGTTCCGTGTTCGCGATTCTTAGCCTCTTCCCATTTCTCGAAGTCTACGGGTTTAGCTATGCGATAGATGCGCTTGATGTCATCCGAAGAGCGTAGGTTGGCCTTCTTGATTTGCAACTTCACGAGACGTCCTGTGAGCGTTACGACACCAATGTCGTGGCCAGGATTGGCTTCTACAGCCACCACGTCGCCCTTTTTGAGGTTGAGGTTGTTGACGTTGTGATAGTAGCCCTTGCGTGTGTTCTTGAATTGTACTTCCACAAGGTCTGTGCTCTCGGCATTGCCAGGTACGTCGGCAAGCCAGTCGTATGTGTTCAACTGTTTGTCCTGTCGTCCCACTGCACGTCGGCAGAGTCCGCGGTCGCAACCATTGAACATTCTGAATTTCATATTCTTGTAATCCACGATAAATCTATTAAAAATCTTATTGTATGATATTATGTAATATATTGTAGGCTTTCGCCTTGCTATTCTTTATGTTGGTTATTTTCTGATGAGCAGCACGATGATGTTAAGCACCATGTCAAAGAAGACAATCTTGGCATTGGCATTCTGATGAATCATGGCTTTACATTCATCAAAGAGCTGGAAGATATCAATGATATTGGCCTCGTTGATAAAGCGAGCGAAGTTTTTAGCAAAGTTTTCTTCTTCCAGCGTCATGTATACGAGTTCTTTTTGTTGGAAGTTGTATACAAAGCTTTCTCTGAGCATGTGCGTGAAATAGTCGAGCATACGTTTTTGTTTCTCTCTATTGAAAGCTGCTACGATGTCGCACCATTTCTTCAGGTCGTGTATCTTGCGCATATAAGCCAGTCGCATCAGCATGATGAACAAGTCGAGGAACTGTTGGTTCTCGTTGCCAGCATCGAGTTCTTCGAGGGCTTTATTCCAGTTGCCATTGGCTATTCGTGCCATGCGGTGAGCATTGTCGTGGTCGAGTCCGCGTCGGTCGAGGAGAGCTTGCTCCAGAGATGCGGTGTCAATCTTCTTGAAGTCTATACGCTGTGTACGGCTCCTGATGGTTTCGAGTAGCAATTCTGGTTGCTCGCTTACGAGGAGGAAGAGTGTCTGGCGTGGAGGTTCCTCCAAGAGCTTGAGCATTTTGTTGGCACACTGTATGTTCATTCGCTCAGGAAGCCATATCAAGCTGATTTTATATCCGCCTTGGCTCGACATGAGACTGATGTTGTGGCTGATGGCTTCGCTTTCTTCCACCGTGATGATGGCTTGCTTGTTGCCGTCTTTATCGCTACTTGTTTTTCCCATCTTGCTTATCCAGGTGTTGATTTGTGGATAAGCAGCTTCGTTGAGCAGCATTTCTCGCCATTCTTTGACGAAGTCGAGGCTTACGGGAGCACGGTCGCCCATGCTGGCGAGTTTAATAGTGGGGTAGGTGAAATGCAGGTCGGGGTGTTCCCATTTGCTCAGCATCGAAGTAGCACGCTTTGTCTCTAAAGAGCCACTCTCTTCTCCTTCTTCTCGCTCTCCCAGGAGATAGCTTGCAAAAGCCAATGCCATGGCCAACTTGCCACAGCCTTGTGGACCGCAGAAGAGCAGGGCGTGTGGGACGCGTTGCTCGGTCACCATTTGCATCAAGCGGTTTTTCACGTCTTGCTGACCTATCACTTCGCTGAATTTCATCTACGCAGTTATTATATGTGTTTGTATATAATGTTGGGTGTGGGGTGAGCGGTTTAGAACAATATCTTAGCTATCTGCTTCACGCTTTCTACAGCCGACACGGTGAAGAAATGAACGTGGCTATAACCATGCTCGAAGAGGTCTTTCACCTGTTCTGTTGTCCATTCTATGCCAAGGGCTTTGGCATCGTCATCGGTCTTGCATTTCAGTACATCTTGAGCCAATTCTTCAGGGATGTCGCAATGGAATGTCTTTGGCACCATGGTGAGCTGTGAGAGCTTGGCAAAGGGTTTGAGAGCAGGGACGATGGGGATGGTGATATCCATCTGTCGTGCTTTCTCTACAAAATCATAGAATTTCTTGTTGTCGTAGAAGAGCTGTGTGACAGCATAGGATGCGCCAAGATCCTGTTTCTCTTTCAGGTGTAGCAAGTCTTGCTCCAGATTGGGTGCTTCTTCATGCTTTTCGGGATAGCAGGCCACTCCGCAGTAGAACTTCTCGCCAGGGTGCTTGATGGGGGTTCCATCCATAAAGAAACCATCGTTGAACTGGTTGATTTGTTTCAAAAGTTCGGTGGCATGAGCATGACCATTGTTGGTAGGGGTGAACTGTCGGTCTTCCTTGGCTTTGTCGCCGCGGAGTACGAGCACATTCGATATTCCCAAGAACTGTAGGTCGAGGAGTTCGTATTCGATGTCTTCTTGGGTTGCTCCACTGCAGATAATGTGAGGAATCACAGGGATGTCATACTTGTTCTGTATGGCTCCTGCTATGGCAATAGTACCAGGACGTCTACGTACACGCTGGCGAGTGAGCAGCCCATTGTCGAGCTCTTTGTATACATACTCGCTGTGATGAGTGGTGATGTTGATGAATCGTGGTGCGAAATCCTTCAGACTATCGATGGTACGGAACAGAACCTCAGTTCCATTGCCCTTGAGTGGTGGCAATACCTCGAATGAAACCCCCCTCTTCTGTCCTTCCTTATTGAGAAAATCTGCTATGTTCATGTTGTGTAAAATCTATTTTGGTTGCAAATTTACGAAAAAAGTTGGGGAAAAAAGCAGGTTGTACGTAATATTTATTGTGAAAATGCGTATTAATAGTGTAATATTGTCACAAAACCTAATAAAAATGGAACAAAATCAAAAGGGCTCTAAGGCCTATCTTATTTCAATCGTGATGGTCGCCGTGCTCGGTGGCTTGCTTTTTGGTTACGATACAGCAGTGATTTCGGGAGCCGAAAAGGGTTTGCAGGCATTCTTTAAGGGTGCTAATGATTTCGAATACTCCGATTTTATGCACGGATTCACTTCTTCAAGTGCATTGATAGGATGTATCATTGGTAGTTCTCTGTCTGGACTCTTTGCCAGCAATTTCGGTCGTAAACGTTCGCTTATCTTTGCGGGCATTTGCTTCTTCCTCTCTGCCTGGGGATCAATGGAGCCTGAAAGCTATATTCTTCCTCAGGGACAAGCCGACTGGTCCTTGCTCGTAGTGTTTAACTTCTATCGTGTGCTCGGTGGTATCGGCGTGGGAATGGCTTCTGCCATTTGTCCTATGTATATTGGCGAAATCGCACCAAGTAATGTGCGCGGTATGTTGGTTAGTTGGAACCAGTTTGCCATTATCTTCGGTCAGTTGGTGGTTTACTTCGTCAACTTCCTGATTATGGGTTCTCATGCCAATCCTATATACGATGCGGCCGGTGCCATAGCCAATATGGTGGATGCTCAGTGGACTATCGAGACTGGTTGGCGTTATATGTTTGGTAGTGAGATGGTGCCTGCAGGCTTGTTTACTTTCCTTATCTGTTTCGTGCCAGAGACTCCCCGTTATCTTGTCATGGTGGGTCAGGACGACAAGGCCTTGGGAATCCTCTCCAAGATCAACGGTTCGGAGAAAGCCCGCGAGATTATCCACGATATCAAGAATACTGTAACTGTGAGAACCGAGAAACTTTTCTCTTATGGTTTCGTGTGCATCTTCGTAGGTGTTATGCTTTCTGTATTCCAGCAGGCTGTAGGTATCAATGCGGTGCTTTACTATGCTCCTCGTATCTTCCAGGATATGGGTATGGGCAATCCTATGGTTCAGACGGTTATCATGGGTGTAGTCAACATATCGTTCACACTTGTGGCAGTCTTCACTGTAGAGAAGTTGGGACGCAAGCCTCTGCTCATTTTGGGCTCTATAGGAATGGCTGTAGGTGCGCTTGGCGTGGCTCTTACCTTTGGTAATGCTGCCTTGAGTACAGTCACCATGATTAGTATTATGGTGTATAGTGCCAGCTTCATGTTCTCATGGGGTCCAATCGCTTGGGTTCTTATTGCCGAGCTCTTTCCCAATACTATCCGTGGTGCTGCAGTGGCTATTGCCGTTGCCTTCCAGTGGATATTCAACTTCATCGTCAGCTCTACTTTCGTGCCTATGTTCAATATGCACCTTACTCCTGGCGACGATTTCGGTCATTGGTTCACCTATGGTCTCTATGGCGCCATCTGTATCCTTGCAGCTATCTTCGTATGGAAACTCGTTCCTGAAACAAAGGGAAAGACCCTCGAGGATATGAGCAAGCTCTGGCGTAAGGAGTAATCAACTCTTGTAATCTTTTATTCCTCGATCAGATTGCTGGTCGAGGAACATATAAAAGAAGGGCGCACTCGACGATATTTGTCGGTGCGCCCTTTTCCGTTTCCGGAACGTTTAATCATTCAGAGAGTACTTCTTTTTTAGAAGGGTAATATCTTTTAGCTTTTTCCTCGTTTTCTTAGTTCTGCTTGTCGGTAGTAAAACAGAAAAGTGGTGGGTAGGGTGTGCCGTTGAATCTGTTGGCTTTCAGCAGGTTTGTCTGTTTACCATCAACATAGATGTATGCAGCTTGCATATAGAAACAGAAATACTGTTTATTATCCTTATTCTTTTCATAGCCACCTCTGCAATAGTTGTTGTAGAACTTCACGGTAACCTTCTTGTATTCCTTCTCTGGTGTCACGATGTCCCCGAGCTGCAAGTCGTAGCAATTGGCAACGAAAGTCTGTGAAGAATACATGACAGGTATGAGATTCACTTTCATATTTACCTTACCCATCTCTGCAATCTTTGCAGCCAACTTTTCGTCATCAATAAATTTGCTGAGGATAGAAACAGGGAAGTCGAAAGATACTAAAGCATACCAGTTTTGGATGTTGCCATCTTTGTCCTTGTTGGTTTCTGAAGTGATTTTTGCAACTATGTCAGGAATGATGTCGATTACATCCTTGGTGTCCAGTTTGTTCTCGTTGTAGTAACCGATTCCACCTGACTGTGAGTAGCCGAGCATATCGATCATGGACTTCTGCTGATCCAGTGTAGGACGGCTGTAAGAGTCGCCACCAGTATTGCACGATGTGAAAGAGAAAGCAGCCATCAGGGCTGCAACGAATGATAAGATAGTTAACTTCTTCATTGTTTTTGTTATTATTTTAAATGATTAATATTATGATCTTTCTATTATCACACTTCGGTAGACAAGGGGCTTTTCCTTACTTAAATTACTCAGAAAGAGCACGAATCCCTCGTCTTGGTTGTGCTTTTTACTATGTGTAAAACGCAAAAGATAAGAAATCTTGCATGATAGGTTGTTAATAAACGCAAAAAAAAACGAGAGGCCAAACTGTTAAGCTGACCTCTCGTGTTATAGTCGGGATTACTGGATTACCATTTTAGGCTTTTTTGACCGCAAAATCCTGATATTCAATACACCGAAGTCTTGTTTTTTTGATAATTTTACCGATAAAATGCCAAAAAAAACTCGCTATACATACATATATAAAATAAGGTATAGCGAGATAATACGATGAAAGAAACTACCTCTTTATTGTTTTGCCAAGTTTGCTGTCAGTAATTCAAATTGGCTGCGCAACCAGGTTATTTCAGAAGCTTGTTGGTCAATCAACATCTTTTGGTTTTCAATTACACCCATCAGAACATCTGGGCTTGAATTGATATTGACAGTAGAGTTAGTGATGTGATGGACGTTGGTTTGTGATTCTCGATTCTCAAATTCTTCGTCAGTGAGGAAGAAGTCCTGAATAGGCACTTGAAAAAAAGCCGATAACTTTTCGAGATACTTACTGTCAATAGATGTTCTGTTCTTGAAGTAAGTTTTAGAGATATGAGAATTGCCGCCAAACACATAAGCGACCATATCACCGACCTGTTTTCTCTGCTCTTTGATAAGACGAGCAATTAAATTTCCATTAAACATAACTTAAAATCCGTTTTGATGAGTTAAAAATCCCCGTAATCAAGGAAATAAATCCTATAAAAATAGGATAATTCGGTTATTATCTCTATTTTTGCATACAAATTTAACACTAATTTTTGAATTATGCAAAAAACCAATGTAAAAAATGAGGTACTCAATATCAGTGATTACTACAGATCACTTGATAAAAAAGAAAAGGCCAAATTATTAAACTATCTGATGAGGGTGTTCGATTTCAAATATGCAACCCTCAACACAAAATTAAATGGGCACCGCGAATTTAATCGTCGCGATGCAGAAGTTATTAACAAAGTTATAGTTCATGAATTATGGAAGCAAGACAGATAGAATTCTTCGTGTCACCACAGGGTATGGTTTATTTCTATGGAAAGAACCAGGAGATCATTAGATATGACATGGAACAGCCTGAGTTGATAAGATTAATGGCTCAGATGATACAGACTGTATATCCTGAAGCTTATGAATATCTTTTCAATAATTTCATCAAGAGTGAGAAAAATAAACTGTATCATCAGTTCCTCATAACTGAGAGATTCATTAGATGCAACTTCGGTACTAATGACACTCTCAATTATGACATCAATCAGGGAATGATGAATTTGGAGAGAGTGAATTGCCCGCTCAGAAAATGTTGTAAGGAGGAGAATATTGTATGCAATCCAAAAGTCAAGTCTCCGTTCTTCCCGAAAGAAACTGAAGTTGCTAAAGTATTCGCTAAAGGATATGTAGCCTCAGAGGTTGCTGATATATTAGGCAAATCATTGCATACGGTCACATCGCAATTGCGTAATATGACTCGGCGACTTGGCTTGCGCTCATCGCGAGAAATCATCAAGATAGTTCATCAGCGCAACTTATGAATTGCTATCATTGCAAGTTTCATCGCAACTGTATCAATGGAGCTTGGTGCACAAATCTGAAGGCTTATGTTGAGCATCAGTTGATAGAAAATTGTTCGTATTATGAGGAAAAAAACATTCGTCGAGAACCATAAAACCTGCGCATGGGCCAAAGGAAACACTTGCAGGTTCTGGGGGTGCTCGCATCGAGAACTATACAAGGATATAGAGAGTGATCATGATTATGATTTTTTCATGGAGAACTCAAAGTGTACTAATTTCAAAAAGCCTAAAAAATGAGATATACTGATATGAAGTTTCGATACTGGTCAGACAGACAGATTAAGAGTAAATGGAACAATCGGGGGGGCAGATATAAGGATGCCCTGACATACCTTATACTGGAGCGGAGTATGACTTTCGATAGGAGGCTAAGATTTTTCGTTAACCAGGATATAGCCAAAATAATGCGCAGAGTAGTATAGTATTTTCAGATTTACTGATTACAATCTATTTTTGCGAAGAAATATTAGTGATATGATCAGACAAGATATTATTGACAGAATTATAAGTGATGTCAGCATTCTTGAAGTCGCAGAGAATGGTGGCGTCAGCTTCACCAAAAAAAGCAGGTCAAGACATTGGGCTTGTTGTCCATTCCATAATGAGAGTGGGCCTTCTTTCTATGTCGATACAGCCACTAATACGTGGCGCTGCTTCGGATGCCATTCTGGTGGCAATGTCATCTCTCTTTACAGAAAATTAGAGAATGACCTGCCTTTCCCAATAGCATGCCGAAACTTGGCCAAGAAATACCTCAACGAGGATATTGAGGACGATTGGAAACCAAGCAATGAGGAGTTGGAGAAACAGAAGGAGCAGGATGCCATGCGCATAGTCCTCAATTATGCTCAGTCATATTTTGTTGACTGCATACACGAGAACACTCCAGGATCTGTTCAGGCAAGGGAGGCTGTTAAAAAACGTTGGGGTGAGGATGCCATAGAGACGTTTGGCATAGGATATGCGCCAAGAGAAGGCTTCATGACCTGGGCCAAGAACAAAGCTCTTGACTTTGATTTATTGGAGCAGGTCGGTCTTATTGGCGAGGGTGAGCGTGGCAAATATTCCATGTTGCGCGATCGCTACACCATACCGATATATGACAAGATGAGCCGGATCATCGGCTTCACCGCTCGCACCATGAGCGACAACAAGGACATCTGCAAATATCTTAATCTCAAAAACAGCATTGTCTATCACAAGGATACTTCCGTTTTTGGTATCAACCTCGCACAGAAGCAGGCGAGGATTCAAGATAAGTTCTACCTCGTTGAGGGTGGCCCTGACGTCATCAAGCTGCAGTCTATTGGCATCCTCAATACTGTTGCATCGCTTGGAGGTGCCTGGACACCCAATCAGCTGAAGCAGTTGTTCAAGTTAGCACATAAGGTCATATTCATTCCAGATGCTGATACTCTGAAGGAAGGAAATAAATATCCTGCAGGTACAGTCAATGTCTTTCAAAATGGTAGAGCTGCTCTCGAGGCAGGATTCACGGTCAATGTGCGTGAAATACCTGTTGACTACCCTGCGGCCAAAAAAGAAGATCCGGATTCCTGGATAAAAGACAAAGGGCATTTTGAGCAGATGAAAGATGAGGAGTTCATCTTCTGGTATTGCACTCGTAAGTATTGGCCAACACCTGAGGATATAGAGAACTACACTACCGAAGATCGTATGTCAGCTATAGCTGATATATGCTCGCTCCTCATGCTTGTCAGAGACGAAGATACACAGAGCAGCTATCTTGAAGCTCTCTGCCGCAAGTATAATCATAACCGGGAGTGGAAGAATACACTCAAGCGTGCCAAGACTGCAGCTGTGGCCGAGAAGCAGGAGAAGGAGCGCAAGGGTGACATGAGCATGCTGCGTGAATTCGGATTCACCGAGCATGACAATTGCTATTTTGGAACCAACAAGGAGGGTGATGAAGTGCAGTGGAGCAACTTCAAACTGAAGCCACTCTTCCACATACGTGATGACTTCAATCCTGTCAGACTCTTTGAAATTAACAACAACAATTCAGAGACACAGCCACGTCTCATAGAGTTGAATATGGAAGAGATCACGTCAAGCAGCTCACTTCGTAAGCGCCTGTTCGGTATGGGTGATTATATATGGATGGCCAAGGATGAGCAGCTCATCAAGTTATTAGGCTATCTCGGGCGAGTTACAGAGACTGCAGATCCTATCAAGCAGCTTGGGTGGCAGCGAGAGGGCTTCTATGCGTTCTGCAATGGAGCCATTGAGCAAGGGTCATGGGTTCCCATCGACGATATGGGAATATTAAGACTCGCTGCAGGCAAGTTCTACCTTCCGGCCATGAGCAAGCTCAACATCGACAGCCGGGAGCTATATGTCAATGAGAAGAAGTTCCGGCACGAGAAAATGACAGATTCACCTACTACACAGAGAGAGTTCTTTTCCAAGGTTGTACAGGTGTTCGGTGATAACGCCAAGGTAGGCTTGTGCTTCTACATAGCTACACTTTTCAGAGATATTGTCATTCAGAAGTCAAGAAGTTTTCCTCTTCTTAATGCCTTTGGCCCGAAAGGTTGTGGAAAAACAGAATTTGCTGCGACGCTGATGAATTTCTTCTATAAATATGAGACGAAGTACGAGCCTCTTTCTATCACCAATGCATCCATGCCAGCACTTTCTGATTACGTGGGTAGTGTCAATGATGCACTGGTGCATATCGATGAATATCAGAATGCCATCGACAACCGCAAGGTGCAGTGGCTCAAAGACCTTTGGAATGGTATTGGCCGCACCAAGATGAATATGGAGAAAGACAAAAAACTGGTGCAGGCTAAAGTTGACTCAGGCATCATCCTTACTGGTCAGGAAATGCCTACTGCAGATATTGCGCTCTTTACTCGAATTATCTATCTTACATTCGATAAGGGTGAGCACACAAGAGAGGAGAAAATGAATTTCGCAGAGCTGGAACGATATCGTCAGATAGGAGCGACACATATCACACTTCAGCTACTGAAGCATAGAGAACAATTCCAGGCTGCTTTCGGTCTTGCATGGAAAAAAGCATCTGAAGATCTTGAGAATGTGTTGGAGAATGATAATATTCTCGACCGCATCATGACCAACTGGACTGTTCTCGTTGCAAGCTATCTCGCCATAAGAGACTACATAGAGTTCCCATACACTTATGATGAGCTGCTCTCTGTCGTTGTCGCAGACATCAAGCGGCAGAACTCAATGTGTAATTCGACAGATGAGGTGGCTGGGTTCTGGAATATCATCAATGCTGCAGTCCAGATGGGAGAGCTGCGCAAGGACCAGGACTTCAAAATCAAATTGGTCGGTAACCTGTCAACCAATAAGACAAGACTTGACAACTGGTCACAGCCGAAGAACGTCCTCATGATACGCAAGGACATAACCATGGCCATTTACCGCAAGTTGGGCCGTTCCATGGACGTGAACCTACTGCCGAAAGAGTCGCTGCTGCATTATCTGCAGATTGGGCCAGAGTTCTATGGCACGGCCAAGAACGCAGAGCGGTTTAAGAAGTTTGGCCCGAATGGCCTCCCAGAAACGGTTGAGAAAAAAGATGAGAATGGTGTAATGGTTGGCCGACAGACATTATGGTATAAAGACAGGCCACTCTGTTTCGATTATGAGATGATATCTATGCGATATGGTATAGACTTCGAGACAGAGGCTGGTGATGAGGAAAAAGAGAAGGCCACAAAAGACCCTTACATCATGACTGATGACGAGTTGAAAGAGGCTGGATTGCCCATTATAGGTTTTTAGTTATTGTTTAGATCATATCCTTAGCCCTGGGGAAGAAGGTGTTCTTCCTCGGGGCTTTTTGTGTTCTTATGACAACATTTTCTTGCATACATACGAACCCCTTTTTCGTTGTGGCATTTGTGGCATTTGTGGCATCGTTGATTTTCAGCGGTTTAGAGGGCTGTGGCATTGTGGCATTTATGTGGCATTTTGTGGCAACGTATTGGGCAGTCCAAAGGGAGTTGTGGCATTGTGGCATTTTATTTATATAATGTGGCATTTATATAAATAAGATAATATCTGATAATCAGATACTTATAAAAAATGCCACAAATGCCACAACTGAAACGGGCATTTTTAGGTGTCCCAAATATTTTATGATGTTTTTTCCTAAAAACTTAGGAAAAATCAGGGACTTTTTGATAAAAAATACCGCAAGTGCGGTATTTTCTCGATTTTATTTCATAAATTTGCAAGGATTATTTAATATATATTTCATGAGCAAATTCGTTATCTACCTCGAAGTCGAGCCGTACATGAAACAATGGCTTACCAATTCCTTTGGCGACCCTGTGGCTTTCCCTGCCTCAAGCAATGAGAATGCTGTCATACGCAGACTGACCACAAAGCGCCCTTGCAATAATGTGCCCGAACAACCTACAGAGAAATCCGTGGCCATTTGCATTCCTGCCTCAAAATACAAGAGTCCGGAGACATACAATTATTTGACCAGCTTCGGCAAGCAGGCATTACTGGAGAGCCTTGATGACCTGTTCCGCATCAACATGTGGAGCGACCTCGGAGACCTCAGCGATATTACCTGCAAGAAGATGTCCGCCTTCCGAGCTTGGTGCCAAAACAAAGGCATAGACATAGACTATGCAGAGACCATTCGCATGAAATGGTATCGTATGCGAAAAGCATACCAGAAACAAGGGGTCAACCTCTTTAATAATAAAAGATGCCGTAATAACATAAATTAACGTCATAAAGTCATCTACTATATACCCTGTTTTTGAACAGCTGCGAACAACAGCGAACAGTTGCGAACAAACATGAAATATTTAACATTATGAGATATCTTAATCACATCACTAAAATTCAGAGGATTCTGACGTCCAAGTTGCCGTTTGATTCACTTCTTGGACATAAGACATTTGCTCTGCCGACAAACCTGGAGTGGGAGAGTGTTACGTTCCAGCGCCCAGCTAAGTTGGAAATTACCGACAAATATGACGATAAAGTGCGGATATATACGCATAAACTTATATATCGCACATGTGAGGAGGACATCAATACTGCAGCCAAATATGCATATCTGCTTGAAGATTTGGATGGTCGAAGATACCTCATCGGTTCTTCAACAAGACCTTATCCGACAATTAATGTCTCTGAAGTGCATCCTGATTCTTATTCGTCAAGCACACTCAACGAAGTCACAGTTCAGTGGCAGGCATACCGCAAGGCACCGCGAATAGAGTGATTCTACGTATTTTATTTAGGCAATTGCCATGCTTATCTTTGCATCAAAAAAGATTAGCGCATGAAATACGGTATGATGATTTGCGGTACCATAGGTGCTGGATATGACTGGTGGACTGGAACCTACGGCACACGCTCCAAGGATGTCAAGAATTACCTTGACGCACATTCCGATGAGGAGGTAAATATTGCTGTCTCGTCACCGGGTGGATTCGTTGATGAAGGTCTTACCATCTATCAACTTATCAAGGATCATGGCAATGTCAACGTCCATGTGTTGGGCATGACCGCTTCTGTTGCAACCGTCCTCTGCATGGGTGCCAAGCACGTTACCATGAGTGTAGGCAGCACCATGCTTATTCATAATGCGTCAACAGGAGTCACTGTTTGGGAGTCTGCTAACAAGGAAAAACTTGACCAGCTGATTGCAAAATTCCAGAAGCAGCGTGATGACCTTGACACAATAGACAAGGTCATTGCATCTGTCTATGCTCAGCGATGCGGCAAGACATCTGAAGAAATCGTGACGCAGATGAACAAAGGCAGCTGGATGACACCAGAGATGGCTCTGGAGATGGGGCTTATTGACGAGATAAGAGATTTGGATGAGGAGGACAGCAAGAGACAAACCAATCTTGCCAAGAGATTCACCAATTCTTATTGTCAGAATTTGGGCCTCCCGCCAATCAAGGGCGAAACGGTTGAGAAACCATCAAAGAACTTCATGACACAAGTAATCGAAGGTGTCAAGGAGTTTTTCAATAACTCTAAATTAAATGAAATGAAGAAGAAATTCCTCAACCTTCAGAACATCCTTGAACGTAAGGATGATTTCGAAGTGACCGATGAGAAGATTACACTCACCGATGCAGAGATGCAGAAAATCGAGGATGCCATTGCCGAAAAAGAGAAAAAACTGACCGATACGGCAGCTGATCTCACTGCTGCTAACGACAAGGTCAAAGATCTTGAAACGAAATTGGCGGCAAAAGACAAGGACATCAAAGCAAAGGATCAGGAAATATCCGACCTCAAGAAGGCTCCTGGAGCCAAGACAGAGGAGCATCTGGATGAGGGTGTGCAGGATATTGATGCTGATCAGTTGTACCAAGCAATGACACAGATTAACTAAAATGGCTGTTACTGAAGGAAGCACAATTCAGATTACTCCAGATTCACTCAACACAAGCTATGCCAAGTATCGCAAGGACTTGATACAGATGCCAACGCGAGCTTTGGACGAGGTTGCCAAATACATGAGCCGTCGACTCGGTGTTCGTGGCAAGGAGACCGTTGGTGAGTTGAATGGAGACATGCAGATTGGTCCATACTCTCTTACTCGTGTAGATGAGAATGGCGTGACTATAACAGGTCGTACACTGGAGACATACTTGGGTTCTGGCGTTAAGCCATTTGAGCCAAATGCGGTTCGTGAGTCAATCTATGGCTCAAACGTTTTCCAGGGCGATGCACTCAAAAACCAGCCTATCACCAAGCTCGTTGGAGCTTACCTCTTTGCCAAGGTGGGTGAGAGTTTCTTCAATACGCTTTTTACAGCTAAGCGAAACCCTGGGGGTAAGAAGACCGCAGATCTCTACGATGGCTTCAAGACTATCGCGGATCAGGAGATCAAAAACAAGAGTGTCTCTACAGAGAAGGGCAACCTCTTCAAAACTGAGGCCATCACAAATGTCAATGCTGTTGATGCTTTGGAGGCATTCTACGATGCTGCAGACCAGAAGCTCAAGAACACCAAGACATTCATGTTCCTGAACAGCTCTGAGTTGATGCGCTACGATCGTGCATACCGCAGCGTCTATGGTAGTGTCAACTACAACAAAGAGTTCGGCAAGTCGAAGCTCGACGGTTGCAACAACTGTACACTCATTGGCCTTGACAACATTCCTGTTGGCTTCAAGATCATCACTCCTGGCAGCAACATGCTCATTGGTCTGGCAACTGAGGGCACCAACTGCAATTTCGAGTTCGAGAAGTCACTGACATCTCACTTCTTGATTGACTTCGTAGCTACCATGTACTTCGGTACTCAGTTTGAGTCTATCAGCAAGGAGCGCATCTTGTTCGGTTACGATGTGATTCCTACTCTGTAGGTGTCTCTTCATACGATAATACATTATTATATATAATATGGCAGTTCAGCAAAAAAAATCATGCACAGAGTCAGCAGACCTCTACGAGGATCTCCTGAAGTGTCCTGGAGCAAAGCGACTCCCTGGCACAGGTCGTAAGGTCTATCTTGCACCACGTCGATGGATCACTCAGCTGGCTAAACCGCAGCTTGAGAAGGCAGCATCCATGAAGGACTACCTTGTTATCAAGGAGTCTCACACGATGGCTGCTGACAAGAAGTTCATTGTTGCATACTTGGCAACGGACAAGTCCAACTTCTCATCAGAGGCCCAGGGCGAGAATGGTTCTAAGACCATGCTCAACAAGCTCGCACTCACATTCCCTGGCACAGAGGAGGAGCAGTCTGCGCTCGCATCAATGCTCCTCAACGAGGATGTCATTGCTCTGATTCCTCAGCGCAACGGCAAGTGCCGTCAGTTCGGTGATGACAACTTCGAGTGTTCTGTCTCACCTGCGCAGTCTTCAGGTTCGTCTGTCACAGACGAAACCAACACAACTGTTGAGTTGTCTGTCGGCTGCGAGACATTGCCACCATTCTACTTTGGTGACATTCCTACATCTGAAGGCACCTTCTCTGGCGAGACTGGTGAGTTGAAGACGGTGCAATCAGGTAGTGTGTAGAGTTCATTACCATATAGTTTTTTAACCATGTTCCTGGCGAGGCGATGCTGACGATGGCTCGCCTCGCTTTTTAAGTTTATAATTATGAATGATGTAAATTTCACACAGAAAATCAAGCAGTGGTTCGATAGCGAACATACTGACGATAATATCCGAGAGGGCGCCTTGATGCTCCTTCAGATCAATAACAACCGTCATCTCTATCAGCAGATTCTGCTGAGACCTCAGAAGATGCTTGACCATCTTATCTATGAGCTGCAGAAGCATTATGGCTATCGCACAAAGGGCATGACTCTTGACGAAGTGCACAAGTTTGACGTTGAGGTGACACCTTTACTGCAGAAAGCGGTTGATTCCACCGCTGATGCTGACAAGCTCGCAGCTGAAGTCGCACCTCATCTGCCTTTTGTTGATGCAGAAAACACCGATTCCATCGATGCTTCTGCCATCATCGCCAAAGGCAAACGTGCAGATCATGACCAGCTTCCCGATGAAATCAAGGAAATCTGGGAGGCAAACTGCCAAAGATGGAAGCGCATCAAGGAACTCTTCGAAGCATGCAAGTCTTATCAGTTGTCTTGTGACCGCTTCGAGGGATTGAATGCAGCCAACGACGAGTTCCAGAAGATGCTCCTCACTCTCAAGACAGAATACTATGCCTACAAACAGGGTATGGAGGCGTATGACCATGCTGTTCCTGGCACAGCGGAGAATACTGCCGAGGCAAAGACAGAAACGGTAGTCTCTGCCAATGCCATCGGCAATGCGCGTTCTTACATCGCCAAGAACCTCGATAAGTTGATTCAGCTGAAGGCTGATGGCAAGGAGCAGCAGGCTGAGAAGCTGCAGGTCAACATCGAGAAGCGTGTGAACACCCTGCTCGATGCAAAGGCTGACATCAAGCCAGAGACTCTTGCCAAAATCAAGGAGGCTGGCATCGTGATTCCCGAAGAGGAGGTGAAGCCGGATGAGAGCCAAGCAGATTCAGCAGGCGCTGAAACCGCTACTGCAGAGTAGTTCTCAGGTCTTTCTCGGCCAAGGGCTTCACACCCTCGGCTTGTTGGGCTGGATATTGGAGCAGACAGGTGCAGCGCAAGTCGCTGTAACCACCTTCTCCACATCTGACGCATTCCTGTGCGGAATGATCAACCTACGCAAGCGTGGGATGATTCAGCACTCAACGTTAGTGGCTGACGTCAAGGCTTCTGCCAAGACTCTCAAACTGAGTCGGCTGATGACAGAGGCTTTTGACGAGGTGAAGCTGACGCTTAATCACTCCAAAATCATCCTCGTCGCTAACGACAAGTGGTTAGTTACTGTGATTACATCTCAGAACCAGACTTATGGTGACCGTGCGGAATGCACATTTCTCACTACGGATAGAGATGTTTATCTCGATGTTCATAATATGCTTAATGATTTGTTAGATGATACGACAACAATTCCCTTATCTCGAGGAGAACAAACTGCTCCTTCAGAGTGTTTATGACCTCGGCAAGGCGTTGACACCTGTCGAGCAGGTGCCTATCATGATTGATTTGTCTGATGACGAGTCGTCAGCTCTGAAGCTTGAGCTGCAGGAGCCTCGCTCACCTTATCGCAAGCAATACCTGCTTGGACTGGCAGAGACCGCCAATGAGTTGCGCACATCCAATATCGCTCTCGCCAAGGTCGGTTCTCCTGGTGCATACCATGCAGTCATGTCGGAACTCTCGCAGATCATTGCCAATCTTGGTTGAATATGAGTCTACCAGTCAATGTCGATGACTACATGAAGTACATGCCTCTCAATGAGGATGAGCTTCAAGACCTGCATCTCTCTGCTGTTGTCAAGGCCAGGGTTGAGCGCCTGCGAGGCTGCTACGCCTTCTGGCTTCGCTATCCTCGCTACTCAGTGAGGGAAATGGTGGAGCAGGACAAAGCGATGTTCGGCATCAGCGAGAGTCAGGCATACGATGACATTCATCTCTGCCAGCTCATGCTCGGCAACCTCAATGCTGCATCCAAGGAGTTCTGGCGGTGGAAGGTCAACCAGGAGATAGATGAGGATCGCAAGGCAGCCAAGGCTGCAGGTGATTTCCGGGCTCTCGCCTCGATGCAGAAAAACCGCATCAAGAACAACCGTACCGACTCACCTGATGAGCCTGATCTTGCTTTCGACAAGATTGTGCCTGTTGAGTTCATCATGACAGATGATCCTACAGTCATCGGTTTGCAGAAGATTCCAAATCTTCGTGCGAAAATCAAGAAAATGGAGAAGCGATACTCTATGCCTGACATAGAGGACGCTGATTTTGAGGAGTTGCCAAATGACGGGTCAGCCTAAAAAACTATTCTTCAATGATGTGCAGTCCAGAGTCTTGCAGCTCATGCCTCATGACCTGGTCTGCGAGTGGGGGCGAGGCACAGGAAAGGGTGTGGTCGAAGCTGGTCGCATACTCTATGCAGTCCAGCACATGCCTGGTTCATGTCTGGCCATGGTGGCACCTTCTGTCAAAAGATGCCAGACCAACATCCTTCCTTCAGCACTTGTGCACCTTGAGGAGTGGGGCTACAAGCGAGACGTGCACTACATCGTGGGCAAGAAACCATGGAAGGCTTTGCACTGGAAGGATCCACACTTCCAGCCGATGAACTGGGAGAATACCGTCGCATTTTACAACGGAGCTTATCTCAATATCATCTCGCAGGACCGCTGTGGTACATCTAACTCACTCTCACTTGACCACGTCTTTATAGACGAGGCAAAGTTCATTGATTGGGAGCAGCTCAACAATGAGACGCTCCCGGCCAACCGTGGTAACAAGCAACTTTTCGGTGACTGCTGCTTGCACCATGGTCTTACGATTACTTCAGATACCTCTGCAACCAAAAAAGGCTCCTGGTTCATGCAGTGGGAGAAAAAACAGGATAAGGAGCTGGTCGCGACGCTCGAGTCTGTCGTCGTGCAGCTCCATAGCATACGTAATAAGTTGGCAGCGCACCCAGAGCGTTACGACTATTATATGTCGCAGGTGCAGAAATACGAGAAGATTCTGCACTCTCTGCGTTCCTACTGCCTCGTTTATTCCAGATGCTCCAGCATCCAGAACCTGGCAGTCCTCGGGGAGGACTTCATCAGACAGATGAAGCGAGACCTCCCCAAGATGACCTTCCTGACAAGCATCATGTGTCAGCACGTGGGCATTGCACAGGATGGCTTCTATAGCGGTCTTGACGAGGATCGGAATTTCTATACCGCTCCTAACGTCACCTTTCTCGATGACCTGCAGTATTCCTTCAACCCGCATCATGACCAGCAGGACTGCCGCATGGATTCAGATATAGAGGACGGTTTGCCGCTGATCATCGGCTCTGATGCCAACGCCAACATCAACTGTCTCGTTGTCGGGCAGGTGGGGTCTGACACGAAGCTGCGCATCGTCAACTCATTCTACGTGAAGTACGAGCGCAAACTTCCGGAACTGGCTCAGGACTTCTGTGATTACTATAGATATCTCAAGGACAAGCGAGTCATATTCTATTATGATGCCACTTTCGTGGGCAATGACTACGCTACGCACAACGAGAAATTCTACCAGATCATTGCCGGAGTCCTTCGACGCAATGGATGGCTGGTGTCAGAGATTTATATCGGCAAGCCGATGAACCATCTCGAGAAGCAGCTGCTCATCAATCGTATGTTCAAGGGACATGCTCAGCACATGGTCCTGATTAACCAGGACAACAATGAGGACCTCATCATCTCTGTTGAGAGTGCCGGAGTCTACAACAATGGCAAGGACAAGAGAGGTGAGAAGCTCATCGAGACTGATGAAGATCAGCTGCAGAACCGCACCGACTTCTCTGATGCTTTCGATACGGTGTGCATTGGGGCAGAGAAGTTCCCACAGACAGCCATCTATATGGGTGGGCTGTCATGCTATAGAGGTTGATTACTCATTTTTTATTGTTTATAGGTTTTTAGTTATTGGTTTTTAATTTATTTTTGATTGAAGGCTGTTGCTCGAGAGAGTAGCAGCTTTTTTTGTTTTCTTGCTGTAGAAGAGGTATCGCCCTGAAGGGTCGATGGATTGTCTTATTCGCTGTTCCGTATTTTTTTTGATTTGCATCCCTTCAGCCCGTCATGTGTCCCCATTCGAAATTTCCTGTGCAAAGTTAGCTTTTGGCGATTCAAACTGCCGCATGAACCTTTGCACAGACAAAGCGCAGCAGAGAGCAAACAATCAGTTTGTTTATGATTTCAAGAACGGCAACCGAGCAGTCTCATGCTTTTGTGGCAAGTTGCTGATGAAGTATCTTTCAAACAGATATGGCAATTTGTTGAGCGATTTCGTGGTGGTTTTCGCTCCATGCTCAAGCCAAGCCAAATATAATAAGCGTTTCGGCTATGTTGCTGCAATGTTGAAGGCAATGAACGTCAAAACCGCAAATGAGCACATACATATTTTCGGGGAGCGCAAGCCTTTGCACAACGGAGGAAGCCATTTCGTGAGTGAGGATGTTTTCAAAGTTTGCGTGGACGCTGACTTTTTCAAAGGCAAGAACGTCATTTTGTTCGACGACCTTTTGACAAGTGGCAAGACCATCGAGGAGTTTAAAGAGAAAATCGAAGCCGCAGGCGCTTATGTTGAGGAAGAAATCTTTTTAGGTCGCACAATACACCACGACCCAATCTCAATGCGTGGTTGCTTGCAAGAGATGGCAGAAGGATTTTACGATAGCGTAGCACGCTCAAAGAGATGTTTCCCACAAGGTGTTCAGATAAACAAGTCAAACAGAAAAATAGCATAAAGACAATGAGAAGTTACAACACAATGTTAGCAGACGAGAGACCCGAGTACAAGGCAATGAACTATGGCTTTGACAATCTCAGTAATACAGAACTATTATCCATGGTAATAAACAGAGGAGCGGGCACAGCTGAGAGCATGCGACAAGCACGCCAGCTGATGAACATGGTGGACAACTCGCTTTCTAAATTGGCAAGGCTGTCCATGTACGATTTGCAAGTGGTGCAAGGGGTGGGCGATTGCAAGGCACTTGCCATACTCGCAGCGCTTGAACTTGCCAAGCGCAAGACGATGGAGAAGGGAAGCACACGCCCTGACATGGGCAGCAGTCTGGCAATATATAACTATCTGCAACCGATGATAGGCGATTTACAGGTGGAACAGGCGCACGTCATTCTAATGAACCAAAACTTTAAAATGCTCAAGCACGTGAAACTCAGCGAGGGCGGTCTTACTGAAACTGCCGTAGACGTGAGGCTGATAATCAAAGAAGCCGTGCAATGTAATGCCACTATCGTGGCACTCGCACACAACCACCCAAGTGGCAACACCAAACCAAGCAGACAAGATGACGTGCTCACACTCAATGTGAAGAAGGCTTGCGAGGTCATGCGCCTCTTCTTTATGGACCATATCATTGTAACCGATGGAGCATACTACAGCTATCACGACAAAGGCAAGTTGTAGATGGATAGGCAATTGCCACGTAAAAAACTCGTACATATTCCGCTATGGCGAGCCGTGGCAATTGCCAGCCAGCGTAGGGCGGTGTGGGGTAGCATTAAAGCTACGGGCACGCATTTTTGCACCAACTTTTGATAAAACGTTGTTTTTCAGTTGGTTGGCAAAAATGACCGTGGAAAATTTGTGCAAAACAGCACAAATTTCCAATCGGAATGCTCCGATTGCCCCGCGAAAATGGCTGCTTATGACAATTTCCAAGTAAATTGCCACAAGAAACGAGCCATTTTCGCGGAAACCCCTCCATTGTATTTCGGGGTAAAAGAGGTATTCTGATTTCTTGACATCATCCGAGAATGATGGGAAAAAGAGGAAAAACCGCGTCTGATGGGGCTGAAATGTTAAAGTTTAGTTATCGTAACAAAAAAGTTACCGAAATGTTTGGTAGTTTGTAACTTTATTGTTACCTTTGCATCGTCCAACAAGGACAAAGTGTTCTTTAAACATACTGAGTGATGAAGTACAATGAACTTTACAAGAAGTTGAGAAAGGCGGGATGCCTTCTGCTTCGTCATGGATGCCGACACGACATTTGGCAAAATCCAGCTAATGGACGATGCTCAGCCGTTCCCCGGCATGGAACTGAAGAGGTTCCGAAAGGAACTCTCAAATCTATCTATCAGAGACTTGGGCTTTAGCCCAGGTCTCTCTTCCATCAAAGTTTGGTGTGCGAGAAGAACACTTTTGATTAGATTTACACATTATTATCATATAGTATGGCAAGAATAGTTACAGTAGTGGTGGAGTCTGGCAAGGGAGGCTTTAGCTGCTTTATGAGCAAGGATTCCGATGACCTCAATTTTGGCATCATTGGCGATGGTAAGACGGTGCAGGCTGCCATGGACGACTTCTATGTTTGCAGGGACGAGGAGAAAAAGTTCTTTGAGGAGGAAGGCAGGGAATTCCCTGACTTGGAGTTTAGGTTCGTTTTTGATGTCGGAGCTTTCTTCAATTACTATCCCCTCAGTATTTCTGCATTTGCCAAATATATTGGCATGAACGCTTCACTGCTCAGACAGTACGCCGCAGGCATTAAGGTGCCGCAGGCTAAGAGCTTGGAAAAAATAAGGCAAGGCATTGCCAAAATCAAAGGAGATATAGACACTGGTCTCTTGATAGATAAGCCAGTTCTACAGTATGTTTAAAGAATGACAACCACAATTGGTTGTGTTTTCATAAAGTAATTAAATGAACTCTTGAGCCCTTGGTGCGTGACGCATCGGGGGCTTTTTCATGCCCAAATGTTAAAATATCAACAGATGTTGAAAATAATTTCCAAAATATTTGGTTATTCAACAAAAGTTTATTATCTTTGCATTGTGTTAAGATATAAACAATATGGTAAAACGAAAATCAAAGGAACTCCAAGAAAATGAAGACGATTTGCTTTTCTACCTTGAGTATTGGAAAGAGTTCCCCAGTACTTTCAGAAAGGTAGCAGAAAAAGAAATCGCAGAGTTAGAAAACAAAATTAAAAACCAAAAATGAGCAAGTCCCCCTCGGGGGACGCTCTTTCACTTAAAAATATTAGATTATGGAATACAAGGAAATGATTGATAAGGTCAAGGCTCTTGCTGCACAGAACAGAGCTGCCAAGACCGCAGAGGACAAGGCTGAGGTTCGCCGTCAGATGGATGCACTCAAGGAGTCAGACCCTAAAGCTTTCGCTGTGGCTGTGGGATACATGGCTAAGAAGACGGAGGAGAGAGTCAAGGAACTGACCATGGCGGAGAAATTCGGAGAAGTGACAAGCATGCTTTCCATGGCATACATCGCCAAGGCTTACTTTGGCAAGTCTCGCTCTTGGCTTGCACACAAGATGAATGGCGACACCATCAATGGCAAGACGGCAGCTTTCACCAACGAAGAGCTTGTCACCCTCAGAAATGCATTGCAGGATATGTCACAGAAATTTAGCTCGCTGAGCCTAACCATATAGGCTTATGTCTTAACACACCGCCCCCGATGAGAGCTACATCGGGGGCTTCTCTTTGTTCTTAGGATTATTTTCCTAAAAACTTAGGAAAATATTTGCTCGTTTCAGAAAATAATACTACCTTTGCCCATAGAAATACAGATGAGTCAGACACGGGCAGAGCAGGGCTTGTGAGTGGCTATTTAAGATATACAGCTGTGACCGACCTGTGCTGAAGGACTGCTCTCCCGATGCACAGGTCATTTTTTATTTATGGTTTACTCCGACAGACAGATGAGAGTAGCTGATGCTACAATTAAGCAACTTTTGGCAAATGAGACTTCAATGACCAGAGATTCGATGTTAGCCTATGTTGATGAGTTGTCTGATGACAGGGTTGTTGCCAATGATGTGGTGACTATGTTGGAGATTGATGGCTTGATAGTTTATACAGGAGATTACGATTGGAGGGGTTAGCTTACAGACAAGGGATGCAAGGCTGCACAAATGGGGTTGCTTAGATACCTTAAGCGACAAAAACTAATAGAGAAGATAAAGGAGTATAAATTGTTCGTGGGGATAGCCAGTGCTATAGTCTCTTTTGTGTCAATGTTGATAACGCTTGCTCTTACAATTTACAATGCTGTAAAATCATAAGGGCACATGCTACAACAGATACGATGGCGCAAACGGCATTAATCAGTATGATTAGAATGTCGTAAAATAATTCTTTTCTTTCCATACCTTATATATATAAAAAATAGGTGAAACATTTCTTTCCTGCAAAGATACGCTTTTTCCCGCTTATTTTCCGTATCAAAACGTTAAAACGTGTTATACATAATAAATTTATTATGGAATATTTGCGTATATCAAAATTATTATGTACCTTTGTAATCGAGTTAAGGAACATGTTTAATCAATTAAATTTTCAAGCTATGCAAGATGATTTAGAAAAAGAAATCGAGAGAAAGAAAAAGGAAATCAAAGACTTTCTCCGAGTTGTGAAATTCACCGGTCTTTCACAAAAGGAAATCGAAAAGAGACTTGATTATCTCTTGGACGACCTCTCAAGACTGATGAAAAAAAAGTAAAGTTAAACTACCCCTCCTTCGGGAGGGGATTAAAAAATATATATTGATATGGAAGATATTAAAAAATTATTGGAGGAATACAAGACTCTTGCAGGTAATACAGATGCAAAGAGCGAAGAGCGAAAAAATGAAATTATCGCTAAGTTGGAAACTATGGATAAGGATGCTGTGGCTGAGGTGGCTAAACCATTCGTGGATGAGAATGTGACTCGCTTGGAGAGCGAAGTGACAGCTCTGCGCAGCCAGATAGATGCAGAGGCTTATAAGCTGCTCCCTATCTCCTATATTGCCAAAAACTATTTCAATAAGAGTGCATCATGGCTTTTGCAACGTATCAATGGGTATCAGGTGCGTGGAAAGGTCTATACACTCAACGAGGAGCAGAAGAGCATCTTTAATCAGGCAGTCAAGGAAATAAGCAATCGCATCAGCGCATTGCAGTTAGCATAGCTAACATGTTCAATAACTCAACTCTGCCCCCGACACTGAGCCGTGTCGGGGGCTTTTACTAATAACTGATGGATGTTCTGAATATTGATGATACCAAGGCTGGAGCACTCTTTCTGCTTCGCCAATTGGTCAAAGGTGATAATACGAGTATAGAACTCAGAAATAGCATGATTCGAGCAGACGTGGATGACAGCTATTTCAAGTTTATCATTGAGGGACTTAGCGAGGCGTGCTACATCGAGGAGTCCTTCAGCATGTGGCGGATAACTCCCAAAGGGGTGCGCTATCTGCAGGAATATGAGAGGCGACTGAATGTTGGCTCGGATTGGTCGATAGAGGGCAATTCTTCTGCTCAGGAAAAGAAAAGAGAGGAAGAAATGCAGGATAAGGCATTACAGAGGAGTAATGCCAAGTGGACTAAATATGGTTTCTTTATAACCCTAATATCCGCAATATTAGGCTTATTATACTTCCTTTGGGAGAACATATTGTAATGATTGCTATGGTGATGCCTTGGATACAGAGGCATTGCCATAGTCTTGTATTGCTTTTTTCAAGATGCTTGATGCGTCGTTCGATTCTTTCTTCCATACCTTATTATATTAATGAATTCATCCGCAAAATTAATCATTTTTCCACCAATTCGCAAAATTTTCCTTAAAAAGCAAGGCATTTCCACTTTTTCTCCTTCGTTTTTAGGATTATTTTCCTAAAAACTTAGGAAAATATTTGCTCGTTTCAGAAAATAATACTACCTTTGCCCATAGAAATACAGATGAGTCAGACACGGGCAGAGCAGGGCTTGTGAGTGGCTATTTAAGATATACAGCTGTGACCGACCTGTGCTGAAGGACTGCTCTCCCGATGCACAGGTCATTTTTTATTTATGGCAAAGAAGAGAAAACTTCGGTTAGATGATGATATGGACTACTTTGATAGTCAATATTTGGATTATCAAGATAAAAAGAGAAAACAAGCTGAGATGGAACGGAAAGCAGAGAGGAGGGATAATATCAAATTTTGGATGGAAGTGGTGACTTTCGTTATTATGATTTTCACTATCCTATATTCATATTTAGAGACTATCTTAGGACGAGTATGGCGATGGCTCCTATCACTATGGACTGAATGATGGTTACGATCAATATAAAATTGATGCTCCTGCCATGTCTGAGTTGTCCTTTGTTGACGATGTCTATTCGCTCATTGGTTATATCAATGAGCATTGAGATCTTTTTCAGATAAGAGTTTTCGTCCATACCTTATTATATTAATAAATTCACCTGCAAAATTAACCTTTTCCCACCAAAAACACAACTTTTTCCCAAAAATATTTGCCAGTTCCAAATATTCTCCTTATCTTTGCCAACGCTTATAAGAAGATTGTAATCAATCCGGCTGGGTGACCGTTATCGCCTATGGCTTCTTAGCCGCAGGCTTTTTTTATGCCTCGGGAATTCATTTCCCTAACTGGAGAAAAATATTTTCCCAACTGGGGAAAAAGGAAAACTCTATATGGCGGCTGCATGAACCGTAAGATTTGAAATATCCATCCGGATGAGTCATCTTCTTATAAGCAACGGGGAATGCAGCCGCCACCCTTTTATACAATCGGCTGTTAATGCTTATAAGAAGATGCAATATGCAGAATTCTATTTTGATTCAGGATGCGATACAGGCCAAGCCTGCAGGCATCCCAGTGAACGAGGGGCTCAAGACCCTCAAGTGTGCAACCAAGCGCGAGCTCAAGCGACTCAGCAAGACCAAGAGCGAGACCTTCAGCATCCTCTGCGATGAGGAGGTGACCTATGGCGAGGTGGTCATAGCCATGATTGGCTGTGTGGCGCTCATGGCCATCGTGGCAGTCAGCGGATACTTTTTCGGAGGGGAGGTGATGTGATGAAAGACAATAATTCAAAAAATATAGAGTTGCAGACCGACAACCCCATCACCGAGAAGTTTCATGAGCTTCTTGCTGCCAACACGAAAAAACTGAATGATCTTCGCTTAGAATACGCTCAGCGAATGGCCAAAGCACAGGATAAATACGATAAAGCCATGGCTGGGTGGCTCTCACTGGAACATTTTGAAAAAAGAGAGCTCGATAAAGCAAGAAAAGCGTATGAGGAAGCCAAAGAGAATTTCGAGGCCTATCTTTTGGCTCTGCAAAACGACCGTCACAATTCAGGACGCATATACGCAGCAGCCAAGGCTTCAGCCAAGAACTACTGGGCCACTGAGAATGAGAAAATCCAGATCGAGCGCCACAACATCTTCGAGCGCTTTAGAGAGTCGCGTGAGGTGTTTACGGATGATGAAGCAGTCAAAGGACTCCTGCACCCAGGCTGGACAAGAGACAAGAAAGGAGGAGACGATGGCGACAAGGAAGAATAAACAGCATGGCATCTATTCTCTCGACTCAAGACGCAGACGCATTCATCTGCGTCTTGTGGAGAGATACTGGGAGCTTGACCGTGATTTCGTTGACCTGTGGGGGCTCAAGGAGCGGGCTGTGATAGAGTTGAAGCTTTGCCGTCGCGACAGAGTGAGAGACACGCAGAGAAACATCGTGCAGCGCTTGGAGCGAGAGCTGGCCAGCATCTCACGCCAGCGAGACAAATATAGTCGGTGGGCATCATGCATCTATTACTGGATGATGATCCACGACCTTGCAGCAGAGAGAGTGGCGCTGCGTCATCAATGTGATGAGGCAGCAGAAGAATTACAAACCATTAATTTCGTATAATTATGCCAAAGACAGATAATTCACAATCAAGAATAATGCTGGATGCTTATTTCAAATTTCGTTCTCCACTTCCCTCAAAGGACGAGTCCGGGCGGCAATACAAGAAGTCTTTCAAGACGACCGAGGAGATAGCCGCAGACTTGGCTACCATGGTGGTCATCGACTTCTCCGACATTGTCACATATATGCGAGAGCATGAATATGTGGTCGCAACGCAGCCAGATGGCACGATAGCATGGGCTATCTGGGAAAAAATCGTGGACATTTGATGATTTTCCCATAATAATAGTTGTTTTCTTTGATTTTTTTGCTACTTTTGTGGCAACTTAAAATTTTTGAATGATGAGCGGAGAGTGGCGCGTGAGCGTCGCTCTCCGTATTTTTATGTCCATACCCTCCATATTATCTTTGCATCAAAAAAGATAATATGACCATCAAATCAGCTCCGTCGGGCACATGTTTCCTTGAGAACATCTGTGACCTCGACATCCTCACATCTATGAGCCGTGTGCTCGTCACTATCAAAATAGGCGATTCCACCGTCTATGATGAGTTTCTCTATCCTGCCGATGGAGAGATACAGCTGTCGGACCTCGCAGACATCTATCGGCCTTATGCCAGACAGCAGCTCATCGTTGACTCTGTCATCACCATCACGGAGCAGAAAGTCTCTACAGGTGTAGAGACCGATGAGGTGACGCAGAGCGACAAGAAGACTGTCAATCTCCGTGTCCTCTATGCCACCGTGGATATTCCAGATATCGACTGCCAGGAGTTCACGGACACGCATTTCCTCACCCTGCTGCAGGATGCCAAGACAACCTCACTTGGCAGACTGGAATATCTGCATTATCTCGGCACCGACACAGCCTCCGTCACGGCATACTTCACTGACGGCACCAAGCAGCTCTTCACAGCAGAGGTGGTGGGTGGCAATTCCAAATACACCACCATCGACGTCTCACCTTCCAAGTTCTCGGTCAGAGACAAGGTGCTGTCATACATTGACGTCAAGGCCGGGGAGCGCCTTCAGACGTTCATCATCGACCAGGAACAGCCCGACTGCGCTCCGATACTCCTCTTCAGCAACTCCTTCGGGTGCCAGGAACTCATTTACTGCACGGGCAAGCATGAGGTGGCTCCTGAATACACCCGTGACTCTGCAGTCATCGGAGGCAAGAACATCAACTACCGCATCACAGAGAAGCGCATCTTCAAGGCTGACACAGGACCGCTGACAACAGCCATGGCCAACTGGGCTGACGACCTCTTCCGTTCCGATGAGGTCTATATCGTCAATATCTATGGTGGAGAGGCTGCCGTCGGCAAGCAGGTCACCATTTCCGACTCCAAGAGCGACAATGACAACCTGCTCGAGACCATTCCTCGCTTCACCTTCAGCTATGCTTACTCGCAGCGCCAGCACAATGTCCTGGACATGCACCGTGCAGGCCGCATATTCGACAACACATTCGACAACACATTCAACTGATGAAGAGAGCAGCTTTCCATATCAATGAGGTTCTGAAGATGATGGACAAGGCCAAGGACGACCATGCCACCATCAAGCTTCGGGCATGGACCACCGACGGCAGAACCGTCAATTATGACGGATGGCTCGTGTCGGGTGGCAGCTGGCGTGGAGGCTTCCACCGCCTCATGCATCCAGCCACAGGCGAGGTGCATACTCTGCCCGACGTTTTTATTTATGAATTTTTAGGTTTACCAGTATATCTATGAGCAAACAGAAATATTCCATGCAGCAGGTCGGAGTGCTTGGTGACAGTGAGCGATATATGCTCATGCCGACCACTGCGGTTGGAGGTTCTACCACCAACCAGGCTGCCATCGAGCAGCAGTATGGCAGAGACACCCATTTCCTCGGATCAGGCGAAGTGGGTGATGCCTACTATTCGCCTATCACCGTCAATGGGCGAGACTATGAGTATATCAACTATGGCGATGACAATGACATGCCTTATGAGCTGCAGCGTCTCCTTCGCATGAATATGATTGCGCAACGGGCACAGGCATTCAACGTGCAGTGCTGCTACGGCCAGGGGGTACGTTTCGTTGATCGTGCGACAGGCAAGGACACCGATGATGCTGAGATCCGTGCCTTCTGTCTGCGCAACAGCGTGCATGAGATATTCATGGAGCAGGCCACAGACATGAAGTTCTTCTTCTGGAACGTCACCGTCATCATCCTCTCACGTGACCACTCAAGGATACTGCAGATGCGGCACAAGGATGTGTCATACTGCCGTTTCGAGCGCCCCAACGAGAAGACTGGTCTCATCAATCACATCTTCTATGGCGACTTCCGCAAGGCGATGTCACCCATCAAGGCAGAGGCCATCCCGCTGCTTGACATCAACGACCCGCTGGGCGACCTCTTGGCACGCATGGGCAAGGGACCAGACATCTATACAGGCGAGAAACATCCTGCACCTAAGATAGGCCATGACTGCAAGTTCGCCATCGTGTCGCGCATTCCTACTCCTGGTTATCAGTATTATCCGATACCTTATTATGCCTCCATGTTCGACGATGCGTGGTACGACATCTATCGACTCATCGGCATTGGCAAGCGCTACATGATCAAGAACACCTCTGCACCTCGCATTCAGATAGAGATACACAAGGATTATTGGATGAACCTCTGCAACGAGGAGGGCATCATCGAACCTCAGAAGCGCAAGCAGCGCATCGATGAGGAGAAGCAGTCCATCATCGATTTTGTCTGCGGCACGGAGAATGCAGGCAAGGCACTCATCACAGGATATTACTTCGACCCTAACGGCAAGGAGCAGCGCATGGTGCGCATCATCAACCTCAATGAGAGTGGCAAGAAGGAGGGTGGCGACTGGGCTGACGACATGTCGGAGGCTTCCAATGCGCTCTGTTTCTCACTTGGCGTGCATCCCAACTTGGTGGGTGCAACACCTGGCAAGAGCCAGATGAACAACTCGGGTTCCGACAAGCGCGAGCTCTTCATCCTGAAGCAGTCGCTCGAGAAGCCTTGTCACGACATCATGGTCAAGCCATACCATGTCATCTTACATTACAACGGATGGAGCGAGCGTGGCATCACCGTCGACGTGCCTATGATAGAGCTGACAACACTCGATAAGAATAAGGACATGCAACAATCATCAGTTAAAAATAACGGCAATAACAATGAAGATTGAAATCAATAAACAGGATTTTGACGATGCCATCTTGGTGGCAACGTCATCCAATCCGGAGGTCTTCAATTTGGTGAGACCTCATTTCTCGACTACATATAACCGCATCAAGCGTTTTTGTCTCGGTGATATAGGTGCTGAATTCTTCGATGAAAACGAGGATTTTCAGCCATTACTCAAGAGATTGGTCTGTCTTGAGACATTTATTACGGTGGTCCGCCACCTTGATCTTGTGCTCACTCCTACAGGTTTCGGTGTCGTGAGCAATGGTGAGGTCTCTCCAGCTTCGACCGTGAGAGTGGAAAATCTCATCGAGCAGGTGAAGCAGGCCAAGTTGGCAGCTGAAGAAGAGGTTGTGTTCGTACTCGTTGAGAATACCGAGGGCTGGGGATTAACCATGCAGGCAAAGCTCTGCATCCCATGCCTTGTATGGGGGTACAATGACTACATGCAAGAAGCCTCACTCACCAAGCTCAACTCAGCAGACTGGGATACTGCCCGCCAGAACATGCGTCTTGCTGATGAGATCATACGTCGTCGCTTCTCTAACGAGCAGATGGACGCGCTGCTCGATAAGTATCGCAGAGGCGTGTCTTGGACAGAGCCGGAGCAGAAAGCGGTCTGTCTGATTCGCAAATATCTCGTTGACTACAGCAAACCGAGCTGTTTCAAGCCATATGACATAAAGCAGACACTTGACAAGATTCAGATGGTTCTTGACGGAGATGTAGAGACATTCGCACTCTATCAGCAATCAGCAGAGTATGAAAGCAATCATTTCAAGCCTTATGAAAACAAAAAATCAGCACCTGCCTTCCTATTCAATGCATGATGGGCAGATCAATCTTAACATCACAGCGCCAAAGTCATGGCGTGAGTTGTCGCAGGATGAGCTTCGCTATACGCTTTTCCTGCTGACCAGATTTCAGGAGCCATTGACGGTCAAGACATACCTGTTCTGCCGAATGGCTGGCATTGAGATCATCAAGCATACCCGCACAGGATGGAAGTGTTCTGTTCTGTGCCGGGTGGATGGCAAGTCAAGACCAAAGCGCAAAGTGATTTATCTGGAGACAGAGATAGTCCTATCTTTGCTCTCACAATTCGATTTTATCGATGGATTCGATAATTTTCAGCCTTTGCAGGCCATATCTGGCTTAAAAGCCGTCACTTCCATCCGAAAGATAACATTCCAGGATTACCTCTTCGCTGAGAAATATTATCAGCTGTACCTCATGCATAAGGAGGACAAGTTCCTTCAGCAGTTAGGATATCTTCTGTACAGGGATGAGGATGGCAAGCGTGATGACTCAGTGAATTTCACCGCAGAGGAGTTACTCGGAACTTTTTTGTGGTACTCAGATTTCAAGCAAGTGGCTGCTGCCAATTTCCCTCACTTCTTCAAAAACACGAAGGAGGGCGAAGAGCCGACCATGGAGGATATCACCATGGGCATACGTGCGCAGGTCAGAGCACTCACCGATGGCGACATCACCAAGCAGCAGGCTGTCTTTGAGACCGACTGCTGGGCAGCACTGACAGAGTTGGACGAGAAGGCTCGGGAGGCTGAGGAATACAATGAAAAAATGAAAAGCTTATGACAGAGAAACAGTTCGATGCTATCGGATATTTCAAACAGTTGACAGAGGAGAACAACACCTGCCGACTGCATAATTTTGTCGCGACGACATGCAGCGGACCAGATACCGTGCAGGGAGTGCTGCAGCAGTTTCGCACAGCATCCAACTTCGTGATGGTCTCTGATACCGTTGACTCCAATACCCACTCTGTGGGCGATGGCTTCTTCGACCGCAACGTGTTCACGGTCTGGATTCTCGCTTCATACAAGCGTGATGACATGGCAGACCGGGAGGAGAAACTGAATATCTGCAGATATATCTTCCGGCAGTTCCTCAGTCGTCTTCTGCATGACAAGGAGTATCAGAAGTTCGGTGACCAGCTGGAGTATCTCAATCTCAATCAGGTCTATTCGACAGAGCTGGGTCGGTACTCGATGAATGGATGCACAGGCCTTTACTTCATGCTGACATCTGACGAGCCTACCGACTTACAATATGATGAGAACTTATGGCAGAAGTGATAGACGAACTCCTCAAATACGAGAAGGGGTGGACGGAAAATATGGCTGACTATTGGCGTGAGCGCATGGAGCGCTTGCGCACAATAGATACAGGCGCCCTCTATTCGTCCATCAAGGGCCACCTTGAGCAAGGCACAGTGACCACCATCGAACATACGTTTTTGCAATATGGTATCTATGTGGCTGCAGGAGTTGGACCTGCACACGTCTGGAAAAAGTGGACAGAAGCGCAGGGCGGTGAGAAAATCATGCGTCAAAATGATGGAGATCTCGACTTCCTCAACAAGCAGTACAGAGCCGAGCATGAATTGGATACCCCCAAAAAAGTGGGTCCTGCCTGGGGCGGTCGTGTCGCTGGTGGCGTGCCAAAAGGCAGACGTGACTGGTTCTCGGCTAAATACTATGCCTCTGTCATGAAGCTCAATGAGCATGAGGCTGATTTCTATGGCGAGACATACAATGGACTCATGGCTTCAGCATTGACAGAGATATTCAAGGGCATAGGCGCAGCTCGCAACCTTTGACTTATTATTATATACATCACATATTATCTTTGCATCAAAAATGGCAGATTTAGAAAAACAAAAAATTCAGCAAGACTTGGAGCAGATTCGTGACGAGCGTCGCAAGGCTGCCAATACTGCTGAGCGCATAGGCCAAGCGTTGCTTGAGTTGCTCCATTTCATAGAAGAGTCAGGAAAACGTTACCTCTCTCGAGAACATGATGACACGGCAGACGGGCTTATCACATTCAATAAAGGTCTTAAGTGCTTAGGTGATATCTTGGCTACTGGCAAGGTAACGGTGCTGGATCTGGAAGTCTTGGGCAAGGCTTTGTTCCATGAACTCGAGATACGTAAGCTATCCTATGCAGGTGGAAATATATATCTGTCGGGCGCAGGCAGTAAGATAGTGCACGTCGAAGAGCAACGCTCTGCATCGGGTGCTGTGACAGGCTGGAAGTGTTATCTCCTTGCCGATGATGGCTCTACTGCGACACAGAACTCGTGGCGCGTGAAGGATCAGGCTCGCTGTCAGACCTTCGATGTTCTTGCTGGCAGATACGAGGGCGTGAGCAATAAGAGCTATTGGAGATTGGTATCAGAGGTGAGCACGCAGCCTGATGTCATCACTTCTGCAGATGGTAAGGCTCTGTATGGCGGAAGACTGTTTGACTGGGTGATACTGTCGGCTACCGACTGCATGGCGGGCAGCGACACGCCTGCAGCTGGCGACACCATCGTGCTCGATGGCTCAAGAGAGGATGCATCTCGACAAGGAGTCTTGACGCTGGAATCGACAGGCAATGGTACACCTCGCATAGTAGGTCTGCGAGGCGTTAACTCATATACGCATGAGGGCAAGGAGGTATTCGTGCTTTCGCCTGACGGTTCAAAGATAGTCAGTTCATCGATTGAATGGGTATCGAGTGCAGGTGACACGATGTACCTCGTTAATTACAGAGGCGAGTGGAAGGCTGGTGAGAATTATGCCTATTATGATCAAGTGAATCATAACAACGCCCTGTGGACTTGCGTCAACCTCAACGGTTGCAGCTCTGAGCCACAAGTGGGGACATCGGACTGGCAGAAAGTGCTGTCGGGAGAGAAAGGACCGAAAGGAGAGAAAGGAGAACAGGGGGCGCAGGGACCTAAAGGAGAAACTGGTGTCCAGGGACCTCAGGGTGAGAAGGGAGAAACAGGTGCACAGGGTGATCCTGGTCCTCAGGGTCCTCAAGGAGAGAAAGGTCCTCAAGGTCCTCAGGGCGAACGCGGGCCGCAGGGGACACCAGGATCTGACGGAGCTGATGGAACAGACGGTACTGATGGCATAAGTATTCTCATTGAGCGTCCCTTGGTCTTTGACACTGACGACACAGGAAAAGTCCCAAAGACTGCGTTGCAGAGCAAGAAAGCTGTTGTGAGAGTGATGCAAGGCGGTACGAATGTATCAGACCTGATTAAGTATCTGACTATTGATAATGCGGCATACTGCTCTGCTGCAGCATCTGTCAAGATTGCTCAAGATTCGGGTAGTTATATAGAAGTGCAGCTTAATTCTATCTCTGACGTACAGACTGAAGCTGGCTATATATCTGCCCCATGCGGCTTTGTCGTGTTGCTATTCATGCTTGCGGGTAATCCTTATCGCGCACAAGTGCCTTTTACGGTGAATGTAGCTAAGTATATGGGCAGCGTGAAGGCTACAGCGCAAGGTCTGCAGACGCAATACACAGAGCTTGTGCGTGATTTGTCCTCACCATCTCCAACAACACTTACTCAATATACGTCTGCCATACAGCAGACAGCCAAAGATATTGTGTTGAGCGTTAATAAGAAGAAAGTGGGGCGACGGAATCTGCTATATGGTACAGCCTTCAGACAAGACGGACTCATAGACTGCAATCCTCGTTTTCAGCCAACGATGACAGAAGGCATGAAAGGAATGAACGCGGTTAGATTCAGCGTTACTGCGAGTGACAGTTTCCAGTATTATGGACTTTTTTGGCGAGGAGAACATGGTAATATCCCTGTAAAAAGGAACACCGATTACACCTTCTCTTGCTGGGTGAAGAGTGATAATCCTCATGCGATGTTGTACACGGAGCGATATTCTAAGTCGGATGCTACGACATACGAGAGAGGTACTGCCATTCCACTATCAAAAGGAGATGTGTGGTGGAGGAACGATGGCAACTGGCAGCTCGTGACGAACACCTTCAACTCTGGGAATACAGACTTCGTTGAGATCACTATCTTCTTGTTTAACGCCGACGAAAATTCGAAACCAACCCTCACCGCTCAGGCATGGTTCTGCATGCCGATGCTGGAAGAGGGATTGGAATATACAGGATGGACGGAATCAGAGCGAGACTGCGACTACGTGGGCGGCAATATGCTCGACGACACAAGAACGCTCGTTGCAAGCACTCAGCAGAGCACTCTGCTCATCGCTCAAGACGTAACAGCCGACGCATACGAAGGCGCATACGCAGTAGTGCACGGCAAGGCTGACGAGAGTAATAATAACGTGTGCGAGGTCCTGCGCTTCAATGGTGAGGGCGGAAGAAACCTCGACCTCGGGCAAGACAAGAACTATGTGTTCTCGTTCCTCGCTAAAGGTAACGGTACTCTCAACGCTTACATGTATAAGGACAGCGTGCATGCCAGTCTCTACTCTGAGAATAGTCAAGGATATGTGGAACAAAGTGTGCCAGACGGAAGGTTGAACTTCATCCTGACTTCGCAGTGGAAGCGATACTGGGTACACTGGCGTATAGACCCTTATACGGGCGATGGCGACACGGTGCTGCCTCGGTCTGTCCTGCTGCGAGCTGTCGACGGCTGCGAGGTTTGGGTAACCAAGCCGAAACTGGAGGAAGGTGCGCTAATGACTGAATACACAGAGAAAAAGACCGACCTCATCGACAAATCGACGGCCAAGGCTGCGGGCTTAAATATTACGTCGAGCGGAGTAACTCTGTATGGAGAGAAAATCAAGGTGGAGAACACGCTCTCTACCGGTCAGACTACGACAGCCGCGCTCTTTACAGACGGAGCCATCAATGCGGCTCTGATACTGGCGCAGATGCTTACATCGCAAGGACTCAACGGACAGATGGTAAGGATAGCCGATGGCCTTATCAATATCTACGGTAAGGCAGGAACTGCAAACATCCGCTTCGGTCTGAACAGTTCGGGACAGGCCGTGCTGTCGTACTACGACGACAACGGAAACTTTCTCTACGACCTCGGCCCTGCTGGTGTCGCCTCGCTCAGCAAGACCGACGCGAAGATAACTTCTGCGCAATATATCAAAGCAGAGGACGCAGGACTGACGACTCCGTTTGGAGAGAATGTAGACCTGCCGTGGGTTGACACAACGAAGTCGTGGTACACGGCAACGAAGGGCAACGACTACATTCTTTTCGTTAAGGGTGCGACGGGTAAAAAGACAACCCTGTATCGTTACTCAGCACCAAGAGTGAACGGAAAGATAGTAGCCGACTCGGCCAACGGATTGGATACCTACGACCTTGCGAGTGCAGCCGACGGAAGGACGTTTACGAGCCGCACAATGGTGAAGAATGGTGCGCTGACAAATCTTGCGGATGGCGTGTTCCTTACTGCGGATGCCACGGTATACGACAACACAAAGCTGGTGCCTGCCATCAAGAAGGGGCAGAGCGTGACAAGACCAGCCTTCTATGTGCAGATAGCATCCTTCAGCGCCAGGTTTACAACACCATGGTTTCTCAGAAGTATCTATTCAATACAGACAGACACCGTTTTCGGTAATCTTAACGCAGGAATAATGAGCAACAATAATTACTAAACGAATATGATAACATATAAGGAATTGTATGCTACGCCTTTGGAAACGAAGGTTGCGACATGGAAAAATAATGAGGTGCGTCTTGCTGTGAACGAACGCACGACAGAAGACGGTGAGTATCTGTATGACTGCGTGCTACTTGGCATGAATACCGATGCGGAGCCTACTGAAGAACAGCTGACAGAGGCTCTGAGAAACAAGTGCATCGAGCAGATAACGGAGTACGATAAGAGCGCAGAGGTGAATACGTTTTATCTCAACGACAAGGCGTACTGGCTCGACTTCGAGACAAGAGACAGAGTGTATCAGGGCAACGAGCGACTGAGACGAATGGGGAGAACGGAAACGACCCTGTGGCTCGACGGCGAGTGCTATACCCTGCCTATTGACACAGCTCAAGACCTCATCAGTAAGATAGAAGTCTATGCTAAAGACTGCTACAATGTTACGCAGACCCATCTTGACAAGGTTGCGGAGTTACAGACGATAGACGCATTGATAGCTTATGATATTACGGCAGGTTATCCCGGAAAAGTACGACTAACAATTTAATTTTATAGCTATATGAAGAAAATCGTTAAAGGTAATGACTTCACACTGAAGATACCAGTGAAGTTCAAGCGCATACCTCTTGCGTTTGAGATAGTTTAACACAACTAAAATGAAAAGACTATGTATATACTGAGTGTTATTTTGTTTCTTCTCTTGGGAGGGTTTCTGCTTCTCGCAGCAATGCGCTTCGGCGTCCCTTCGATGGTAAGCGATGTATATTATCAGCTGCAGAACTGCACTGGTAGTGAGGTGATTGGTGATAAACGTAAGCGAAACTATGGATGGGTATTTACCGCTGTAATGGTTACGTGTGCGGTACTGATGATGGTGTGTATACTCGACACAGGTAAGGGCGTTCAATGTCTCGCCTTTATAGGGTGTGTGGGGTTAATGTTTGTAGGCTTCGCTCCTAATTACCTTGATAAAGATGATCACCCTATTCATAAGGTGGGCGCACTTGTGGCTGCGACAGGGTGTGTGGGCTGGTGTCTGTCGGCATGCTGGGTGCCAACGGTGATTCTTGCATTTATCTATCTGTTGCTTATTAATAATGCAGACGATGATGGTGAGTGTAAGCCTGTCTTATACATGGCAGAGGTGGCAGGATTCTTGGACGTGTTTTTGACTTACTGGGTAATAATCTGCGTTTGATGTACTCTAATTACATTGATTGGAGCAAATATCAATAGCTTATAGCTTTAGCGAAAAATTATAACCATATATTGACGGCTTAATCGGTTTTATACTGGTTAAGCCGTATTTTTATGTCCTCATGTTTCATATTATCTTTGCATCAAAAAAGATAATATTATGCAGCAGCAAACTAAAGAAAGAATTCAATATGGCAGCGCCATGGTTGTCTTGGCTTTCGCCATAGCGCTTGTCTATATCAGCTACTTCCTCTCAAAGGACGTGACTGATAACGTCCTCTGGTATTTCGGGCAGAGCATCATGTATGTGGCATCCATTTTTGGCGTATCCATCGCCATGGATGTCAAATTCGATAAAATCAAGAAATTAATAAATCACAATAATAATGAAAAGAAAGATTAAGTACATTTTCGTTCATTGCACTGCAAGCCGACAAACCTGGTCTGTTGATGCCTTGCTCAAGGAATTCACCAACAAGGGATGGCACTATCCTGGATATCACTGGATTGTGGAAGCTAATGGCAAAGCGACGCAACTCATGACAGAGGATTTGCCATCGAATGGAGTCAAAGGATACAACCATGAGTCTATCAATGTCGCATATATGGGTGGCATCTCACGCTCAGGAAATCCTATTGACAACCGCACAGATGAGCAGAAAGCTACACTGCGCGAGCTTCTCACTGAGTTGAAGCAGCGATATCCAGATGCTAAGATCTTAGGTCATCGTGATATATCACCTGACCTTAACCATAACGGCAAGGTGGACATCTGGGAGCGCATCAAGGAGTGTCCATGCTTCGATGCTATACCAGAATATGCTGACATTAAATAAATGAGGAGATGACAGAGAAATTAGAAAAAAAACTGGCAGTTATTCTATCATTCCTGATGGTACTGCTGACGATATTCGCAAGTTTCCTAATCTTTGAAAGCCGTCAGAAGAAAGCGAATGAGGCTTTGAAAATGCAGCTTCACCAGCTTCAGCTGAAGTATTCGCCTATGCAGCGTGATACCATACGAGACTCTGTCAAACTCGTCACACAACAGGTGATGGTCATGGACAGAGGTGAATACAAACTGCTGGCAGCGGACAGGAAACTGCTCGAGGAGCTGAATTTGAAACTTCGGCAAGTTGTCTCAGATCAGAGAGTGTCCATGGTTACATCGGACACAGTGAAGACGAAAAGACTTAATTCTGTCTACTCATATAGTGACGCATGGCTTTCTCTGCGTCTTGATACAGCAGATTCTATCTTGACGTACAGAGCAAGAGACAGCCTTCAATGCATCGTTGCAAGAGAATACAAGCATAAATTCCTGTGGTGGAGGTGGGGCACAAAAGGATATAATGTCAAGGTCCTGAACTTCAATCCACATTCTACCATATTATATAATAGTTTCATCCAAGTCAACAAATAATGGCAAGGCAGGAAGTATATACAACCATAGTCAAACTCAATTCCGAGGAGGCAAAGAACCGACTGAAGGAGTTGGAGGACAAAGTCGCTCGTCTGAAAAAAGCTAAACAGGATGCTTTTTCGACGGGCGATTCCCGTTTAGGCGCATCACTCGCTAAAGACCTGAAGGCTGCTGAGCGAGAGATGAAGCAATTCAAAAACTCAACGATGAGCGTTAAAGAGACGCTCGATAATCTCTCTGATGCCAGCCTTGGACAGCTTGAAAAGGCTGCACGGCATCTGAAGGGGCAGATGAAGGCTGTCTCTGACCCTGCAGATTATGCCAGATTAGAAGAGCAGCTCTCTAAAGTCAAAGACCAGATGCTGCATCTGAAGGGGGCTACCAAACAAGCAGAGGCAGAAGCGCAGCGCATGACTGCGACGCTCAACAATCTGCAGCATGCATCCATTGATGATCTCAATTTCACAAGAGCAAAAATTCGCTCTAAGATGAACTCCATTGATCCTTCGTCAGATTCTTATGCTCAGTCTGCGGCCAAGTTGAAGCTCGTTGATGCAGAGCTTGAGCGCATCAGACTATCTGAGCAGAAGGTGGTCACACTCATGCAGCAGTATGACAATGAGATTGACAAGGCTAATGTGGATATCAAGGAGACCAAGCGTCAGATGCAGCTCGTCGATAATACGTTGGCGCATCTCAAGACTTCGTCAGTCCGTGACTTGGAATATTCCATGAAGGTTCTCAACCAGGAGATGAGAGGTCTTGACCGTGGGTCTGAGACATTCAAGCAGATGCAAATGCAGGCCAAGCAGTTGAAAACAGAATTGGAGGCTGTTCGTGCTGAAGGACAGGCTCAACAATCATGGATTGGTAGGACTGCTGACTGGTTCAACCGCATGCAGGGTGTCATATTAGGTGCAATAGCTGCCGTTTCTGGATTGACATTCACAGTGAAAAGCTGCGTCGAGAAGTTCGCCTCCATGGATGAGGAGATGACCAATGTCAGAAAATATACAGGACAGACTGCAGATGAGGTGGAACGCATGAACGAGGACTTCAAGAAAATGGAGACACGAACTGCTCGCGAGAAACTCAACCAACTGGCAGGTGATGCTGGTCGATTGGGAATTACGGCAACTTCTCTCGTCGAAGAATTCGTTGATGGTGCTGATAAAATCAATGTAGCATTAGGCGATGACCTTGGCGATGAAGCAGTGTCGCAAATCGGAAAACTTGCTCAAATGTTTGGCGAGGACAAAACAAAAGGTTTGCGAGGTGCAATGCTCGCCACTGGTTCTGCCGTCAACGAGCTGGCTCAGAATTCTTCTGCATCTGCAGGCTATCTCGTTGACTTCACCGCCCGTGTGGCTGGTGTCGGCAAACAAGCTGGCTTCACTCAGGCGCAAATCATGGGTCTCGCATCAGTCCTCGACCAGAACATGCAGCAGGATGAGACCGCTGCAACTGCCGTTCAGAACCTTCTCGCCAAGATGTTCCAGGACTCTGCCAAATTCGCCAAGATTGCAGGACTCAATGTCAAGGAGTTCTCAAAGACATTGAAGGAGGATGCAAATGGAGCACTCCTCCAGTTCCTGGCAGCACTGCGCTCCAAGGGTGGTTTTGCACAACTCGCACCTATGTTCGAGGAAATGAAGATGGATGGATCGAGAGCAACTGGTGTGCTTACAGTCCTCGCAGACAAACTTGATGACATCAAAGTCGCACAGGATCTTGCTACTAAATCATACGCTGAGGGAACATCTGTCATCAACGAGTTCAATACTCAGAATGAAAGTGTGCAGGCACAGCTCGACAAGGCAAAAAAGAGATTCCAGGATCTCGCGATAGAGTTGGGGCAGAAACTCTATCCAGCAGCACGTCTTTGTATCTCATCAGCGAGCATAACCGTGCATGTTCTTTCATCCATCATTGATTTTGTTATCAAATATCGCACTACGATAATAGCTCTTACTGCAACCATCATTGCATTGACTGTTGCAGAGACAGCACACATTGTGAAACTCAAAGCGATAGCGCTGTGGCAGAATGTTGTAGTTACAGGTGCAAAGAAATTGTGGGCGATACTTGCAGCACATCCTTATCTTGCTGTTGCTGCAGCTGTCACGACTTTGGTTGCAGTCATCGTCGATTTAAGTCGCAAGACAGACATTGCGGCCAAAGCGCAGGAAGCGCTCAATGACATACGCAAGGAGGCGCAGGAGCAGATCGTCGAGGAGCAGAACAAACTCGAAAATCTCCGCAGAGTCGCAATGGACGAAACGCGCTCCCTTAAAGACAGATATACAGCCATCAATGAGCTTAACAGAATTGTCCCAAATTACAACGCACAGATCGACAAGACCACTGGCAAGTATAAAGAGAACAAGCAAGCACTCGATGACTACATCAAGTCCTTGGTTCGCCTATATGAGGTGCAGGGAGCGAAGGATAAGTTGAAGGAAATTGGAAAGGAGCGTGCTGATCTTGAGATTCAAAGACAGGAGCAAGAGAAGATAATACAGAAAGATGCCGAGGAAGCTAAGTCCGAGGTGCATGTCTCTGGACGAGAGGGTAAATCCATGGATATGGGAACGGCTTCTCTTCGCAGCAAGCACAAGGCAGACCTTGCTAAGACCAAAGAGGATTTGGCTGCACTTGACAAAAAAAGAGATGCCATAAAAGATGCTTATGGCGCTGATATACAGAACCAAGAAATCAAAAAAATCAAGGAAGACAATGGTGGAGGAGGTGGCACCAGCACGGATCAAGAGACCGAGAAGGAGAGAAAGAAGCGTGAGATAGCTGAGCGGAAGGCCGCAGCCGAGGCTCGCAAGCGTGAGGCTGCTGCCCGTAAGGCTCAGAAGCAAGCTGCAGATTCTGTCAAGGCAGAGACTAACAGTCTGCTTGCGGAGAATACAAGAGCATACGCTGAGGGTGCGAAAACATATCAGCAATTTATTGATGATCGGGAAAAGATTACAATAGCTGGAATTGACAAGTTGAAAGCACTCTATGGTGAGGACAGCAATGAATATCGCCAGCTGCTTGATGACAGAGTCAATGCTGCTAAAAAGCATGACGAGGATATCATTAAAATGCGTGAGAAAGATATAGAACGTGAGCGGTTGGTTCGCGAGGCAAATATCAAAGCACAGTATAATGATGCCAGTTCTGCAATATATCTGAATGACATCGCCCTCGATGAAGCCCTCTATCAGAATGAAGTCGATGCCATGCAGAAGCGACTGACACTCTACAATGAGGGCAGCGAGGAGTGGCTTGACCTCAAGGCAGAGATGGAGCAGGCATCTCTTGACCATCAGCTTCAGATGCAGGAGAACGACATGAGCCAGCTGAAGGAGTTGCGTCAGCAGTTCGGCAAGCAGGATGTTCAGGCACAGGAAACCATGTATCTCAATGGTCTTGAAAATCTGTATAAGAAGGGGCTGATCAAAGAGGAAGAGAATCAGCAGATGAAGTTGGAGATAACCAAGCAGTTCGCTGCCCAGAGAGCGCAGATCGAGGCTGAGGATCATGGAGCAGGCTCTACGCAAGCCAAGATTGACTCCAAGACTTCAGAGATGGTCAATAGCGCAAAGGCTGCAGCCGGGGATGCACAATCAACAAATGGCAGCTTCGGTGGCTATTTCGTCGCACAGGTGCAGAACTATCAGAACACCATGGAGAAGTTGAAGGAGCTCTATGGTTCAGATGAGCAGAACCATGCAGCCTATATGCAGGCTAAGGCGCAGGTCACGGGGGACTTCCTCGATGGAATGTTGCAGAGAACACAGGTTGTATATAATGGCATCAACAATATCATGTCAGCCGCATCAGCTTATTCGCAGGCATGCTCAGATCTGGAGCAGGCCAAAATCTCCAAAAACTACGAAAAGCAGATTGCTGCAGCTGGCAACAACTCAAAGAAGAAGAAAAGGCTTGAGGAGAAGCGTGACAAAGAGTTGGCAGCAGCTAAAGCTAAAGCCAACAAGAGAGCGATGAAAATTGAGATAGCTCAGGCTATCGCCTCCACAGCCATGGCTGCCATCAACGCATATTCATCTGCTGCACAAGTTCCTTTCATCGGCTGGACCTTGGCACCAATAGCTGCAGGTATGGCCACTGCTGCAGGTCTGCTGCAGATAGCTACTATCAGAAAACAGCATCAGGTAGAAGCGGCAGGTTACTACTCGGGCGGTTATACAGGAGGCAGGCGATATCGCAGAGAGGCTGGTGTTGTTCACGAAGGAGAGTTCGTTGCCAACCATCAGGCCGTCAACAACTCATCCATTCGTCCTGCTTTCGACCTCATCGACAGAGCGCAGCGCTCCAACACGGTCGGCTCACTGACCGCTGATGATATCAGCAGAGCTCTCGGTTCTGGTGGCGGTGGAGCAGTCGTTACTCCTATTGTCAACGTCAGCAATGACAATAGTGAGGTGCGAGAGTCCCTCGATGGTGTGAACAACGCCATCAGTATTCTCAACCAGACTCTTGATGACGGCTTGGAGATAGTTATGCCTATCGCTGGCCGTAGCGGACTGCACAGAAAACTGAAAGATTATGAACGATTATTAGACAACAAGTAGTATGATAACATGCATTATCAATGGGCATAAAGCCTATCCTATATCCACATCCTCCATCAAGGTGACATACGCAAACCAATATGTCACCGATGATGGAGAATACACCTATGACATCACATTTCCGATGAATATCTTATCTAATAGAGAGATATTCAAGAATGTGTCAAGATTCGAAGTAAAGAAAAAACTCGCTAAATATGATGACTGCAAGCTGTATTGCAATGGCTTGCTCATCATGAGTGGAGTGGGCACAGTTCTGTCAGTCAATCAGAAAGAAGTGAAGCTGCAGTTGCTCGGTGGTAAATCAAGGGTGAAGTATAATTCCAAATTCGACAAAAAGTTTATTGATGAGATGGATTTGGGCAGAGCACGGCATGGTAGCATGGGAGACCAGCTGGAGACAGTCAATGCAAAAGAGATTATGGGTCTGATGGCAGAGGTCAAAACATTTAATTTCTACGCAACATACAATCCATCTTATATGATAGGTATTCCTGGAATGTATGTTTACACACCTATTCGAGATGAGACAAACGATATGACAGCGAATATGACATTGGGAAAGAACAGAAAGAGATACATCACCAACTTGGCTGTCCATCCTAATTTCATTCATATATTGCATAATATTCTCATTATATGTGGATATAAGGTTGTTCGTGATGATTTCAATCAATATCCATGGGATGGTCTATACATCGCTTCTGCCTATAAGTCGGATGAGTTTCGCCATGCGTTACCACATTGGACAGTATATACTTTTTTGGAAGAGTTCCGCAAATTATTCAATGCGAGAATTTATTTCAACGAAGCTGAGCGCACGGTGAGCATCTTGAGAAGCTCAGAACTGCTCAATGCAGAGACTGTTGAAATGGTAGCATTGGATGAGTTCAGTGTTGATTATGATGAGGATGGCTCGCTCAACACGATTGACACTTCTAATGTTGAGTTCAACTTAGGTGAGTCTGCGGAGAGGGATAATTATGAGGTGATACCTCAGAAAGTGCTGGCATACTTCGATGTATATACATATCAAGGAATGATACCTGGATTGGATTCAACTATCCACGGATGGGATATGAAAAAGAAAAGAACAACCATTATCAAGAGGGTGTTTTCTGACGGAAGTCTGCAGGCATATTATATATGGAAGGCTGATGAGGTAGATGAATCCAAGGGAAGCTGGGTGGAGTGTGGAGAGTTTTCACCGCTTATTCGCAATACAGACAGTGACGACAGCATCACACTCAATATAGCTCCTGCAGCTGTTGCGGTGATTGACCAGAATTTCACAACTTACAGCAATTTTTTTCAATTGTCGGGTCATAATAAGGACGTGAGACCTCGCTATATGCTGTCTGTCGTCAACACTAAAGAAGCAGAGAGCCTTGAGTCGACAAAAGATGATGATGGTTACGCTTATGTGACTGTTGAGGATGCCATTGAAGATGATTCAAATATGGATAATGAGGAGAATGACAAAGAAAGCATGCAGATATATTTTCTCCTCGACAAAATGCAGGATGCAACATATCCGCTGCCATCGGGTATTCCTACGACATTACCACAATCCTGTTTGTATGACAATGCCATGGATCATTTCATGGCTTGGCCAGTTCCTGTGACAGACGATGTGCATCTGAAGAAGGTTTTTGGCATAACTAAAGGTTGGAGTCTGAGCCTGGTGCAGAGAACTGACTATAGTTTGAATGAATTTCATGTGAAATCTGTGATAGATAATAAAGACTGCATGGAAATCAAATTCAGATCATCGAAGATACCAGACCCTTCAAAGATTTATATTTTTCATGGCAAACGTTTCGTTTGCGCTAAAATTGAAGTTGAAATCAAAGATGATGGCATCGAGCCAATAATGACAGGTAGCTTTTACATGATATCTTAATGGATAGAGGCGACAGATTAATACTGCCGCCTCTTTTCCTTATAGCACTCCTCTGTAGTTCAAGATGAGTTCATTCGCAGACTGGATGTCCTTCGGAGTATAGATGTCTGTAATGAGGATTGATGAGTGTCGTGCCTGGTCTCTGACCGACAATACATCCGTGTTTGCCCTAAGCATATTGGTTATACCAGTGTCTTTCAGACTGTAGAATTTATAACGCATCGAGAACCCGAGATCCCTGCGCAGTATACGGTGCCAGTAGTCACGAAATATCTTTTCGCTCTTATGCTCCTCTCCAGGACAAAAGTCTGATGAGAAGAGATAATATTGGCTGGGATAGGAAAAGATATTCAGGTCCAGCATCAACTTGATAACATGAGCTGGTAGAGTGATAGTGGCATCATTCCTGTTCTTTGTGTGCTCACCATGTAGAGTGAGTGTCTTTGATTTGAGATGGAAATCTCCTATTTTCAGATAAGAAAGTTCGCGGGGGCGAACAAAAAGATAGTGCAATATCTCACAGGCCAGAAGAAAATGTTTGTTGTTTTTCATAAGATACTCACGTATCTCCAGCATCACGTCGTCAGGTATCACATCGCGTTCTTTCTTCAGGCGATTCTTGATACGTCCGAGGCCGTCCGTTGGGTTCATGCTGATATAGCCACGTTCAAAAAGATACTTTGAGAAGGTCTTGAGCCACGTCAGATAATTGTTTCTGGTCAGAACACTATTGTTTCTTTCTACGAAAACATAATCAAGGAACTTGCTCACATTGTTTCGGTCCCATTGATAGCTGTAGGTGATGTTGATGTGCTTGACCTTAATCCATGTCTCAAGTACATTCACCTTACTGGTGTAATCATGCAGACTCTCCTCACGAAGGTTGTGCTCATTATAGAGCTTTGTCAAATACTCTCTGTATTTGAGCAACACATCTTCCCATCGTGTGTATTCGAGAGGTTGGCTTGCCTCTATCCAGGGGTTCCAACCATCCATGAGCTTCTCTGTGAGACGCTTCATGAGTGCATCAGCATATTCACGCTGTTTGCGCTTGCCCTTTATCTTGTCAAGCATGATTCTCTTTCTTCGCAGTCGGTCAAATGACGGGTCAAAAGCTAAGAAACTAACATAACACTCAGATTTCTGATGGAAGACAGGAGGTCTCCATCCAATGATGCTGCTTAAAACAGCCTCGTTTGATTGTAAGGAATAATTTTTTTTAACCATATCTTTAATTTTTATTGCAGACATGGTGTATTGAATGAATTAAACCGACTTTGTGCCAATTTCAAATCTCTTGGCCATAAGGAGTGTGGAGATTTTGATTGTTTTAGCTATTTTTACTCTGTCCCGAATTTTACCGACGAAAATACCTTCGACATAGGGTAAAATTCTGATAGACAGAATAATAAGCTAAAAATAGTCGGGATTACTGGACTCGAACCAGCGACCTCGCGCCCCCCAGACGTGTGCGCTACCAACTGCGCCAAATCCCGATTGCTCTTGCCTTGATTGGCATTTGCGGATGCAAAGGTATAATATTATTTTGGATTGAACAAATATTTAATCCTTTTTTGTAGTTTTTTAGCTTAGTTCTTGCCTTTTTTTATCATTCTTTCCTGTTTTTGATAGGACCTTATAGTCTTGGTCTTGTTTATTGCTATGACCTGACTTGATGGTCAAAACTGCAAGTCGAGCTTTATAGGGCAATGGTCGCTACCCATATAGTCTGTAAGAATTTCTGCCTGACTAATATTTTCTCTCAGGCGATCGGAGATGAGAAAATAGTCGATACGCCACCCTGCATTTTTTTCTCGTGCTCGAAAACGATACGACCACCATGAATAAGTAATGGTGTCGGGGTGCATGTAGCGGAAGGTGTCGGTAAAACCATCTTCTAACAATCGTGTCATCTTTTCGCGTTCCTCGTCAGTGAAACCTGCGTTACGGCGGTTAGACTTAGGATTCTTCAGGTCTATTTCTTGGTGAGCCACGTTCATGTCGCCACACACGACGACAGGCTTCTTGGCGTCAAGGCTTTTTAAGAATTGATGGAAGTCTTCTTCCCAGGTCATGCGATAGTCAAGGCGTCGCAACTCATCTTGTGAGTTGGGGGTATAAACTGTGACGAGGAAGAAGCTCTCATATTCCAAGGTAATGATACGTCCCTCGTGGTCGTGAGCGTCTACTCCCATACCATAGCTAACACTCAGAGGTTTGTGTTTGGTGTAGATGGCGGTACCCGAATAACCCTTCTTCTCAGCATAGTTCCAGTAACTCTCGTACCCTTCAAACTGTAGGTCGAGTTGTCCCTGTTGCATCTTTGTTTCTTGCAGACAGAAGAAGTCAGCATCGAGTTGTTTGAACTGTTGCTCAAAGTCCTTACCCACGCAAGCGCGCAGACCATTTACGTTCCATGATATAAACTTCATCATAGTGTTTCGTGTTTGATGTTTCGTGTTTAATGTTTAATGTTAGCATCCATCAGTAAACACTAAACATTAAGCACTAAACACTATATTTAGATTCTTTTGCTTTCACCTCTCAGGAGGTTCATGAATTCCTGTCGTGTGTTGAGCGAGTTGAATACACCACTATAATCGCTTGTCGTAGTGATGCTGTTCTGCTTCTCCACGCCTCTCATCTGCATACACATGTGTTTGGCTTCGATGACAACCATCACACCTTGTGGCTTGAGTGTTTCCTGTATGCAGTCCTTGATTTGCTGGGTAAGGCGTTCCTGTACTTGCAGACGGTGGCTATAGATATCTACCACACGAGCTATTTTGCTCAGTCCAGTGATATGACCATTGGGGATATATGCCACGTGAGCCTTGCCATAGAAGGGGAGCATGTGGTGTTCGCACATCGAGAAGAAATCGATGTCCTTGACGATGACCATCTGGTCGTATTTCTCAGCGAAGAGCGCATCTGTAAGTACTTTGTGAGGGTCTTGTGTGTAACCTCGTGTAAGCACCTGCATCGCTTTAGCCACGCGCATAGGTGTCTTGATGAGACCTTCACGCTCAGGGTCTTCGCCCAGCAGTTTTAGTACTTCCTTGTAGTGTACGGCCAGTTCGTCGAGGCCTTCGCGAAATTCTGTTTCTGGATTCATGTTGTGTAAGTTGTGTGTGCTTAATATTGAACCGTTATTTTTCCTTTCACCAGACAGGCTTGCTTGTAGCCCATAGCTTTGATTTTAGCGAGCATTCTCTGAGCATCTTCGAGATTACGGAAATTGCCCACTCTGCAAATCCATCTGGGTGAGTAGAAGTGTACGTATACAGGTTGGTCGGGATAACGCATCTTGATGGCATTGCCTATTTGCTCTGCCTTGAGTCTATCGTTGCGGGAGTTACCTCCAGCGTAAGCCTGTACTCTATATCCTATAACCTTATAGCTACCACGCATTACTTTCTTGTGCATGTCAACTACAGGTGTTTCATTTTCTTCTTTATCGTTGTCTTTGCCCGCAGTGTTGTTGTGTTCTGTCTTCTTGGCAGAATCGGGCGTTTGCTTCTTTACCGAGTCAGGAGCAGTCTTTTTATCTTGTCCCTCTCCGTGATGTTGAGGGTTGGCCTTTTGTGGCGTATCAGCTTTAGACTTGCCATCTTGTGGCGTAGTAGTCGTCTTGCCATTGACCAATTCGTCGATTTCCTTGCTCTGTTTTACGGTAACCTTACCCTGTCCAGGGTTGCGTTGCTGCAAGTGGTCGAGATACTTCTGTGCATGAGCCATGGTGGCAGAACAGAGAGCAGCGATGAGTATGATGACGAATTGCTTCATGATGAATATAATAATGTAGGTGTTTTACAAAAAAACGAACATCAGCCATGGACATTCTATCGCCACACTTTGCAGAGGGCGGCAGGAGCCCATGTGCTGATAATTTGTATTCTTTTATTTTAAGAAAAGCTCGTTAGGGCTTACTTTTTCCAAGCGTCGATGATACCCTTGAAGTCAGCCGCCTTCAGAGAAGCGCCACCAATCAAACCACCATCGATGTTTGGCTTAGCGAAAAGCTCAGGAGCATTGCTTGCCTTGCAGCTACCACCATAGAGGATAGATGTTTCCTCTGCAGCCTCTTTGCCGTACTTCTCTGCTACGATAGAGCGGATGTAAGCTAACATTTCCTCTGCCTGGTCAGAAGTGGCAGTCTTGCCAGTACCGATAGCCCAGATTGGCTCGTAAGCGAGGATGATGTTCTTCCAAGCCTCTGCGTCCAAGTGGAAAACAGAGCCTTCCAACTCAGCCTTAACAACCTCGTTCTGCTTCTCAGCCTCACGCTCCTCGAGAGTCTCACCGCAGCAGAAGATAATCTTCAAACCGTTAGCCAAAGCCAACTCTACCTTCTCCTTCAAAATCTCTGCAGTCTCACCATAGTACTGACGACGCTCTGAGTGACCGAGGATAACATACTGAGCACCTGTGCTCTTTACCATCTCTGCTGAAACCTCACCAGTGTAAGCACCCTTAGCCTTGTCAGCACAGTTTTCTGCACCAAGACCTACTACCTCAGAATCCAAAACCTGAGCTACAGAAGCCAAGTGGATGAAAGGAGTACAGATTACTACGTTGCAGTTTGGTTTGTCTGCTACCAAAGCCTCGTTGATTTCCTTAGCGAGTGCTACACCATCTTGCAGGTTCATGTTCATTTTCCAGTTGCCTGCTACAATTTTCTTTCTCATTTTCTTTTCTTTTTTGTTAAAAGTTGATATTATTTTGTTAGCATTCTCTTTTTTCTTTTTCACCCATGTAGACCATGCCCATAGTCTGTCGGCGATGACGAGGACCGTGAGAGGCAGTACGAACCACAAGAGCATGAGCAATATCTTGCGGGGCATGCTGTCGACAGGCATCTTGCCTAACTCGCTTTTTTCAAGCGGTAAGGTGAGTTGCTCGGGCTGTGGCAGACTGTTGTGGCTCCATTTCTGTATGATGGTGCCGTGATGCAGAAGCATCAGTCCAGGATTGCTCCTTATCATCGTCTTCAGTGTGGTGGCATCCGTGGTGTAGAATGGGTATTCTGCTCCTGTGATGTCTTGCCATTTAGCAATGTCTTTGTCCGAACTTGCCGTGAGGCAGATGAAGGCGTATCCATAGTCTTGTGCAAACTCGTATATCTGGTCGATTCTACCAAAATTGGAGTCGTCAGCATAAGCCAGTGAGGGCGAGATGAGCAAGAAAGTGTAACTTGTGTCTCTCAGCACCTGTTGGGTGATATCTTCTCCCGTGTGTGGGTCTTGTATGCTGAAGTCGTGGATAGGGGGCACATATCCCTCGCTCGTTTGTATGGTCTTCGAGTCGACGAAGGTCCAAGTAGAGTCAGGGTAATTGTCGAGTGTAAATTCCTGTTGCTTACCATTCTTCTCGAGAATGAAGGTTGTCTCGAACTGTGGTTGTGGAGCATCTTTCGGAATCTTCATGCCCTGAGCAATATTAGTTCCCACGTGATAGGGACGGAAATCGAACAAAGGCAAGTCCCAAAGGCTCCATGCGCTGAGCGCCAGTGCGAAAATGACAGTGTAGTTGATAACTATCCATTGCGTCTTCTTCGATACAAACCTTACCATGTTGGTGGGCCATTTCGCTATCACGACAGCTATGATGAGCAAGATGAGGTTCTTGACGAAGGTGTGAGTGTTGCTTAGCACGATGGCGTCGCCGAAACAACCGCAGTCTTTCACTGGGTTGGCGATGACTATCCATAGGGTGAGCAACGTCATGATGCTCATCAGGGCGAGTGTGATTTTTGCTACCAGATGTCTTCTGATAGCAAGGAGTAAGAATATACCCAACGAGAATTCGCATGCTGCCAAAAGTACAGCCCCCACAAGCAACGACCAATCGGGAATGAGGCTTCCGAGCCCCATGGCCTGTAGGTAGTCTGTGAGTTTATATTGCGTGCCCAAGGGGTCGATAGCCTTCACATATCCAGAAAAGATGAAGGTTGCCGCCATGAGTAGCCGTCCTATATTGACTGCCGTCTTCTTGATGATATTTGTTGCTTGATTCTTCACTCTACATTTATCACTTTTCACTCTTCACTCATCTTGATGACCCCAAAGACTGCATAGTTGATGATGTCCATGTAGTTAGCATCGATACCTTCAGAAACGAGTGTATCGCCCTGAATGTCCTCAATCTCTTTTACACGTTGTATTTTGGTGAGGATGAAGTCGGTATAGCTGCTTACTCTCATCGAGCGCCATGCCTCATCATAGTCATGGTTTTTGCGGGTCATGAGTTGCAAGGCTTCACTGGCATACTTATCATATAGTTGCAAAGCTTCATCAGAAGAGATGTCTACCTCGTCTACGTAGCCCTTTTCGAGCTGGATGATACCCACGATACCATAATTGATGAGGGCAATGAATTCGGGGCGTATACCTTCGCCTACAAGTGATTCTTTCTTTATTTCAAGTGAGCGTATTCTCTTAGCTTTGATATAAAGTTGATCGGTAAGCGAAGATGGGCGCAGGATGCGCCAGGATGCGCCATAGTCGTGCAGCTTCTTCTGAAATAGTGTTCTGCACTCTTTTAGGACGTCCTTAAACTGCTGCTCTGTTTTTGCTAAATCTGCCATAATATTTTCGAAAATCGCTGCAAATTTAAGCATTTCTACTGAAATATCCAAATATAATTGTACTAAAGTTGAATTGTTCATGTCATAAGGATAGTTGGTTGTTTGGTTCATGTCTGATGGTTGATATGAATTTTTCCAGCCTGGAGAAATAAGAAAAAATCTTATTTTCTTCGTTTACTCAGAAATTTGCAGTAACTTTGCAACCCGAAATAATATCGCAATGAGAAATCTATCCAATGCCGAACTGGCAAAATTACTTGATAAAGACATTTTTCACCTCATCTCTCAGGCTGCTGACGGCTTGGGATTAGAGTGTTATGTGGTGGGAGGATACGTAAGAGATCTTTTTTTGGAACGCCCTTCGAATGATATTGATGTCGTAGTTGTGGGAAGTGGTATACAGGTGGCTTCCGCCCTCAAATCGAAGTTAGGGCGTAAAGCTCATCTCTCCGTATTCCGCAATTTCGGAACAGCACAGGTGAAGTATCGTGACATAGAAGTGGAGTTTGTGGGAGCTCGCAAGGAGAGCTATCATCGTGACTCGCGCAAGCCCATTGTGGAAGATGGTACGCTCGAAGATGATCAGAATCGGCGCGATTTTACAATTAATGCCCTTGCTGTATGCCTCAATGACAATCGTTTTGGCGAATTGGTCGACCCCTTTGATGGTGTTTACGACCTCGAAGACGGTATTGTGGCAACCCCTCTTGATCCTGACATTACCTTTAGCGACGATCCGTTGCGCATGATGCGCTGTGTGCGTTTTGCCACACAGCTCAACTTCCAGATAGAGGATGTAACCTACGAGGCCCTCTCTCGTAATGCCGAAAGACTGAAGATTATCAGTGGCGAACGCATCGCTGATGAGATGAATAAAATCATGCTTTCACCGCATCCCAGTTGTGGATTCTATTACTTGAAAGATACAGGACTTCTGCAGCTCATTATGCCAGAGTTGTGCGAGCTCGACAAGGTGGAGACTCGCTGCGGACGTTCGCATAAAAACAATTACGACCACACCATGGAGGTGCTCGAGAACGTGTGCCGGCAAACCAACAATCTTTGGTTACGTTGGGCAGCTTTGCTTCATGATATTGGTAAACCACGCAGCAAGCGTTGGGATAATCTTGCTGGCTGGACATTCCGTAATCATAATGTCGTTGGTGCTCATATGATTCCTACCATGTTCCGTCGCATGAAGTTGCCTATGGATGCTAAGATGAAGTATGTTCAGAAACTTGTGGAATTGCACATGCGCCCCATTGTTATTTCTGATGAAGAAGTGACGGATAGTGCTGTACGCAGACTTCTCAATGATGCAGGTGATGATATCGATGATTTGATGACCCTGTGTGAGGCTGATATTACCAGTAAGAACCAGGTGCGCAAACAGCATTTCCTTGACAACTTCCGACTGGTGCGTCAAAAGATAGCCGACCTGAAGGTACGCGACTATAAGCGTCTTTTCCAACCCTGTATTGATGGATGCGAGATTATGGAAATCTTCCATCTGGGTTCTTGTCCCGAAGTGGGAGCACTGAAACAAGCTCTTAAGGATGCAGTACTTGATGGAAAAGTAGCCAACGAGCGCGAACCTCTTATGCAATTGCTCATGCAGAAAGCTAAGGAGCACGGATTGGTGGAGTGAGCGAAAGGCGCTCCTTCCTTGGTATGATAGGGTTTGTCGTTTGGATAAAACCCTAAATACTAAATAATTAATGTTAAATAACACTTGGTAAACGTACAAGATTGCTTTATTATTAGTAATTTTGCACCGCTCTAAAACTCTATAGCGACTTTGAGTTTTCGTTAAAAGAGTTGCTTTACTCAGTTAAAAGGGCAAAACAGCATATAGATAATGTGTTGGTAATCATAAAGATTCGTTTAATATAGTAAGATTCATTAAGTAACATTATTTAAATTAAATAGGTATGAAGATTAAAAATGTTTTGTTTGTTGCAGCTCTTGCAACTCTCGCAACTTTGACATCATGTGGCGGAAGCAAGAAGGGCGGTCTGCCAAACTTCGGCGACGATGAGTTTGCTGTTGTTACTATTGGTACAACCAGTGCCGCTTTGCAGACTACTTATCCTGCCACTATTAAAGGTATTCAGGATGTAGAGGTGCGTCCTAAGGTTTCTGGCTTTATAACAAAGGTGTTTGTTCACGAAGGTCAGGCTGTTTCTGCAGGTCAGGCGCTCTTCTCTATAGACAGTGAGGTGTATCAGGCTACCGTGCGTCAGTGCCAGGCTGCTTTGAATACAGCAAAGGCACAGGCTGGTACTGCTAAGCTTACTTTAGAGAACAACAAGAAGCTCTTCGATAGCAAGATTATCGGTCAGTATGAGCTTTCTACAGCAACTAATTCTTACGCCACAGCTAAGGCTCAGGTAGCACAGGCTGAGGCTGCTTTGGCTTCTGCTAAGGAGCAGCTGGCATGGTGTACAGTGACCAGTCCTTCAGCAGGTGTCGTAGGTAGTCTTCCTTTCAAGGTTGGTGCTTTGGTTAGTGCTTCTGGTCAGGCTCTTACTACTGTTTCTAACAACAGTACAATGGAAGTCTTCTTCTCTCTTTCTGAATCTCAGATTCTCAATATGAGCAAGACCAATGGTAATATTCAGGCTGCTATCTCTGCATTCCCTGCTGTTAAGTTGCAGTTGGCTGACGGCTCTATCTATAATCATCCAGGAAAAGTAGTGAAGATGAGTGGTGTTATCGATGCTGCTACTGGTTCGGTATCTCTTATTGCTCATTTCTCTAACCCAGAGAAGTTGTTGAAGAGTGGTGGTGCAGGTTCTATCGTGGTTCCTAACGATCATAACAGTGCTATCGTCATCCCTCAGGAGGCTTGCTCTCAGGTACAGGACAAGATTTTCGTCTATACAGTAGGTAAAGACAACAAGGTAAAATATACCGAGATTAAGGTTAATCCCCAGGATGATGGCAAGAACTTTATCGTGACAGAGGGACTTCATGTAGGCGACCGTATCGTGGTGAAGGGTATTACTAAGTTGACCGATGGTCAGGATATCAAGCCTATCACTTTGGAGCGTTATAACCAGAAGATAGCTGAGGCAGCTAAGATGGCTGAGTCGCAGGATAACGCACACGAGTTCGCAAAAACCATGAGCGGCAAGAAATAATGCTTTCATAATGTATAATTAATAATGTATAATTAATAAGGTGTCATGTTTAGCCTATAATTTATCTTCTGTGGTAATTATAATCATCCATGATACATTATAAATTAAAATAAGATTATGACATTTACAAACTTTATAAAACGCCCAGTACTCTCGACGGTAGTTTCTATCTTCTTCGTCTTGCTGGGTACTATCGGCTTGATTTCGCTGCCTATCGAGCAGTATCCGAATATCGCGCCGCCTACCATCTCGGTGTCCACCTCCTATCAAGGTGCTGATGCTCAGACGGTGTTGAACTCAGTTATCGCTCCTTTGGAGGAGAGTATCAACGGTGTGGAGAACATGACTTACATGACTTCTCAGGCTTCCAACTCTGGTTATGCCAGCATCACTGTATACTTCAAGCAGGGTTCTGACCCTGATATGGCTGCCGTAAACGTGCAGAACCGTGTGTCTCAAGCTCAGTCGTTGCTTCCTGCCGAGGTTACCAAGGTGGGTGTCACTGTGACCAAGCGTCAGAGCTCTAACGTGATCATGTTCGCTCTTACTACAGATGATGGACGTTATGATGATCAGTTTGTTACCAACTACGCTTTGATCAATGTCGTTCCACAGTTGAAGCGTATCAATGGTGTGGGTGATGTACAGAGCCCTTCTACTCGTAACTATTCTATGCGTATCTGGTTGAAGCCAGAGAAGATGAAGGAGTTTGGTTTGATTCCTTCTGACATTTCTCAGGCTTTGGCAGAGCAGAACATCGAGGCTGCTCCTGGTAGCTTTGGTGAGAGTTCTGATATGCAGTATGAATATACTTTGCGTTACAAGGGTCGTTTGAAGACTCCTATTGAGTATGAGAACATCTTGATAAAGAGCACCACTTCTGGTCAGACTCTTCGTCTCGGTGAAATTGCTAAGATTGAGTTGGGTGGCCTGCAGTATAATGTAAACCTGCTCAATGATGGTCAGCCTGCGGTGATGGGTATGGTTCAGCAGATTGCTGGTTCTAATGCTACTCAGATTGCAAGTGATGTAAAGAAGGAGTTGAATGAACTGGAGAAGAGTTATCCTCCTGGATTGAAGAATGTTATTCTGATGGATGTTACCGAATTCTTGTTCGCATCTATCGAAGAGGTAATCTTTACCTTGATTATCACCTTGGTATTGGTGTTCATCGTGGTATATATCTTCTTGCAGGACTTCCGTTCTACCTTGATTCCTATGATTGCCGTACCAGTGGCTTTGGTTGGTGCATTCTTCTTCCTGTGGGTGTTCGGATTCTCTATCAACTTGCTGACGCTCTCCGCTTTGTTGTTGGCCATTGCGATTGTGGTCGACGATGCGATTGTGGTGGTCGAGGCGGTTCATGCTAAGCTCGACCAGGGTTACAAGAGCGCCCTTACTGCATCTATCGATGCGATGAATGAAATCTCAGGTGCTATCATCTCTATTACATTGGTGATGTCGGCTGTGTTCATTCCTGTGTCATTCATCGGTGGAACTTCAGGTTATTTCTATCGTGAGTTCGGTGTTACCATGGCGGTATCTATCGTCATCTCCGCTGTCAATGCGTTGACATTGTCTCCTGCTCTTTGTGCGGTGTTCTTGAAGCCACACGAAGAGGGACACGATGAAAAAAAGTTGTCTTTCATCGATCGTTTCCATGCAGGATTCAACTATCAGTTTGATAAGATTACCAATAAATATAAGAAAGGTGTACAGTGGGTCATCGGTCATGGCGTTATTGCAGCCAGCTTAGTGGCTGTTAGTATCGTAGGCTTGGTAGCTTTGATGGGTACCACCAAGACGGGTCTGGTGCCTGATGAGGATACTGGTACTATCTTC
>ERZ857629.283-NODE-283-length-76199-cov-4.736053_pt1 | contig 76199 bp, 50 predicted proteins | sample MGYA00519700_ERZ857629 | MGnify/ENA primary metagenome ERZ857629 (study PRJEB31778, sample SAMEA3449351) | human gut metagenome | biome: human gut; feature: human-associated habitat; material: faeces | place: United Kingdom | collected 2010/2012 ... | reverse complement strand
TGAGTATATAGCTGTCGCAGGAAATAAAATATGGCGGCATTTTACCATCATCATCGACCTAAACAAGTCTGTTTTATTCCTGAAGGAGAACCTGTAAATTCACTCTACTTGCGTTTAGATGCTTAGTCTGTCAAAGTCAGGCCATATTCGCTGTTTTATTTCTGTTGCAATTCCTATCTTAACCGCCGGCACAACCCGGAAAATGTGAAAACTCACTGGTAAAACACCACGGATTATGTGAAAGATTGACAGCTATCTAGCTGCATGGAAAAACACTCCGGAAAGGAAGCCGCTAATCATTAAAGGAGCCCGGCAGATTGGCAAAACTCGCTCAATCGAGTGGTTTGCCTCCCAGAACTATAAAAATGTCATTCAAATAAATTTTGTCGAACAGCCTAAATACAAGAGCATCTTTGAGGATGGTTTTGAAGTCGATGCCATTCTCAAAAATATTTCTTATATAAATCCTGAGTTCAAGTTCGTAGATGGCGATACGCTTTTCTTTTTCGACGAACTGCAGGCGTGCCCCAATTGTGCTACATCATTGAAATTCTTCAAACTTGACGGGCGGTTCGACGTTATATGTTCCGGTTCATTAATGGGCATCAATTATAGGGAAATCGAATCCAACAGTGTCGGTTTCAAGGAGGATTACGAAATGCATTCAATGGATTTCGAAGAGTTCCTATGGGCCAAGGAATATACAGATGACCTTATAGAAGAACTCTACCGGAACATGCTGGAACTCAAGCCTCTATCCAAGCTGCAGATGGAACTGCTATTTGGCCTTTTCCGCGATTATGTCACCCTTGGCGGCATGCCGGAGGTGGTAAACAGATACATACAGAACGGCAATTTCAGCGGGACAGTTACCATCCAGCAACAGCTTCTGAAAGATTATGAAGAAGACATCACCAAATATGCGGAAGGGCTGGACAAAGGCAAGGTCAAAGCAGTATATAACCACATCTCCACATTTTTGGCCAAGGAAAACAAACGATTCCAGATAACCAAAATTGCGAAAAACGCAAGAAACAGGGATTACCTGGGATGCGTAGAATGGCTAGCAGATGCCGGCGTAATAAACATATGCTACTGCCTGACTCAGCCGGAGCTCCCCCTAAAAGGAAATTATGACCCTAAACTTTACAAAATATACTACAAAGACACGGGACTACTGATTGCGTCACTTGACGTTGAGGCGCAGGAAGATTTGAGAGCCAATAAAAATCTTGGCACCTACAAAGGTGCAATCTATGAGAACATTGTAGGAGACATGCTGGTAAAGCAGGGTTACAACCTCTATTATTACAGCAGTGACAAACCTTCACTAGAAATGGACTTTTTCGTCAGAGATGCAAAATCACTTATTCCGATAGAGGTCAAAGCCAATGACAATGCGACAGCATCATTGAACAACTTGCTTAAAAACGATAAATATCCTGATATAAAGTATGGGATAAAGTTAGGATACAAAAATATCGGATTCAATGGAAGGTTCTACACTTTCCCTTACTTCATGACGTTCCTGTTGAAAAGGTTTATTACTGACAGAATCAAAGACACAAAGATCTGACAAATGGCGTGGCGCATAAATCCCTGTTCCATAACCGATTAACCATTTCCAGAGTTACAGTTTCCACAACTCTGAAAACGCCCAACTCACTCACATTCTGCCAGTTGCGCTCCACGACACCACGCCGCGTCCCGCCTGACGGCTACAGGACGCGGGTTCATACGTTATATGATTGGAATTCATCCGACAATTTTACCATTAGCCGCCGGCACAACCCGGAAAATGTGATAAATCACCGGCAAAACATTGCGGATTCCCGCCAATCTAATTAACATTTTCCCATTAAAACGATATATAGCTTGAAATTTTTACTAAATTTGCGGGACCGACTTTCAAAACACATGATATGATAACACTGAAGAACGACATATTGTCGATTAAGGTAAACAGACACGGTGCTGAACTATGGAGCATCAGAGACCATTCCGGAAGAGAATTCATCTGGCAGGCGGACCCTGCTTTCTGGAAACGCCATGCACCCGTGCTCTTCCCTATCGTCGGCAGCCTGTGGGACAAGAAATATAGAGTTGACGGAAAAGAATACTCGCTGGAGCAGCATGGATTCGCCAGAGACATGGATTTCCATCTGGTTTCTTCGGACGAAAATACATTGTGGTACGAGCTCAAGTCCGATGCGGAAACATTGGCAAAATACCCTTACGCATTCACATTGAAAATCGGCTACAAGCTGACAGGCAACAAGATACAGGTAATGTGGGAAGTCAGCAACAATGACAACAAGACAATGTATTTCCAGATAGGAGCGCACCCGGCATTCTACTATCCGGATTTCAATCCCGACACGGAGGAAAGAGGAGCATTCCGGCTTTACAAACGTGGAGAAAACGGAGAAATGAAGCCTCTGGAGACATTGAAATACATCCTCATTTCTGAAAAAGGTTGCGCCGACACGGAGCATGTTTACGAACTGGAAACACCGGAAGGTAAACTGCCATTGACGACATCCACCTTCGACCGCGACGCGCTTATCATTGAAAATCAGCAGGTTTCGAAAGTCGTGCTGGAATCTTGCGCGGGAGAACCGTTCGTATCGGTAGAGTTCGACTCGCCGGCCCTGGGCATGTGGTCACCGGCAGGACTCAATGCCCCGTTCGTATGCATTGAACCATGGTACGGCCGCTGCGACAGGAAAGGTTTCACCGGCCCGCTCGACGAAAAGGATCTTGTCAATGCTCTTGCGCCGGGACAGGTTTTCCGCACCGGCTACACAATCGAGGTGTTCTGAACACACACCCACACCCGTCCGAAAACCGGCAGCGCATTTTGTTAAAATATCGGCCTCTTTTTTAACCATTTTTCAAAATTCACGAAAACGGTTAAAAAAGAGGCCGTTTTTTAAACAAAAACAACAAGCCCAATCAGGATTTACGACAATGAAAAAATGCAATGAGCTTACAGCCTCCGAACCAGTGACAACCCTCAAATTTGCACTACCGTTCAGCAAATTTACTAGCTAGCGAAACATGAATTAGTAAAACGATATTTGCATAAGTTACAAAAACAAACTAAATTTGCGCCGTCTGCTAATAAAAACAAACCATTTGGCAGGTAAAACTATTAATCAATTACTATTATTTATGCTAAAAAAGATGAAGCACACATTTCTAAAATTCTGCGCAGCAATCATTGCTTTTGCGGGGCTGAATGTGTTCTCTCCTGATGCTTATGCACAGGAAAATACCCCAGTCGGGGGAGGCGGAACCGTATCAGGAACCGTCACAGATAGCCAAGGCCCGGTAGCCGGCGCAGCCGTAATGATCAAAGACGGCAAAGGCGGCGTTATTACCGAAGCCGACGGAACATACTCCATTTCAGGAGTCAAAAAAGGTAACGTTCTCATTTTCACACTCCTCGGATATGAAGACACCGAGATTACATGGAATGGCGAAGCCAAGATAGATGTAGTTCTCAAGACTTCAAACGAACTTCTCGAAGGCACCGTAGTCACAGCACTCGGTATCAGAAGAGCTGAAAAGGCATTGAGCTACAACGTTCAGGAAGTGAAAGCTGACGAGCTTCTCCGCGTGAAAGACGCGAACTTCGTCAATTCATTGAACGGTAAGGTCGCCGGTGTGACCATCAACCGCAGTTCAAGCGGTGTCGGCGGAGCGACCAGAGTCGTGATGCGTGGTGCCAAATCAATCGAAGGTGACAACAACGTCCTCTACGTGATAGACGGTATTCCACTCGTGAACACCACACTCGGAACAGGAAACGAAGTAATCGGCGGCACCAAGGCTACTACTGAAGGTATCGCAGACTTCAACCCTGAGGACATCGAGAGCATCTCCGTTCTTTCAGGTCCTTCAGCAGCAGCGCTTTACGGTTCATCCGCAGCGAACGGCGTCATCCTCATCACTACCAAGAAAGGCCAGGAAGGCAAGCTCAACATTTCCTTCTCTTCCACTTCTGAATTCAGCAAGGCATACATGACCCCTGAGTTCCAGAATATCTACGGAAACAAGGAAGACGCATACGAAAGCTGGGGAAACCAGCTCCAGGTCCCTGTAGATTACGACCCTAAGAAAGACTTCTTCCAGACAGGTCTAAATCTTATCAATGCGCTGACGCTCACGACCGGAACGAAGCACAACCAGACCTACGCATCCATTTCTTCTACCAATGCGAAAGGTATCGTACCTAACAACAAGTACAACAGGTTGAACCTCACATTCCGCAATACAGCTACCTTCCTGAACGACAAGCTGACTCTCGATCTCGGAGCGTCCTACGTTCACCAGACAGACCAGAACATGGTTTCACAGGGCCGTTATCAGAACCCTGTGATGGCTGCTTACCTGTTCCCTAGGGGAGAAAACTGGAATGCTGTAAAATCTTTCGAAAGATACAATACCAGCCGTAACCTCTACGAGCAGTACTGGCCTATCAAGGACGATGACTTCGGACCTGACAACCCTTACTGGACAGCATACCGCGACATGTCTCCAAGCACGAAGAACCGTTATATGTTCAACGTCGGAGCTACATACAAGATTCTCGACTGGCTCAACATTTCTGCCCGTTACCGTTTCGACGACTCAGTAATCGAGACAGAAAGAAAAGCCTATGCTTCTACCAATGTCGTCTTCACGGAAGGCTCGAACAAAGGTCTTTACGAGTGGGCAAGCTTCAAGGACCGTCAGGAATATGCTGACGCAATGCTCAACATCGACAAAGGTTTCGGACAATTCCACCTGACAGCCAACCTCGGTTACAGCTACTCCAACTATTGGTCAGCTACCAAGGGCTACAGAGGACCGCTCAAGCTCGTCCCTAACCTCTTCGCGTTCGGCAACATTGACAACCCGAAGGCATCCCCTATCGAGGACGGTGGCTACAGCCGCGTACGTAACAATGCCATTTTCGGCAACCTCGAACTCGGATGGAGAAGCATGCTTTACCTCACGCTCTCCGGCAGAAATGACTGGAACTCCCGTCTGGTAAACACCGCCAACCCGTCATTCTTCTACCCTTCAGTAGGTCTTTCCGCAGTTATCTCGGAAATGGTGAACATGCCTAAATGGTTCTCTTACTTGAAGGTCCGCGGATCTTATACTGAAGTAGGTGCTCCTATTTCACGTTCAGGTCTTACCCCTGGCACCATCACCACACCTGTCAAGGGCGGTATCGCACAGGAAACAGGTATCTATCCGTTCACAGACTTCAAGGCAGAGCGCACACGTTCTTATGAGGCAGGTGCCGAACTCCGTCTCTGGCACAATCTTCGCGCACAGGTAACATACTATCACTCAAATACCTACAACCAGACCTTCCTCGGTAATCTCCCTGAGTACTCCGGGTACAAGCAGATCTACCTGCAGGCCGGTGACGTAGAAAACCGCGGATGGGAAGCTTCCCTCGGTTATTTCAATGAATTCAAGGATTTCCGTATTTCCTCGAACCTGACATTCTCCCGCAACAAGAACGAAATCAAGAAGATGGTTCACGACTACAAGACTGACGTCAGCCTTGAGCCGATCAACATCCCTGAAGTTCTGAAAGAGAACGGTCGCGTAATCCTCAAGGAAGGCGGCAGCATCAATGATATCTACGCCAATACTTTCCTCAAGAAGGACAGCCAGGGATTTGTGGAAATCAAATCTGACGGCACTTATACTTTGGAGAAAGGTGAGCCGGTATACCTCGGTCATACCACTCCTGACTTCACGCTCGGATGGAACAACTCCTTCTCTTGGAAGGGTCTGACATTCAGCTTCCTTCTCAACGGCCGTTTCGGTGGCGTGGTAACTTCATCCACTGAGGCCATCCTCGACAGATTCGGAGTTTCCAAGGCTTCCGGCGATGCTCGTCTGGCAGGCGGCGCAATGCTCCCTGGACAGGGCTTGGTAGACGCAGAGACTTACTACAAGAAGATAGGTACCGGTGATTACCAGACCTCCGGCTACTATCTCTACAGCGCCACAAACATCCGTCTCCAGGAACTCACATTGGCATACACATTCCCTAACAAGTGGTTCAAGAACGTATTGAAGGACCTCACGCTCTCAGTCATGGCAAACAACCCTTGGGTAATCTACTGCAAGGCACCGTTCGATCCGGAGCTCACTCCTTCGACCGCCACATACGGACAGGGCAATGACTATTTCATGCAGCCAAGCGTGAGAAGCTATGCATTCAGTCTCAAGTTTAAATTCTGATATCAATGAAAAAGAACATTATAATAAAATTCCTTGCCGGCATCTCCGTGCTTTCTCTCGCTGCATCATGCAACTACGAGGAGATCAACACGAACCCTTACGAGATGACCGATGAAATGGGAAAGATGGACGGACTTTCTCTCGGAAGTTACATTACCACCATGGAAAGATATGTGCTTCCTGTAGGAACACAGGCCGACCGTACCGATATGATCAACGAGTATCAGATCGCATACCATCTTTCCGCAGACTGCTGGAGCGGCTATTTCGGCCAGGACAACAACTGGGGCGGCGGAAACAACAATACGACATATTATCTCAACAACAGTTGGTTAAGTGCCACATACAAAGACTCTTATACCAATGTCCTTCCTTCATGGAAAAAGATAAAGGCTACTTCCGAGAAGCTCAATGCCCCTGAAGTATTCGCATTGGCGGAAATTCTCAAGATTTCATGCTGGCACAAGACCCTTGAGTCATTCGGACCTATCCCTTACACTCATGCAGGAGAGATGGCGCTCGTAATTCCTTTCGATTCGGAAAAGGATGTCTACACCGCTATGTTCAAGGACCTGAAGGCAGCCATCGAAGTCCTCACTCCGTATGCAGAGACGAACTCTACGATCGTTGCCGATTATGATGCCGTTTACGCAGGCTCTGCAAGACAGTGGGTAAAATACGCCAACTCCCTCATGCTCCGACTCGCGATGCGCATCAGATATGCTGACGAGGCAATGTCGAAGCAGTGGGTAGGAGAAGCATTGAACCAGCACATCGGCCTTATGACTGCTGTCAATGATGCTGCACAGATGAGCAAAGGCGCAGGATACGTTTTCGTGAACAACATCCAGTACCTTGCAGAGAGCTATGAAGAGTGCCGCGTGGCTACTTCCGTATATGCTTACCTGAACGGATACCACGACCCTCGTCTTGGCAAGTACATGAAGCCTAGCCCGACATATCCAGCTGCATTGACCGGCTTTGACGGTGAGAAATACGCTCCGATTCCTTCAGGTACAGCCTACCCGAAAGGAACATACGCAAAAGCTGCCCTCCCTAACATGACCTCAGACACTCCTACATACTGGATGCGCACATCAGAGGTTCTCTTCCTGAAAGCAGAGGCGGCTCTCGTATGGCCTGAATTCGGTGATGCTGCCGATCTTTACAAGAAAGGTGTGGAAATGTCATTCGAAGAGAACGGTCTTTCTGCTGCAGCAGCAGATGCATATCTCACTACTTCATTCAAACCGGAGGCTGTCAGCATTTTCAGCTACACTGCACCGGCTCCTACTGAAGCAACCACACAGTTCAGCGGCACTACCGAACAGAAACTCGAGAAAATCATGATCCAGAAATGGATTGCGCTGTACCCTAACGGACAGGAAGCTTGGACAGAATGGAGAAGAACAGGATATCCGGTTCTCAACCAGGTCAGAGACAACAGAGGAACAGGATACGGTGTCACCAAAGAAGACAGAATCCGCAGAATGATGTATCCTGAAAGCTTCTACCAGTCAGAGCAGGACAAAGCGAACTATCAGGACGCTCTCTCCAAACTCGGAGGCAACGACTTGCCTACAACCCGTCTCTGGTGGGACTGCAAGAAATAACAATTAATCATTGAATAATTATGAACATCATAAAGAAACTGTTATTCATCATCCCTGCAGCAGGAATGCTTGCAGTGTCCTGTACAGATGTGGAGAAAATGGAAGTTGACCACATCGGCGGATACAATACGATGAACAATGCGGAGAGCGAGGCTTACTACGAAAACCTCCGCAACTACAAGAAAACCGGTGAGAATCACGCCCGTCCGGTAGCGTTCGGATGGTTCTCCGACTGGAACCCTACGGGAACCCAGAGAAGAGGTTATCTCTCGTCAATGCCGGACAGCATGGATATCGTTTCCATGTGGTCAGGCGCCCCTAACAGATATGAAATCACTCCTGAGCAGAAGGCCGACAAGGAATTCGTCCAGAAGGTAAAGGGCACCAAATTGATGGAAGTCAGCCTCATATCCCATGTCGGTAAAGGCAGGACTCCTGATTATATCTACAACGATATCTACAAGAAGGCTGAGGCCGAGAGCTGGCCTGACTCAAAGCTTTCACAGGCATTGAAATTTGCACGTTGGGACTTCTGGGGCTTCAAATCTCACGATTTCAGCAATACGGAAGAACTTGACGCGGCCATCAAGAATTATGCGAAAGCATTGTGCGACAGCTTGTTCACCAGCGAGTGGGACGGTTTCGACATCGACTGGGAGCTTGGTAGCGGTACCAACGACCATGACGGAACACTCGACAACCGCACGATCGTCGTTCTTATCAAGGAGATGGGCAAATATATCGGACCTGCAAGTGACCCTGAAAAGAAAGGACACAAACTGCTTTGCGTGGACGGAAGCGTTGGCTCATTGATGGGAACGGTCGACGAATACATTGACTACTGGATCGTTCAGAACTACGGCAGAAATTGGTACTCCTTCAGCTATGCTGCTGCAGCTCCTGAAAAGATCATCATCACCGAAAACTTCGAGGCCTATGCATTGACCGGAGGTAATCTCCTCGAACAGGCGAAACTTATGCCGGAGAAAGGATACAAGGGCGGAGTCGGAGCATATCGTTTCCAGAAGGACTATGACAATGCTCCTGACTACAAGTACATGCGCAAGGCTATCCAGATAAACCAGCAGGTATTCCAGGAAAGAATGAAGGAGCAGACTGGTGAAAACAAAGAATAACAGCAATAACCACTAACGGATTATGAACAAAAATATATTGAAATATATAGCTGCAGGCGCTCTCGTAATGGCTTTTTCAGCATGCGACAATCTTGAGGACAAATTGCTGGAGTCCAAGGTATATTTCGAGAATGCCAAAAGCACGATTGAAGTGGATGGCAATGACGCAATCTCCTTCGATTTGACTTCACGACTCACTTCCGCCAAGGATGAGAACGTGGAAATAACATACGAGATTGCGGATGAATCTGCGATAAAGGAGTTCAACGAAAAGAACGGAACAACTTTGGAGCCGCTTCCTGGCGCCAAGCTTCTTTCCAATGTTGCCAGCATCAAGGCCGGCAGCATCTACTCCGAGTCTGTAAAAATCAGCATTGACGACGCATCGTCCATCATCGAAGGCAAGAAATATCTTCTTCCTGTCCGCATCGTATCATCATCTTGTGACGTCATCAAAGGTTCCGAGACTTCATATTTCATCATAAAGAAGCCTATCAAGATTTTCGACTTCGGTAACTTCGCGCAAGACTACTATTCTGGTAAAGACTATATTACCGCACCTATCACCGACAATGACAAATTCGAGTCTTGCACGTATGAGGCGCTCATTAATGTAGATCATTTCACTAACAACTCTACAATCATGGGTTGTGAGGGCGTGTTGATCCTCCGTCTAGGTGATGAACCTACAGTAGCACGCAATCAGCTTCAGGTTGCAGGAAAAGTGGATTTCCTCGGTCCTAAGCTTGAGAAAAACAAATGGTATCACATCGCGCTCGTCTGCGATGGCCCTAAAGGCATGGCTACCATTTATGTGAACGGCGAAAAAGCAAGTGAGGCAGGTCTCTCCGCAATGCCGGCGAAACTTGTAACGGCAACTGAAGGATTCAGCATCGGTCTCGTACCGGGATTCATGTGGGGTGAACGTCCGTTCAGCGGTATGATGAGCGAGGTCCGTCTATGGACTGTTCCACGTACAGCAAACCAGATCAAGGAGAATATGCTGGGCGTAGATGCCAATAGTGAAGGACTTCTTTTCTACTACAAGTTGAATGCCTCCCCTATCGTGGACGCTACACCTAACCATAGGGATCCTAAGGCAGTGCATCTGAACATCAAGCATTTCGATGTTCCTCTTATGAAAGTGAACTGATCAAACTCACAAAATATCCTGCCGGTCCGACTCCTCGGGCCGGCTTTTTTATATTGCGATTAATCCGTAACTTTGGCGCCGTTATGAAATACTCCAGACTTATCGCCGCTGTCATCACGATGGCCTTTTCCATAAGCGCTGCCGCACAAGGCGGCACGTTCATATCCGGACTTGAAGACGGATATTCCTTCATTGCGGACAAATGCGGAGCTGCCGGCAAGGCAACATCCTTCAGCACATCCGGCAAGTCATTCAAGGTGATGACATTCTACTACAACAGCAGCACTGTCACGGCCGTGGAAGACGCGGCGGGAAAACGCAGCATCCTTTTCATTGACGGAAAGCCCAACATGCCGACATCCGCGACCTACCCGAAAATCGGTTACAACGGTGCCAATGAATTGAAAACCAATGAATATGCAGTCGGTCCGCACGACTTTACCGACGACGGACAGCCCGAACTGGTGATAGGCGCAAGGTCCGCATCAGGAGACGGTCTCGCCATATATGTGTTCGGATTTACAGGAACGGGATGGAGATGCCTGGGCGAAATGGTCACGGCGAAACGGGACATCCGCTCCAGCAGGGTATTCCGCCAGACGGTAACGATAAAAGACGCCACTACGGGCGTCCTTTATACCTGGACCTACCACGACGGACACTTCGATTTTCTCTCAAGCGACCACGTGAACGATCCTACAGTGCTATATTGAAACACTCCGTGAAACGACCTCCGCGAAATCATTGACCTTCACCGGATTGCCTTCGGCATTGACAGCATCGAGGGCAGGACCCGAGAAAGTCATCAGACAGAGCGGGCACGCAGTGACGATCGTCTGCGGCTTGTTCACCACGAGGTTCGCGAGCGACGACTCCGTAATCTTGGCACGGTCACGCGCATCCAGCGTCAGACTGCCCAAGCTGCCGCCGCAACAAACACTCTCATCACCCTCCTTGCCGGCCTTCACCAGCGTACCGACATGCGAAAGCACATTGCGAGGCTCCGCGTAGACGCCACAACCGCGCCCGAGTTCGCACGGATCATGATAGACAATGCTTTCCCCGCCGGCGTTCAGTTTCAATCTGCCTTCATCCACCAGACGCTTGATATACTGCGTATAATGCAGTACCTCAATGTCTTTCAGCCCGTACTCCTCCTTGAAAATCTTATAACAGATAGGACAGGAGAGGACCAATGTCCGGCAACCTGATTCCAGAATCATCTTCTTGTTGGCAGCAATTGTCTCCTGTGCCGCAGAAGTCTTGCCGGCCAGCATCAGCGGTCTGCCGCAACAGATTCCGCCATCCCTGTCCGCAAAGACATAGTTCACCGAAGCCGCCTTGAAAACTTTCTCCACGGACTTTATGATTCGCGGCGTAAGATGTGTCATACATCCGGCAAAATACATCACTTCAGGAGCGGAAGGCACCATGGTCTCCGAAACCCCGGCATTGAAAGAACCGGAAATTGCGACAGCCGATTGACACGACTTCAGATAAGAATAATCGTATACCAATGAATTATTGACGGTAGCCCTCTGGGCCCTGCGGAGCGACGGCGCATCCACCCCTACCGGACAAAGCGCATGGCACTTGTCACACATGAGGCATTTTTCCGCTATATCATTGATTTTCTTCTCATTGTGACGACGCAGGAAACGGATGAAATACACCGACGAATATTTGAGATTCTTCTTCTGGACATTCATCGGGCACGCGTCCAGGCACAGGCCGCAGCTGGAACATGCGTAAATCTCGGCCTCGGCCACACCCTTTCGCGGATGACTAGGCTTGAGACCGGCATTGCGCAGCAATATCCACAGCACCTCGGTAAGGATGTGCATGTAACGGCTGAACGGCATTGCGGCGAAAAACAGGCCCAGGCAGATGGAATAAGCCCACCAGACAGGCATGAAGAACAGTTTGTCGCCGAAAATCAGATGCCACAGATGGTTCACCGGAACCGTGAGGAAGCTTCCGCCGCTGAGATCGGCCGTAAAGCTCTCTGCCAGAAGCCTCAACGGAAAAATCAGCCAAAGGCTGTACAGGGCGATGCGGTCAGCCAGCGACGGCTTCGTGGTATGACGCATGCCGAGCACGATGGACCTGAACCTCTTGAAAATCGCCATGCCCACACCGGTAAGCACATAGAGCAGGAAGAAGTCCATCAGGAAAAAGAAGAACCATCCTCTCAACGAGACATGACCGGGATTGATCCAGACGAAGAACCGGTAGAAAATCGGATAGAAAAGGCCGCCCTCAGTCCATGCCAGATGCTTCGGGACGAACAATGCCACTTCGAGATGTCCCAGGACAATGAGCATGAACCATCCGAAGGCAATCGCCGAGTGCATGTAGCCCAGAAGCGGCTTGCGTTTCCAGATTTTCGTATGGAAAAGGCAGTCGCAGAACAGGTCCTTGATATTCTTCAGAGCGATCTTCGGGATGAACAGCGACTTCCAGAGACGACGTCTGTCATTGGCAGGAATCTTGGCCAGCAGCCTGATGAGCCCGGCGGTCAGCCATATCAGCATGAAACTGATGCCGACCACGAACGGAATCACGAAATTGCTGTAGCCCGACGGGATTCTGTCAATGACCTCCGGTGCAGTCTGTAAAGGCAATATATATAATGGTATCATTTCGTTCCGTAAATTTTAGCGATGGACAGGATGAGATGACGGGTATTGATGCCCCTTGGACAGACCATGGTGCATTTCCCGCACAACTGGCACGACTTCAGGAGGTCGAGCGCCTTGTCCGGATGGGCATTGTAAAGTTCCTCGATGGCTTCCCTCAGGCTGGTATGCCTGAACTTTCCGGCCGTACAGACAGCCGTACAGCTGCCGCACGCCATGCATTTGCGCACATCAGGCTCGATTGCCGCCAACTTTCCGAACTTCTCACTGTCGAACAAGTCAAGATTGATTCTGGAACTAGGAACCAGACCGAAACCGAAATCTACCATCTTTCCCGAAGCAATGTCTTATAGTTTTTAACATCAGAGAACACGTCGGACAGGTATCTGTCGATTTCCACGACCGCAGCCCTCGCCTCGGCCAGGGTTTCGGGCAATGTCTTCGGACCGGTAGCCGCACCTGCCAGGAACACGCCCGGCAATCCGCTGCGCTGCCCGGCCAGGATTCCGTCACGAACCGCGAAAAAGCCGTCCTCTTCCATCGGCATCTCCAGCAGCTTCCCTACCCTCTTTCCGGCAGCCGACGGCCTCATGCCCGCCATCAGGACCAGAAGGTCCAATGTTACTTTCAATGGCTTCCCGGCGACCGTGTCCTCAGCTTTCACCAGCAGGCTGCCGTCCACATTCTCAGACACTTCCGCCAGACGTCCTCGGATAAACCTTATGTTATAATCCTTCTGGGCGGCAAGATACATATCCTCATAATGGCGTCCGAACATACGCAAATCCATGTAGAAACAATACACCTGCGCATCAGGGAACGCCTGCTTCATCTCACACGCCTGCTTGACAGCCGTGGCGCAGCAGACTTTCGAACATGACCTGCAGCCGGATTTCTCGTCACGGGACCCGACACAATGCACGAAACCGATCCTCTTCGGATTGGCAATCCGGTCATCAGAACCTACACCGGCATTGAACCAAGCCTCCAGATCGGCATTGGTAATCACATGGTCATAGATGCCGTAGCCGTATTCTTCCTTTTTCTCCGCCTTGAACAGGTCGAAGCCGCAGGCCACCAGCACGGCGTCCGCGAGAACGGTGATACCGTTGGAAAGAATGACATTGTAAGACTTGTCCAGCCTGTTGATTGACTGCACTTCCGTATCAGTGAAGCTCTTGACGCCGTCCATGCGTGCCAGCAGCTCCTTCAGTTTCGCGGAAGCCGACGCCCCGTCAGGGAACAGCCGGTTCCACGAAGCCAGATGGCCGCCCAGCCTGGTCTCCCTTTCGATCAATATGACATTGTACCCCAACCTCTGGAGCCCCGATGCCGCTTCCAGGCCCGCAGGCCCTCCACCTATAATGAGAATATTGTTTTTCATATTATGTTCAATGCTATTTCAAATACATGCACTCACCCGGTCTGCCGATATCCTTTCCATTCTTGCCGAGATACTTGCGTGCCGGATCATATTCGATACCCATCTTGTCCAGAAGCGGTTCCGGACCTACCTGATGAGTCTGGAGACCCAGATCCCAAGGGTCATATCCGAGTACCAGTCCCGCCACCTCCTCGTAGGTGAGGACAGGGATGCCGTGTCCGTTTTCGCCATAGGTCTTTCCTGTCGACTCTGCTATCACATACTGCCATCTGTCCAGGAAATACGGACATCCCGGGCAGTTGGTGATAATCAGATCCGGCTGGAACGGCTCCATGCTCTCGAATTTCTTATGGGTGTTGGACAATGAATATCCGCGGTTGCCCTTCACCAGATATTGACGGAATCCGAAGCCGCAGCAATGCCTTCTTTCCGGATAATCAATGATTTCGCCTCCCCATGCCTCTATCATTCCGACCAGGACGTACGGGTATTCCGCGCCTCCGACTCCCTTGGAAGGGAACATCTTCGAATAGTGGCATCCGATGTGTTCCACCACGCGGAGAGGCCTGCCCGTATGGACATTGACAAGCTTATGCTTGGCCTGCGCGGCGATGAGGTTGCGGTATTTGTAGATGAGGTCGCTGGCGTGGACGAGGACCTTCGGCTTCGCGAACTCCAGCTTGCACGATTTCCAGAGGTTTTCGCGCACCTTCGCCTCCAGCTCCGGGAATTCGCGCCAGGTTTCCAGCGTCTCGCAATAAAGCCCGAACGAGGTGATGCAGGAGCAGACGTAATTCTCATAGCCGTTTTTCGCCATCAATGCGAACTGACGGGCAATGATGGTCATCGCCGTTTCCTGCGGGATGGTGTCCGAGTGATAGGCAATGCCTCCGCACGTGGTATGGTGCTCTGTTTCAAATATATCCTTTCCCAGTTCTTCCCTGGTAATCTTCAGGAATGCCGCCTCGGAAGCAGGAAAAAAACTCTGTCTGATACAACTGCGGACATAAAAATAGTGGTCGTCCGGAATATCTTTCTGGTAATCTGACCAGATTTTTTGTTTTCCTTCGTAAATCATTGAGATTACCTGTTTAAGTGTTTGGAATCGCTGTCAGTATAAATTTTGGCGATGAATTCGTCCTCGGTCAAGCCCATTTCGGCTGCCTTTTTCAATCCCGCCGCACGCACTTTCTCCATCCGCTCGGTAGCACCGGTCTCGTCGAAAATGCGTTTGAGCTGGTCAAGGTCGTCCTGGGGAATGCGCCTCATGGCTCCCGGACCTTCGCCGTCGAGGTTGCCGCCAAGCCGTTCGAACACATCATCCAGATGTTGTTCTTCCCATTCCCAGACCTTACCGGCTTCAGGATGTCCGGCGTAATCGAAACGGCGCGGATAGACGCAGTAACCATAATCCAAAATATTGGAGCACAAATCTTTGGTGAGCAGAAACTGCTGCCGGCCCTTCTCCGACTCGACGAAATATCCCAGTTCGATGGAGAGGTTGCGCAATGCCATGATTACGAGCCCTGGAGCGTTCTTGCGGGGGCATCGGGTCATACAACTCATGCACTCTCCGCAATACCAGATGGTATCGCTTTTCAACAGTTTTTCGATTTCATCATCGTCCTTGCTCTGGACGATGTCCACTATCTTTCGTGGATCATATCGATAGAATTCCGCCGCCGGACATATGGCCGTACATGTGCCGCAATTTATGCAGGCATTCAGGCCTTCCTTCAGGCGATAATCCTTCATCAGGAGGTCGTACAATCGTCCCATTCTTCTTATCGGTCTAGTGTTTTCGTCAAAGATAGTGCTTTTTGGGCGAGATTTATTGCCCATCCGTTTGGTTTTGTCTTTTTTTTTATATATTTGCTTTTGGGTTTAGAAATTTTAATGAACTACTTAAATTTAAAAAAATGGAAACACTTGCGCCCAAAAATGCCGGTTCAACAATAGGGAATTTACATGGACAATATAGTTATCTCATAATATAGAATCAATTTTATTCACTTCCGAAGCCCTTTCAGGCTTCTATATTTTCAACTATTCATAATATGAAGAAAGAATTAGTTTTTAGTCTTTCCGCATTGGTTATGATGTTCTCGTTGCTGCTTGTTCCCTCCCATAGGGCGTATGCGGACGACAACAAGATAACCGTAACGGGAACAGTGGCGGACATCAAGGCCAATCCGCTGCAGGGAGTCGCTGTCTTAGTGAAAGGCACCACTATCGGTGTGGAGACAGACGCATCCGGAAGGTATAGTTTGACTTTCGCTGCCGGTGCAGAAGGCTCCGTCCTGGAATTCTCATCCATCGGCTACAAGCTGGTAGAGAAAACCTGTACGAAAAGCCAGGTATTGAACATCACACTGGAAGAGGATGTCCATTTCATCTCTACCGTGGTCGTCACCGGTTTCGCGAACATCAAGCAGGAGTCCTTCACCGGAAACTCCGTGACCATCAAGAACGATGAGTTGATGAAGGCGTCCAAGACCAATGTCCTCAAGGCTATACAGACCTTCGATCCTTCATTCAGAATAGTGGACAACAACCTGATGGGTTCGAACCCTAATGCTGTTCCTGAAATGTATATCCGAGGACAATCAGGCATGGGTAATTTCGACAAGCTCGATGCAAGCGACCTTTCAAAATCCAACCTGAAAGACAATCCGAACCTGCCGACCTTCATTATGGACGGATTCGAGATCAGCGCTACTACATTGTATGACTTCGACCCCAACCGTATCGAATCCATCACCATCCTCAAAGATGCTGCCGCTACCGCAATCTACGGTTCCAGGGCAGCTAACGGCGTGGTAGTCATCACCACAGTTACTCCTAAACCAGGTAAACTGAATGTCTCATATAACTTTACAGGTTCCGTAACAGCTCCTGACCTGAGCGACTACAATCTGCTCAATGCCGCCGAAAAACTGGAACTTGAGAGAATGGTAGGTTTCTATGACGTAGCCAACAGTGATGGTTACACCAGCGAATACACTTTGAAGAAAGAGTATTACGAGAAACTTGCAAATGTGAAAGAAGGCGTGAACACTTACTGGATGGCGAAGCCGCTCAGGACAGTATTCAACCACAACCACAGTTTGTATATCGACGGCGGAAGCAACTCTCTCCGTTTCGGAATCGACATGAAGTATTCCAACCAGGATGGTGTGATGAAAGGTTCCAAGAGAGACAACATCGGTGCCGGAGCCTATATCCAGTACAACTACAAGTCCGTGAATATCAAGAACTATTTCTCATATACACAGACCAATTCCGCTGATTCTCCATACGGAAGCTTCTCCAAGTTCACATCACAGCTTCCTTATGACAAATTCACGGATGAGAACGGAAAGATTCTCCAGACCCTGCGCTATTGGGGTTCCGGCACAGCCAGCAACAAGGAAAACCCTATGTACGAGGCGACATTGCACAACTTCCAGAAGCAGAAGAGAGAGGAACTCATGAACAACTTGTCCGTAAACTGGCATATCATTCCTTCACTGCTCTTCAAGGGACAGCTGAGCTTGACCAAGACAATCAGCAAGTCGGATACTTTCTATGACCCGCTTTCGAAGCAGTCCGGAAACATCTTCCCTCTTTCCAGCAGCAATATCTCTTCAGGTACATATAACATCAACAACAACGACGGATATACGGTAGACCTGTCCACCACATTGTCTTACAACACAAGGTTGGGCAAGCACGCGATCAACGCACTCGCCGGATTCAACCTCAGGGAGGACAATTCGACATCCAACTATCTGACATACGTCGGATTCCCGTCAGGTATCCTGTCTTCACCGATGTACGCCAAGGAAGTATATAAGAAAGGAACATTCTATGAAGATACCAAGAGAATGCTCGGCGTGCTCGCATCTGTAAACTACGCTTACGACGACACATACCTCCTCGACGCTTCTTTCCGTCTTGACGGTTCTTCCGCATTCGGAACAGATCAGAGATTCGCTCCGTTCTGGTCAGGCGGTCTGGGTATCAATATCCACAAATACGGCTTCATGGAGGATGTCAGCTGGATCAACCGCTTGAAACTCAGAGGTTCTTTCGGTCAGACAGGTAAGGCCAACTTCCCTGCATACGATGCAAGGTCTTCTTACGTCATCCTTTCGGACGAATGGTACAAGACCGGTTATGGTGCAGTCCTCCAGGCACTCGGAAACACCCAGCTCAAATGGGAAACCACCAACACTACAGATGTCGGTCTGGAATTGGGCTTGTGGGATGACCTCGTATATGCAAGAGGTTCTTACTACAACAAGAGAACTGTGGACCTGATCACTTCAGTGACATTGCCGTCGTCTGCCGGCTTCTCATCTTACAAGGACAATGTGGGTGAAATCTCCAACAAGGGATTCGAATTGGATTTGCGAATCAATCCTGTCAGGACCAGAGACTGGAACCTCGTCATGAACCTCAACCTGGCTCACAACAAGAACCGCATCGAGAAGATTTCCAACTCAATGAAGGCTTACAACGAGAAAGTCATCGCCATGTACCGTCAGAATCTGGCATACAACGATCCTGACAAGGCTATGCAGACAATTCCGTTCCTTCAGTATGTGGAGGGAGGTTCATTGAACTCCATCTATGGCGTAAGGTCATTGGGCATCAACCCTGTGGACGGAGAAGAGGTTTTCCTGAGCCGCACAGGCAACATTGTGAACAAATGGGATGCTTCCGACCAGGTCGTACTCGGCACTACCGAGCCTAAGGCACAGGGGTCTTTCGGATTCAACCTCACTTACAAGCAGTTCAGCCTCTATGCTTCCTTCATGTACGAGTTCGGAGCCCAGAGATACAACCAGACTCTTGTCGACAAGGTGGAGAATGTGAACGTATATGCATCCAACGTAGACAGAAGAGTTATGGAAGACAGATGGATGAAACCTGGCGATGTTGCGAAATACAAGAAAATCTCTACCGACAGGTCTATCACCAACTTCACGAAACCGACATCTCGTTTCGTGCAGGACTACAACGCACTTTCATTGAGTTCTGTCGAACTGGCATACGAAATGCCTAGAGACCTCTTGAAAAGAATACATTTCAGTACGATGAGATTTACAGTAGGTATGAATGACATATTCCACCTTCAGACAATCAAGATGGAGAGAGGTCTTTCCTATCCTTACGCGAGAACCGTGAATTTCTCTGTCAAGTTTACATTATAAAATATGAATCCAATGAAGAAAATATATAGCATATTCGCTGTACTGGCCCTGATGTCAACTTCATGCTCGTGGTTGGACATCACACCTGCGGACACTGTCGTAGAGGAAGAACTTTTCTCCGAAGCTGAAGGTTTCCACAACGCCATAAACGGCCTTTACAACTCAATGAGCGATTCCGAACTTTACGGAAGGGAATTGTCCTACGGCTTCGTAGAAGTTTTGTCCCAAAATTATGTGGACGGAGCAAAATCCGGCGTATATATCAAAGGCTTGTCAAATTACTCGGATTACTATCCGCTGCTGAAGTATGACTACACCAAAGAAAAGGTACAGAACAAAATCGAGAGCATTTGGAAAAAGGCCTATTTCACAATCGCCAACGCCAACAATATCATCAAGAACATCGACAACCTGACTCCCGGAGACTTCGAATACGGCCAGGAAGAGATGAATCTTATCAAAGGCGAGGCACTGGCAGTAAGGGCTTTGTTGCACTTCGACATGTTGAGACTTTTCGCTCCGGCACCGGCCGTAGCTGACGACAAGCCATACATTCCATACTTGGAGACCTTCCCTTATTATGGAGGTCAGGCAAATGAGAGTGTGGAGAACATCTTGACCAAGGTTGCAAGAGATTTGACAGAAGCGAAAGCCCTTATAACGACATTCGACACGCTCGACAAGACCAGACGCGCCAAGTTGAGCAGTTTCAGCAGATTCTCGCTATCCACAGGAGGAACCAATGCAGGAGCCTTCTACGAGTACAGAGGCTACAGAATCAACATAATGGCCGTTACCGGCCTGTTGGCAAGGGTCTACAGCTACTGGGGCAAGTATGACAAGGCATTCGAACTGGCTAATGAAGCAGCAGATTTCGTTTACGACGAGACAGAAAACTACAAAGCCCTGTCATATTCATCAGGTAATAAGATGAAAAATGACAGGAAGTTCTCATCCGACCTCATGTTCTGCCTGTCAGATATCAACATGACCGAGAACTATGAGATACACGCCACCGCTTCCTCAAATGATTACTTCAACCTGGACGCAAAGGTGGTTCAGTTCGAAGGTACACCTGAAGCGGACGCCGGAGACAACCGGTTGGTGTATCTTATGACGAAAAAAACCAGGCTCGGTCAGACCGGATATGCTCCATTGAAATACATCAAACTGGATAACGGCAACGAGACAGCCAAAATGGTCGCAGACATGTTGCCGATTATACGTCTCAGCGAAATGCACTTCATCATGGCAGAAGCCAAAGCCAGCGAAGGCAATTTCAGCGAAACAGATGGAGCCAATTATTACCTGAATCTCATAAGAGAAGGAAGGAACTGCAAAAAGATGAATTTGGGAATCACTGACATGGAATCTTTCAAGAAGCAATTGTTCATGGAAGTCCGCAAAGAGTATTGCAATGAAGGCCACACCTTCTATTATTTCAAGAAATACAATACCCTTCTCACAAAGAAGATGATCCCTGAGAATTTCATCATTCCGATTCCACAGTCAGAAAAAATCAATTAAACTTGCTACTATGAACAGAACAAAATTTTCAATGATAATATCCCTGGCGGCTGCTGCTTTTGCAATTGCACAAAGCTGCGCCAAACAGGAAGTGGAAGTATTCTCGGGTTCTGAAAGATATGTCTATTTCAAGCGCTATATCAAAGACAAAGATGGTAAGAGCGTGAGAGTAGATACCTCAATGATGTCATTTTCACATCACTATGGAGCAACCGAGTTTACCCAGGACTATTATCTGGGACTTGTCGGACAAGTACCGGAGAAAGACCTTACATATGAAGTACAGATAGTCGAAGACGGAACAACTGCTACACCGGACCAGTATTCTTTGCCTGAAAAGTTCGTATTCAGGAAAGGACAGTTGGAGGAGGTCTTTCCGATTACAGTATACAAGAACAAAATTAAGGAAGGAGACGAAAAGGTCCTCAAGTTGCGCTTGGTGGACAGCCACGACTTGAAAGTCGCATTCAACAATCCGACGGACTCATATACTGATATCCAGTTCCGGTTCAACAACAAGATATCGAAACCTCTTTGGTGGGACAATACCATAACGGGTGCTTTCTTCGGAGCGTATTCCTATAAAAAATATGAAACGATAATCAAAGCCAATCCTGGCTTCACCACAATCGAAGGATTGTCAAGTGCCGAAATCAGGATGGTTGCCCTCAACGCCAAGGATTATATCGAGAAGAACGGTATCACAGAGGATGACGGACAGGAAATGGATATTCCTATATATTAATCACTAAAGTTTTGCAGACGATATGAAAAAAATCAATATAATCTGTCTATTCCTTTCCGTGGCTATGGCTTCAGGCTGCTACAAGGACACCGGAAATTACGATTATACAGATATCAACAGAGTCGAAATCAAATTCGAAAAGAGTTTTTACAATGTCACTCAAGGAGACGTCCTGGAATTAACGCCTACATATCCGGATTTCGTGACGAACAATGCAGGCAATTATGAATTCAAATGGCTCCTGAATGATGAGACGAAGCCGGAGTGGAACACCATGACCTTCAAAAGCCAGATGAACGAAGCCATGGACCGCCATGATCTGGTCATTGAAGTGAAAGACAAGAAAACAGATGTTGTCTATATGAACAAGACTTCCGTGACCGTAACGGGAGTGTATACGAACGACGACTCATGGATGATATTGTCCGATGACGGAGGCAAGTCCAGACTGTCGTTCTTGTCCGTAACTGCAATTGTAGACCAGGAATCCGACAAGCAGCCGGAAGGCAGCGACCAGTATTACTACGAAAAAGAGCGTTTCATTCCAAATGTCTTCACAGGTGAACTGGGAAGCGGTCCGATAGCTCTCCAGGAGCATTGGAGGGAAGGTGTTGACTATAGTGAAAACGTCATAGGCAATATATGTGTGTTCCAGAAAAGCGGTGCCGTGGATTTGGAAGGAAACGGATTCACTAAAGAGATAGACATGAAAGATGCTTTCATAGGAAAGAACTATCCTGCTGCCAATACGGTTCTTTATCCTGGTTCATTTCTCACATATACCGACGTAGTTTGCGACCAGGACGGCAAAATGTACTCAAGACTGAAAATTTCCCCTTCTGTCTATAATTCAGAATATTTCCTTCCGGTGCCATTGAAAGTCAGAGAAGAAAAAGAAGCTCTGGAACAGTGCCGGGTTTGCCGAGGCTTTTATGCCCCTAACCGTATCGGCCATCAGGTAGTATACGATGGAAAGAACAAGAGACTTCTTTACCTTAAAGACGGCAGCGACGACTATTACACACCGACCGAAGGAGCAGCTTGTATAGTTCCTATAACGGTACCTGAAGATTTGACTACCGGGGACATCGTTCCACTCAATGATCACAGCGGATATGACTTGCTTCACATAAGCGAATGTGGATCTACAGGAGCAGGCTCAAGTTCCTACTATGGATTCTTCGAAGTTCTTAAAAACATTGAAGACAACAAATTGTATATACAGAAATTTGACCTGACAAAAAAATGGACTGACGATACACCGAAAATAACGTCCATCGAGAAGTTTAAACTTTCAGGGCTGCCTGAAACTCCGTCCGTATGCGCATTCCCGACATATAGCCCTACTGAATATGCTTTCTTCGCAGTCGGTCAGGACCTTTTCATGCTGGACCTCGTAAACAAGTCCGGAGCTGAACTTTATTATCACTTCGAGAGTAAGATTACAGCTATGGATTACGGATCCGGTAGAAATGTGCATTTGGCAGTGGGACTGGAGGACGGAAGTTTCTTCGTTCTGGGCGCAGTCGCGGCAAAGAATATCAAAGATGAGCACAAACTTATCTATCAGTCACCTGAGAAAGTAGGTAAGATTGTGGACATCAAATTCAAGAACAACAACATGTGGAACTACTAACGTTCCGCATCTCGAAGAAAAGGGAGGCTTTTTGAGTCTCCCTCTTCTGCTGTCTTGAAGAGGGCAATAACAGGTTAGAAACTTTAAAAATAATAACTAACAACAGTATGGAAAAATCAATAGTTTCCGTAAAGAACTTATCACACCGGTACAGCGTCCAATGGGCTGTAAAGGATGTAAGTTTCGAAATAAACGAGAAAGGGGTGACGGGGCTTCTCGGATCGAACGGTGCGGGAAAATCCACCACCATGAACATCATCTGCGGCGTTCTGAACCAGACGCAGGGAGATGTTTTCATCAATGGCGTAAATCTCCGCGAAAATCCGGTAGAAGCCAAGAAAAACATAGGCTTTCTGCCTCAGCAACCGCCTCTTTATACAGACCTGACAGTAGGTGAATACCTCAGGCATGCGGCTTTCCTCAGACTGGTAGAGCCTGACAAGGTCGACGAGGCTGTAGACTTGGCATTGGAAAAATGCTCCATTACTCATTTCAGAGACAGATTGATAAAGAATCTTTCCGGAGGTTACCAGCAGAGGGTCGGCATTGCCCAGGCCATCGTCCATAATCCCCAGTTCGTCGTTCTGGACGAGCCTACCAACGGATTGGACCCTAACCAGATCGTGGATATCCGTAATCTTATCAGGGACATTGCAAAGCATCATGCAGTCCTGCTGTCCACGCACATCCTTTCGGAGGTTCAGGCCATCTGCGACAACATCTACATGATCGAAAGCGGAAAACTTGTATTCTCGGGAACTATGGAAGAATTCGACAACTACGTCGCTCCCGAAAGCTTCATCGTGGAATTCGCGAACTCCCCTGCCAAGGAAGTTCTGGAAAACCTTACCGAGAACAACGGTATCGAAGCACTGGAAGACGGCAGCTACAGGATATTCCTGAAAGACGATATCTCCATTACTGAAAAATATATCCAGGAGAGTGTAAAGCAGAATTGGAATCTGAAAAATATTTATGTGGAAAGGGCTTCATTGAGCGAGATTTTCGCACAGCTGTCCGGTAAAGCAAAAAATAAGCAGTATGAGAAAGTTCAATAATTTCAATCAGACGATGAGAATAGCGAAAATCGAATTGAATACGATGTTCTATTCTCCTGTCGCATGGCTGTTGCTGCTTGTCTTTGCAGTACAGGTGGGTTATAGCTTCGTGTCGGTCCTCGGCGGAATATTGGATTCCATGGACCTCGGACGCGAAACGTGGAGCGTATCCCAGCAAATCTTCGGAAAGTCGATGTCCAGCATCATGCCGGGCATCCAGAGGTACATCTATTTGTATATACCTCTCATAACTATGGGACTCATGAGTAGAGAATACGCAAGCGGTTCCATCAAATTGCTCTATTCTTCTCCTATCAAGAATTCATCCATCATTCTGGGAAAGTTCTTGTCAATGGTCGTATACGGCGGAGTATTGATCGGCATAATCGCTCTCTTCTCTGTCTTTACCCACATTTTCACTCCTCATTTCGACTATAAAATAGTGGTTGTGGCATTGTTGGGACTGTATCTGCTGATTCTGGCATATTCTGCAATCGGTATTTTCTTCTCATCACTCACCAAATACCAGGTAGTTGCAGCCATCGGCACATTGGCAGCGCTCGCTTTCCTTAACAACGTGAGCGATATCGGTCGTCAGAGTGATTTCATAAGGGATATCACATACTGGCTTGACCTTTCAGGAAAGACAAGAAGTTTCTTGAGCGGAATGTTCTCCAGCCAGGACTTCTTATACTTCATAATAGTCATCGCCCTGTTCCTGTCACTTTCCATCTTCAAGCTCAATACGGAAAAGAGCATCATGAGCATGAAGGAGAAAGTATTCAAATACTGCCTCATCATCGTCATCTGTCTGACATGCGGATATGTCACTACATTCCCTAAACTGAAGTATTACTATGACGCTACCTACACCCAGAGCAATACACTCTGCAAGGAGAGTCAGGAGATAATGAAGAGCATAAAGGACAAGTTGACCATAACCACATACGTGAACCTGTTGGACGATTCCTTCTTCTGGTTCCATCCATATAACAAGAACTATGACAAGGAGCGACTGGAGAAGTATGTCAGATTCAAGCCTGACACTGAGCTGAAATATGTATACTACTATGCTCCTTGCGAGAACAAGTCATTGGAGGAACAGTATCCTGACATGACATGGGAAGAGAGGGCAGAGGAGCTGTGCAAGGTGCACAATGTGAATATGAAATTATTCCTCAACAAAGAACAGATTGACGAACTCATTGACCTGAAGCCTGAAAAATACAGGTGTCTGAGGGTCGTCGAAGACGAGCACGGGCACAAGGAAATAATGAGGCTGTTCAATGATAACCAGAAACTGCCGAACGAGGAGGAAATGTCCATCGTATTCAACAAGTTCGTATCGAAAAGCCCGATGGTAGCGTTTGTCGACGGATATGGTGCGAGAGCTCTGGACAACTATGGTGCGCGCGGATATTATCTGGTCGGCTATGACAAATGGTTCAGGCATTCTCTTTTCAACATGGGATTCGATGTAAAAAAACTCGACCTCGACAATGCCGCAGATTTCGAAGGTACTGATGTCCTGGTCATTACAGATATAAACGAACCGCTGTCGAAGACCGCATTGGACAACATCTACTCTTACATTGACAAAGGCGGAGACCTTTATATCCTGTCGAACTACAAACGCGGACAGTATCTCGAACCGGTGGTCAATTATCTCGGCGTGAAGTACTACGGTGGCCTGGTAGTGCAGGAAAATCAGTATATCTCTCCTACATTCGTACCGGTAGACTTCACGGAAGCTGCTCTGGAAACGAGCCCGATATACAAGAGCGAGGCAGATTGGGATTACTGCGTCCTTATGCCGACTGCATTGGCAATCGATTACTCCGGCGCCAAGAACTTCGAGGTAAAGTCAATGCTCGAAACTACAGACAAAGCGTGGGTCGAATATGAAACTACCGACTTCGTGGATGGAGAATTCGTATGCAATGAAAAGGCCGGTGAAAAACAGGGAGTTTATTCTACCTTCGTGACTTTGAGCAGACAGCTTAATGGTAAAGAACAGAAAATCGCCATTTCCGGTGATGCTGACTTTATATCTAATGAAGAGCTCAGCACAGAGCACTCAGGCATCAGTTCGTCCAACTATACGATGGTAAAGGGTCCATTCAGATGGTTCTCCGGGGACAAGTTCCCTATCGTAGCAGAGAGAGTTGAAACATTGGACCACAAGACCACATTGCCTATCGGCTTCTCAATGTGGCTGAAGATTATATTCCTGGGCGTTCTCCCATTGGGTCTGATGTTTACAGGTGTGACACTTATTGTAAGAAGACAAAGAAAATAAGAGATTATGGAACATAAAATAGTAGAAGTCAAGAACCTCTCCCATAGATATACGGTCAACTGGGCGATCAAGGATATCAACTTCGAAATAGAAAAGAATGGCGTTTTCGGGCTCTTGGGCTCGAATGGAGCAGGTAAGTCTACGACGATGAACATCATCTGCAATGTTTTGACACAGACCCAAGGTGACGTTTTCATCAATGGCATTGATTTGAAGAAAAATCCGATCGAGGCGAAGAAATTCATCGGATTCCTTCCGCAGAAAGCTCCGCTGCACGTGGAGATGACGGTGGAAGAATACCTGTATCATTGCGCAGACTTGAGGCTGATGCCGAAAGACAAGATTCAGGGAGCCGTGGAAAAAGTCATGGAGAAATGCCAGATCACTCATTTCCGTAATCGTCAGATTTCCAACCTTTCCGGTGGTTATCAGCAGAGAGTGGGTATAGCCCAGGCTATCATCCATGAACCTTTGTTCGTCATCCTGGACGAACCGACCAACGGTCTTGATCCTAACCAGATCATTGAAATCAGAGGTCTGATCAGGGAGATTGCGGAAGACAGGGCAGTGCTCATTTCCACACATATCCTTTCGGAAGTGCAGGCTATCTGTGACTATATCATGATGATTGAGCATGGCAACATGGTCTTCAAGGGAACGCTGGAGGAGTTCAACGCTTATATGGATCCTTCAGCTCTTACCACCATCATGCACAATGCACCGTCAGATGAAGAATTCATGAAGATTGAGGGCATCGAGAGAGTCGAGAGACTTACACGTACCCGCATACGTCTTCATTTCGTCGGTGATGACAGCATAGTCAGCAGAGTGGTCAAGGCCTCCTGCGAAAACGGCTGGCAGTTGAGAGAGATTTTCCTCGAAAAGGAATCATTGGACAAGGTATTTGCAAAATTGTCTGGTAAATCATTTAAATAGTATGAGATCTACATTAAGAATATTGAAAACAGAACTGAAAGTATTTTTCTACTCGCCTATCGCATGGCTTATACTTTTGGTTTTCGCGGTTCAGGTAGGAGCATCTTTCTGCGGATTGTATTCTGAGGCATTGAGATATCAGGAAATCGGTTATCCGGTATACGATGCCACAGCAAGGGTAATCAGCGGCATGAGGGGACTTTTCGTACAGATGTTGAACAACCTTTATCTGTACATTCCTCTTCTGACCATGGGACTGATGAGCCGTGAATACAGCACAGGCTCCATCAAGCTCCTGTACTCTTCACCGGTTTCCAACACCCAGATCATAGTCGGAAAGTATCTTTCCACCATGGTTTATGGTCTGATTCTGGTATTCGTGATGTGCCTCCCTACCATCTTCGTGGGAATGTATGTGGAAAGTGCTGACATAATGATGATGGCCGTGGCCGCATTGGGCGTGTACCTGACCATCTGCGCATATTCAGCCATCGGTCTCTTCCTGTCTACCATTACTCAGTATCAGGTAGTTGCAGTCATCAGCACACTCATTGTCCTGGCAGTATTGAACTTCATCGGCAATGTCGGACAGGAATATGATTTCGTCCGCGACATCACTTTCTGGCTGTCCATTTCCGGACGTTCAAAAGTCTTCCTCGACGGTATGATCTGCACAAGGGAAGTCCTGTATTTCATCCTGGTGATTTTCCTTTTCCTTTCAATGTCAATCATCAAGCTGAGAGGACAGAGACTGAAACTTCCTATGTGGAAGACAACTCTCAACTATTCATTGGTATTTGTCATCGTATTCGGTCTGGGAATCCTCAGTTCTCGTCCTAAGTTCATCAAATACTATGATGCTACGCAGGCCAAGAGCAACACATTGACAGAATACAGCCAGGATGTAATGTCGAAGATCACCGACGGTCTTACCATTACGACCTATGCCAACGTTCTGGATGAAACATGGATTTACGCAGAGCCGCGCAACAAGAACCGCGACCTTACACGTTTCGAGAAATACCTGCGTTTCAAACCGGACATCAAGCAGAAATATGTCTATTACTACGGCAAATATTACAGCAACTACAGGTATGAAAGGGATGACTACAAGGATAAGACTCCTTACGAACTCGTTCATGCCATCTATCGCTGGAGCCGTCAGGACACCACCACCTACATGCCTCAGGAGCAGGTATGGGCAATGGATGACATCCGTGCAGAAGGCGGAAGACTTGTGCGCGTCCTCAGCAGAGACAACGGGCGCAAGGCTATCTTGAGAATTTATGATGACAGCCATATCCATCCTAGCGAGACGGAAATCACCGTAGCAATGAAGACATTGGTCGACAGACCTGCCGTACCTGCATTTGTTACCGGTCATGGAGAAAGGAGCATGAATGACAATGGTGACAACGGATACGGTCTGCTGGCCACACATAGAGTGGGACGTAACGCACTTATCAATCAGGGATTTGCACCTAGGGAGATAAGTCTTGAGAAACCTGTTCCTATCGACGTTGACTTCCTGGTTATTTCAGATGTCAAGACCCCATATACAGAGCAGGAACTGGAAAACTACAAGAAATTCATCGACAGAGGCGGCAATGTCCTCATTCTTGGAGAGCCTCGCCGTCAGAAGAACATGAATCCTCTCATCGAGCCGGTCGGCCTGAAGTATGCGGACAACCTGCTGGTTTCACCGAACGACTTATATGCGGACGACCTTATTCTTGCCAACATCCGTACCAGCGAGGCGATGAGTCCTTCATTTGCGGCTCTGGGAGCACGTGGCATCAAGGCGACGATGTCATCTGCATGCGCTATCGAAAGATTGCCGCAGACCAATGGTTTCTATATTGACGACATTATGGTCACAGACGAAAAGGGAGTCTGGATCGAGACAAAGACCCGCGATTTCGCCAATGAGAAATCAGTCCTGAATCCGGAAGCCGGAGAGGTGGAAAAACAATACACCGTGGCATCTGTCGCTTCGAGGAAGGTAAAGGGCAAGGATCAGATCATCATTGTAACAGGTGATTCCGACATGTTCTCGCCTAAGGAGTTGAATGCTAACAGAGCCGGTGTCGCTGCTGCCAATTTCAGCTATTTCAGGGAATTCATGTATAGTCTGACCTTGGGCAAATACCCTATCAATATCGGTAGAGAGCCGGCTCCTGACAACAAGTACACAGCTTCTCACGAGGTATTGCCTTGGATGAACCTCATCTACAAATGGCTGATTCCTGCAATAATACTAATTTCAAGCTTAGTGGTTCTAATAAGAAGAAAAAGAAGATAATTATGAAAAAGTTTTTACTCCCCGTCTTGTTCATAGCCTTGGCATTGACAGGCTGTAACAGAGACAACAAGCAGATTCCTGCTTCGGATAAAGTGCTGACCGGCAAGTTATCCAACGGGTTGACCTATTATGTGAGACATAATGAGGAACCTAAGGACAGGGCCAGTTTCTACATCATCCAGAACGTCGGTGCAATTCTGGAGAACGATGACCAGAACGGTCTCGCCCACTTCCTGGAGCACATGGCATTCCAGGGAACCGAGAACTTCCCTGACAAAGGAATCATCGAGACATTGCAGCGTCACGGTGTTTCTTTCGGAGGCAACATCAATGCCTACACTGCACAGAACGAGACTGTATATAACATCAGCGCCGTTCCTACTACAGACGTGACTTTGGTGGACACCTGCCTCATGGTACTCCATGACTGGTCACACTACCTGACATTGGACAAGGATGAGATTGACGCCGAAAGAGGAGTCATTTCAGAAGAGTGGAGAACCAGACGTAATCCTAGCTTCAGAATCGGTCTCCAGATCAATCCTATCATATACAAGGATTCCCAGTATGCGAAGCGCGATGTAATCGGTGACTACAACATCATCAACACATTCGAGCCGCAGACTCTCCGTGATTTCTATCACGACTGGTATCGTACTGACCTTCAGGCTATTGTAGTGGTAGGTGATGTAGATGCAGAGGCTACTGTGGAGAAAATCAAGACAATGTTCGAGCCTATCCCTGCCGTGGAAAACCCTAAGGAAAGAATCGAATGTGAAATCCCTGAGCATGACGAAATGTACTATGCCCTCGGTACCGACAAGGAGTCTACCTCGTCTAATGTGCAGATTTTGACCATCCTCCCTAACAAGAGAACCGACAAGGACAAATTCTCGTACCTCAGGGAAGGCCTGCTCTCAAGTTTCTTCAATTCAATGATTGCAAACCGTCTGTCAGAAATCATGCAGCAGAGCAACCCTCCTTATCTCGGAGGTTCCATCAGCTATGGCGGATTGGTAAGAAATTATGCCGCATATTCCTGCTCGGCCACAGCGAAGCCTAATGAGGAAACTGAGGCATTGAAAACAATCCTGACCGAGAACGAGAGGGTAAAGAGATTCGGTTTCTCGGACAGCGAACTGGAAAGAGTGAAGGCAAACCTCCTTTCTGCAATGGAGACTTCATACAAACAGCGTGACAAGTTCAGAAACGAGTCATTCGTAAGCGACATCAAGGACAATTTCCTGCTGGGAGAGCCTCTGTTCGAGTACGAGGTCTACTATGACTACGTTACCAAGACCATCCCTAAGATTACCGTAAAGGAAATCATGGATTATGCACAGCCTTGGTTCACCAAGAAGAACCAGGTTGCTGTCATTACCGGACCGGATGACGTTACTCATCTGACTGAAGATGAGGTCCGCGGCATCATCAGCGTTGTAGAAGGCGACACCTCCATCCTTCCGTTCGAGGATGAATTCATCGGACAGGATCTGGTCAATGAAGATGAACTGAAGGGTTCCAAGATCAAGGAAGTCGTACCGGTAGAACTCTTCGACGCTGAGGAGTGGATTCTCGAAAACGGCATCAAGGTCGTTTACAGAAAGGCTGATTACGAAAAGGAAAGCATCTCACTGTATGCACACAGCGATGGCGGAACCGCCCTCTATGATGTAAAAGATCTCCCTAACGCAGAGAATGCAGCGGTATTTACCAATGCTTACGGTGTAGGCGAATTCAACACCATCGCATTGAAAAAAGCTCTTGCCGGCAAGATGATTTCATGCTCGACTTCCATAGGTTCTGACAACGAGGTGGTGACAGCAAGCTCTACTCCTCAGGACTTGGAGACAATGTTCCAGCTGCTGTATCTGCGTTTCACATCCCCACGTATGGACAAGGAGAAATTCGAGTCCATCCTGAACCAGAATCTTGCTACTGTGGACAAACTCGCCAAGAACCCTAACAAGATTATCCAGGATTCCATCGACTTCATCACTTCCAATTACAGCCCTCGTACACAGCCGCTCAGCCGCAAGTACCTGGAGAGCCTCGACATGGAGAAGATGAACAAGATCTACAAGGAGAGATTCGGCAACGCAGCTGACTTCACATTCTTCATCGTAGGTAATGTGGATGCCAAGGAGCTGAAACCGCTTGTGGAGAAGTATCTCGGTTCACTGCCGACATCAAAGGATAGAGAAGAGTGGACAGACACTGGCGTAAGAGCTCCTAAGGGTATCGTGAAGAAGGTAATCCCAGTCAAGATGGAAACTCCTAAGTCAATCGTGGTGACCAGCTTCCGCAAGGAAATGCCTTACAACCTGCACGACATGTATTGCAACAACGTGCTGAGGGGCATCCTGGATCTCCGTTACACCGAGAATATCCGTGAGAAAGAAGGCGGCACCTATGGTGTCAGCGTAAGCAGCGAGGCTACCAAGAGGCCTGAACAGGTTTACACCATGACGATGACCTTCAACTGTGATCCTGACAAGGCTGACCACCTCAAATCACTTATCTACGCTGAAATCGAGAAGATCAAGAAGAGCGGTGTAACCGAAGAGGAAATCAGCAAGATTACCAAGAAGATGCTGAAGGACTTCGACCAGTCCAAACCTCACAACTCATACTGGCTTTCAGTCATTACCACATATTATATCTATGATATAAACAACAATGACCCGAAAGATTTCGAGGATATCATCAAGAATATGACTCCTGCAGATATCCAGGACTTCGTGAACAGAATGTTCGACAATCCTGACAACCTGGACATCGTATTCACTCCCAAGAAGTAATACATAACTTAATATCTTTAAAGGTGGCCTCTGCGTGAGGTCACCTTTTTTTATGCTTCCTGGGGTATAAAAACGAAGATGTCGCCCAAGAACTTGAGCGACACCTTGTAGATTCGTATCTGCGTCTTGGCGAGATTTCTCATCTGGCAGTACAACGCGATACCATAACTAAACACTACTAACTAACCATTATAATAACCAACCAATAATATTATTCACTTGACTCTTCATATTGCATTAATCGTGCCAAACTGATTTTTTAGAAGAAACTAGTGTCGACATAATCTCTGCCCTCGAACCAAGCAATAATTTATCGGCATTACAAATATAGGTATTCCATTTTTGAAAACAAATAGCCCAGCAAAAAAAACATTGAAAAATCTATGCATAGCTGTGCATTCCGCCAAGAAAGAAGTTCACACCGAAATACGTCATCAGGACACTCAGAAAAGCCACGATGCAATACACATGGAAAAAAGTCGGTTTCCGGAAAGACTTCAGCGATGCCGAATGCAGCGGTGCCATGTAGACGAACATCGTTATCAACGCCCAGACCTCCTTCGGGTCCCAGCTCCAATAGCAGCCCCAGGAGACATTGGCCCAGACCGCACCCACAAATATTCCGACAGTCAGCAAAAAGACTGCAGGATAAAGCAATGTATGCGAAAGCGCCGCGAACGACTCTTCCCTTACGGCGTCACCTTTCCAATGCATGACAAGCCCCTGGACACCTATAAGCATCATCAGGGCAAACAATGCATACGAGAACATTATCACCATCACATGTACGGACAGAAGCGGTGACTGTAGTACCGGCATCAGCGGCGTAATGCGTGGACTCCCGCTGCCTATCATTGCCACGAGCATTGCGAAAGACGCGAGCAGCGGGGCGAAGCCCATTATGATAGGAAACTTGTTGAGTACCAGCAGAGTGAACAGCAGAATCGACCAAGCGAGAAACTGCATTGTCTCGAACCCGCTGGAAAGCGGAACATGGCCGGAAACAATCCACCGCAGCGCCAGGAGGACGGTCAGGTGGACCAGCATTGTCCCGATGATTGCGTAGCCCGCAAGCCTGTCGCGGCCGTCGGCCATACCGAGCGAGAAGCATATCGCAAGAAGCAGCGACAATGTCAGATAAAGCATTACAGGCCAGCGCATTGAATTAAGGTAACCATATATGGTTTCGCACCGCAGACGCCATGCGGACGGCATCACTGCGGATGCGCGCAACCGCTGATAGTCCACGATTTTGTCAATGATCTGAAGCGCACGTGCATTGTCATTGCCGGCTTGGACACTCTCCGTCAGATAATCCATTGACCTGCGCACGAAATTCCACTCCTTCTCCGGGAGCATCAGGTCAATGTCTTTCTGCCCAGGAGCAACCCATGTCATCTTTCCGTCCGGCGAGGTATATGGAAACATCCGGAGAAGTTCCCCGTTATAGAACATGCGGATGATATTGAATTTCTCATCGGCATCACGCAGATGTTTCACCATCGCCGCATCACCTTCCTTGTAAGCCTTCTCCAGAGGAGTCTTTAGTTTATAAACATTGAGACTGTTCCAGAAGTCATCGTACGAAGCCCATTTGCCGTTGATGCCCAGAACTTTGCGTGCAACCTTGTCCTTGATGAGAATCATCGGTTCCCGCTCCCAGTCCGATGGCCGGAAAGTCCAGCCGGCGAAGATCTGCATTGCACCGTATCCGTTCCACCCGGCCTTGCCGGAGAGCTTGGTGACGAAATCATTGGCCACGGTACTGACCGGGCACACGCGGCCGCCGTAAAGAACGGCGATGTTCCCGAATGCGTCGGCGACATCGTCGTCAACGGGGCGTGGCGTCGCGCCTGCGGACAACGGAGAGCACAGGAAGGCCAGGAATACGGCCAGTTTCATCGCATTGCCACCCAATGACTTACGATACCAGTACCTCAACTGCGAAGCCTTGGAACAGAGGACGAGAATCATCGAAATCAGCAGCAGCGCATAACCGGTATATGTCAATGCTATTCCCCACGGATCGTAAAGGACGCCCAGTCGGGTGCCCTTCATGTCATTGTCATATCCTGCCTGCGTGAACCGGCAGCCTCGGTACCGTCCGATATTGTTCATGGAAATGTCCAGCGGCGTGGAATCGGCCTCTACCTGCGAGACGTAATCCACAGGAGAGTCCGTCCCCGGATAATATTCCACGGAAAAACTCTTCAGCACCATTTCAAAGCCCAGGTCAGCCATCGTGCCGTCCGCTTTCATGAATGCAGAAACAATCTCACCCTCACGGAGATGCACACTCCCCCGCTCTGAAGTCAGAAACGTGGTGAATGCACCTGCCAGAATCACGAGGAACGATACATGGAGCAGAAAAACCGGGAGACGTTTCTGTAACCCGGATTTCAGGATATATGCCGCTCCGGCTGCCGCCAGCATCGCCCAGAGCATGACGAACCACCACGTCCCGTAGACGTGTTCCGCCACGAATGGCGTTCCCTTCACATTTTCAACGCAAGTAGCCGTGGCCATCACTCCGACAAGGACAATGACCAGGGCTACTATGCTGTATTTCAAATACTTCACTTTAGATAGATTCACAGAAGAACACTACAGCATCGCGCTGCTCCTTGGTAAGTTTTCTGAAGGCCTCGATGGAAGCACGCGCATCGCTCTTCGCATTGCCATGCCACATGATGGCCTCCAGGGTATTTCTCGCACGACAGTCATGAAGACGGTCCTCGGCACCGGTGCACAACTTGCTCAGGCCACGGCCCCAGAGAGGAGTCGTACGGCACCAGCCCGTGCGGATGTCATTTTCCATGTGAAGGCGGTGCTGCACGAAATCGGTATAAGGCCAAATGGTCTGTCCCGGATAACGCGGCATGTCTTCATCGGAAAACATCAGGTTAGGGTCCTGGATATGGTCCTCTCCCGTAGTCCATGACGGACGATGGCATGCATCGCAATGCAATTCGGAAAAGAGGCGTTTGCCCTCATTGAACTTGTCCGTACCGACATTGCGGGCCGCAGGCACTGCGAGTCCCCTGTGCCAAATCATCAGATTCTTGAACTGCTGGTCGGACATTTCCGGATCCTGGTTCTTGCCTGTAAGATAATTGTAGATATTTTGGGCGACATCGTCAGTGTGCCACTCCGGATGCTTCTTTTCCGGGTCGATCCGGTCGATATACTCCGGAAAATCCGCCTGCACTTCCTTGTCGTTCATCGCTGTCTTGGCATAGTATGTACCTGCCAGATCGAGATAGTGGTAACGGCGGTCCGAACGAGTCACATTGGTGATGTTCCAGATGGCATTGGCACCGGCAGCATCCATAAGCGGACCGCGTGAAAGCGCATAAGTATAACGGCGGACATACTGTGTGCCGTTGCCCTGAACGGTATTCTTGTACATGTTCGTCCATTTCATCCCGGCCTGGTCCCAATAAGCGGGGTTCAAGGCGTCGGTCTTCCCGATGGAATTATAATATTCGCTCTCCTTTATCCACTGCTTCGTGATTTCTTCTTCCGAAATCGCATCCGTCAGACCGGTTCCATAGATACCGATGGTGGATTCCAGTTTCACCCCGATTTCATCCGCTACCCTGTCGGCAGGAATCGTAACCATCTCACCGTTGCGTTTCACGACCACCGGCGCATAATACGCATCGGCAGAAATGGTGATTTCCGGGTAGATGAGCTCATACTTTTCACCATCAGGAAACTCATTGCCCCACTCGTCCACATAGGTTTTCCACTCTATCGGCGATATGCCGGCCTCGTCAATCGGCGCCTTGAACGGCTTGGTAGCCATCGTCTGCGGCATACCGGCGACAGACATGATGTAAGACTCGGTCTGCTTGTCATAAATCACCAGCAGATAACCGTTTCCCATGTCGCTTGCGCGATAGCGCTCCTGACGTTTTCCGTGCCCGTAATTCGGGTGACAATACAAACAGCCGGAGCGCACGGCCAGAGGACCGAGACCCGTGAAGGCGCCATCCGAATTTTCATTGTAATCGCGCTCGAAAAGCGTCTCGCCATTCTGGAATTCCATCCCCATGCCGGCCTGTTCCACAGCCGGAGTAGGCTGCTGATAAGCATAAGCATTGACCATCGTAGTCGTCCCCAAAAGCCCGCCGGCGTAATACTCCGCCGGATGTTCGCTGCTCGTGCCTGGGCCCAGGTCAATGATTTTGTCAATATCCTTGTCCGGCTCCTCGCCTTTGCATCCTGCGACGGCCAGGGCGATCATTACCAATGTCAAATAGTTGTGTTTCATGATTTTAGCTTTTACCAAGTAATCTTTTTCAATGCCTCCACCAGTTTCAAGTCATTGTCGGCAAGCGCGCGATAAGTCGGCTTCACGGTCTTTTCGACGAATTGTTCATTGACTCTCTTGAACATGGCCTCGATGGTGGAATTGCCGGAATATCTTTCGAGAATGTCATTGAGTTTGTCAAGAGATTCCTCCAGGTCATCGAGCGCGGACATCGCGGTCTTTGCGCTGGCATCGCTGTAGAATTTTACGAAAGGCTTCCTCATCTTGCTGATGGCATCAAGAGCCGCCTCAAGCTTTGCCTGCACATTTTCGGCTGCTGCCTTCGTCTGCTGAACGGTAAGGCAGACGCCTATCAGAGAAGCGGCATCCGGTGTTTTTCCATTCTGGTCGAATCCACCGTAAAGTGCATGCTTGCAAGACATTATGTTGTCATAGAAGTCCTGGATTGAATTATGTGCATGAGGAGATTCTATATAGTTCACATCCGCTCCGGTAGCAGGGGCACCGATCTTGGAGTCACGGACCTCACCGATGATGCTGTTGGCTCCCGCGATAATCTGGCAGGTCGCAAGAGTGACACTTGAATAGCGTGAACCGGCATTGCCCGCATTCTTGAAATCAGCGCCGTAATCGTCAGACTCGAATTCCACCTCGTCCAAAAGCGCCTTTTCAGCATCGGAAACCTTTCCTCCCCAAGCACTTACGAGTTTCAATGAGCTGAGGTAGAGGTCTTGTGCCGCTGTCTGGGCAAACCATACTTCATTGGCCGTCATATCAGCGATCTTTCGGGACTTTCCTTCACGGAAGATAAGGTATTCCACAGCATGGAAGCCCGTAAGGTTCTGACCTGTAGCGATATTGTTCGCCATGATGGCGGCATCGTCTTCATCCGTCGCAGGGCTGTATTTCTTCATATATTTGTCGAATTGCACACGGTCGAACGGCCATGTGTCGGTGTGCGGGTCCAGACCGTAATCGCCTGCAGGGCCGAAAAGGAATGCTTCCGACCATTCCCAGTCCTGACGTGCAGATCTCCAGTGTTCACCTGCTGTCGCAATCATCGCATCAGTTCCGTTCAGGTCAGGATTCACTGTTCCGGACTCCCCGTTGGAGTTCTTTTCGCAGCTCGCCAATGCCAGAACGGCAAAGGCGGCAATCATGAATTTCAATGTTTTCATCTTATTGTTCGTTAAATATTATTTTCTGTTGAACCAGCCCACGAAGGTTATGCCCAGGGAAACGGACGGTTCGTCATTGTACTCGACAGCGAGATATCGCTTCGCATATTCGGCTTTGATGATAATCTGGGGTATCGGCATGTAATTGACACCGAAGGCCATACGTCTTACATGGTCATAATCGTAAGCTACTTTCTTGTTACCTGAAGCGTATGTGTTGTAATCCTCGTATCGTCCGAAAACGTAGAGTTTCTGTTCCTCCCTCAGTTTGTTCACAAGTCCGAAGACATTGTACCCGACTTCTCCGCCGAAGGAATATGCACTGGTACCTATCGGCGAATGTTTGGATGGGGAACCATCCTGCTGGGTGTGTTTCGGAAAGGCATTGCAGAAGGTGGTAATACGCTCTGCATCAGACAGATGAGCATAGGTAGCATTGCCCCGGGCTATAAGATTCCAGCGGTTCAGTTCGAAACCGAAACTGCCGATGGCGAGGGCTCCGTGACAGTCATCATAGGATGCGCTTGCCTTTCTCTCAGTATTTCTGAATGTATATCCGTAATAGCCGCTCAGGCTGAGTCTCAGCCCTTTAACGGAATAATTGTCAATTCTTGCCGCGCCGGCATACACGTTTCCGATTTTGTATTCGTAAGGGCTGGTGGCGCCGTAATGTGCGAAGCAGTCGTGGCCGAAGCGTTCAGCATCCAGACCTGAGGTGAAGATGGCCTCATACCTCCACTGCGGCAGCTTTCCCCACAGCGAAAGGCCCACCTGGTGCCATGTGTTCGGAAGGAATTTCGCCTCACCTTCAGTACGATAGACGGAGAAAAATTCATTGGGCAGATGGTACTGGTTTATTTCTCCGACAGGGATTATCAGTTCGCCCGCCTTGACATTGAACTTGCCGGCCCAGAAAGCCTTGTTCAGCCAGAATTGTTCCAATGCGACTTCGCCGCCTCTCTCTGTTTCCGCCTCATATTCACCGCTTTCGTCAGCGTCGATCTCGACTGCCGATTCGGTTCCGCCATGTTCGAATTCGATCTCCATTCCCATTGTCCAGCCTTTTCCGAAATCGTATCCGAGGTTCAATGTGACATGGGGAAGGTCGAAACGGCCATGCGATTTGTCGTTCTTATAGGTTTCCGGATCACGGTAGCGGTTGAAATGCTGGCTATAGAAATTCCGTGACATCACAGCCTCGCCATAACCGCCTATGGTAAGACGCCCGAGAGCATTGCCGATGCGGGATTCTTTTTTATCCGTCTCATTCTCAGTGCTTTGCGCACTCATAGCAATGCTTGCCGTCATCATCATTGCCACGGCAGCAATAATTTGTTTGTTAGCCATATATATTTTCTCGATTTCCGGTTGCAAATTTATTGCGAGCCGGCATCGCGGGCAATCCCAAAAAATTGGTAAATCTTCGGACGATTCTAATCATAAATGGGGATAAATCCATTGTCGTTACGATTGGAATTGATACCTTTGCACGCGAAATTATTAAGGTAAAAGAAAAAGCAGTATGACGATTATTTTTGCAACGGGCAATAGCTGTAAACTGCGTGAAGCATCAGAGATTCTAGGCGAGGGATTTGAGCTCGTTACCCCAGCCGACAAAGGTATCACGGAAGATATTCCGGAGACAGGCACGACTCTGCGTGCCAATTCATTACAGAAGGCACAATACATTTTCGACCACACCGGAGGAGCAGATTGCTTCGCTGATGACACCGGACTTGAGGTGGATATCCTCGGCGGCGCTCCAGGTGTATATTCCGCAAGATATGCCGGACCTTCGAAAAGTTTCGATGCCAATATGGACAAGCTTCTCAGCGAGATGGCCATTCATGAATACGAGGCATCAGTGGCGAGGGAATATGGCATCAGCACTCCTCACGCCACACGAAGGGCCAGGTTCAAGACTGTCATCACCTTGATTCTGAATGGGGAAAAGCATTATTTCGAGGGGACCATGGAAGGCCGCATCGGATATGGAAAAGTCGGGAACGGCGGTTTCGGATATGACCCGGTTTTCATTGCCGACGAATATCCCGACGTGACGGTTGCGGAGCTCACTGACGAACAGAAGAATGCCATTTCTCATCGCGGCAAGGCATTGCGTGCGATGGCTGCATGGCTTCAGGAGCACGCCGGCAAGTAGACACCGCCATGGATGACAGCGCTATAATATTGAATTACACGAAGATACGTGACAACCTCATTGTCGTGCACGCATTGACCCGAGCCTACGGCCGGAAGAGTTTTCTGGTGAAGACGGGGGCGAAGGCGAAGATGGCGTATTACCTTCCGCTGAACATTCTGGAGCTTTCCATAACGGAGAATACGAAATCAGATTTATGGTATGCCAGTCCTCTGTCGGCAAAATATCCTCTTCTGGGAATACGGGACAATGTTTTCAAGAACACGATGTCCTTGTTCATGGCAGAGGTGGTTTATCGTACCATAAAGGACGGGGCGCAGGAAGACGGCCTTTTCGACTGGTGTGTCCGCCAGATATTGACTCTGGATGCGCTCCAGGCGGATTTCAGCAACTACCACATTTATTTCCTGCTGGAGTTCTGCATCGCCCTGGGTTTCCGCCCCGAGGCGACTGACATGATCCCGTTCACCGGTGAGTATCAGCCGTTTGTGGAGCAGTTCATGCGTTCGGATCTGCCTACGGCAATGCTTATTCCGTTGTCCGGCCGTGTCCGCAGCGAGATCGCCTCATCCATAATCCGCTACCTGGAGTTCCACACGGAGTCCACCATCAACATCCGCTCGCTCCAGGTTCTGCATGAATTGTTCGTGTAATTTAGTAACTTTACGAGGATATTAACATTGTAACTATGAAACATTCATATGCAGCCGTCAAAACGGCATTGATCATGACTGTTATGGCGCTGGCTGGATTGCAGAGCTGTGCGCCGAAGGTTGATACTCAGGGACTTCCGCTGAAGGTCGTCTATGTGGCCGGCGAAGCGTCTGACCGGACGATTGCCGCTGACGAGGACGGCATGTTCAACTTCAAGATTCCGGTGGGTTACATCCCTAAGGGCGGAGTCATCGAGTTCGATGCGGCTGTGAATACGACCGCTTCCTGCAGCAAATATTATGTCGTGGAGTGCAAGTCGGGCAATACCTGGTACAAGGGCGACATGTTCATGTGTTCCGGCCGCCCGACCGGTGCGGGCGCCCATCCGTCCACGATCCTGCAGACATTCCGCCTGCCTGAGCCGGTGAAAGGCGAACTGGAGCTCCGTTTCCGTCCGACCGGCAAGGAGAAGGCCGATACTGCAGCCACGGATAGCGCTGTGCCTGAGATGATTATGCCGAAGAGCTACTTGGCGGAATATGTGCAGTATCTCGGCAATGCGGTTCCGAAGGACACCCTGAACGTCCTCTGCGTCGGCAATTCCTTCACCTATTACTGGGGTTGCCCGGCAATGCTCAAGGAGATCGCATGGAACGAGGGGCACTATCTCCGCGTGAAATCGACGTTGAAGGGCGGCCAGACGCTGGGCGACCATCTCGCACTCCCGGTTTCGCGCAATGTTGTCAATGCCGGCCGTTACGATTATGCGTTTTTCCAGGATCAGAGCCAGAGTCCGGCAAGATACGCTTCCGACACGACCCAGTTCGATTATGTCAATACGAATTTCCTGAAATTGACCGACAGGCTTCTTTCCCGCTCGCGCAATTGCCGCGTGATTCTCGAAAGCACCTGGTCATTCGAAAAGGATGATTTCGGCGGTTTCGGCAGCCACGCCGCGTTCGACAGCCTGATGACCATCGGCACATCGATGATGGTCCGCAATGCGTCCAAGATATTCGGGGCCAATGATTTCGAGGTTTCGCCGATAGGCAGCGCCTTCAGCATTGTCCGCAACGAGAATCCCGGCATTGACCTCTACAGCGCCGACAGCAAACATCAGTCCGACTACGGTTCCTACCTGAAGGCCTGCGTAAATTACCTCATGATTTTCCGCAAGCCGTTCCAGTCCCAGCCGGCAGAGGGCGCCACTTCCTCAATAGATTGCGGCATTCCTCATGACCAGGCCGCCTATCTCCGTCATGTAGCAGAGCGCGTGGTGCTCGGGGCGAGATAGTTTTGCACGCCAGCGTCATGGTGGGTCCTCCCCTGCTCAGGCATCCGCGGCGGGACGCGGCCACGGGGTGTTTTGTAACTTATTGGTAATCAGACACCATTTTAAACATGGCGTGGAAACGCAGCCTTTTTTTGGCCACGTTTCCACGCCCCGTTTTATAACTCATTGTAAATCAGCACCTCCAGGAATAGGGCGTGGCCGCGTCCCGACATGCGATTCCAGGGTAACCAAGCCGACGCTCACGATGGCGGAAAAAAGCCCATGAGATGATGCAGGTTATTGTTGAATATTACTAAATTTACATTGGTGTTACACTTGAGATATTCATATAGTCATGAAGAAATTGTTATTAATGGTAATGGCCGCAGCACTTACGGTGATTTGCTCCGCTCAAGATTTGGAGTCAAGTCTCGAACTTACCGGCGACAAGAACAACGCGTCAACAAACGAAACGGCGAAAATTACAGATCGCCACAATTTTGTAGTCCTCAGCGACAGGGATGTAGTCTGGCAGAAAGTCTACAACTCTGACGTCAAAACTATCCATGACCTTGACGGGCTGTTTTTCGGGCACGGCTTCACCAATTGTCAAACATTGAATGATTCAACTCTTGTCTGCCGCTATGTCTGTCACGGAGGCATCCCATATAAGCGATACGGATACAGTCGAATGAAACTGCCGTTATCAGTGCTTTCTGTCAGGGATTTGGAAGCGCGTGTTGTCGTCCAACTGAAAGATGGCAAGTATCGCATCACTTTCGACAACATCTCCACCTGCAACGGAAGTGCCGGCATAAAGAACGGATACACGGATTTCTTCATCGAAAACATCACCGGCGAGCTCTACGACAAACGTCAGCTATCTATAGCAATGGAGGTCCTCGACAAACTATTCACCGAAGCCGTCAATTTCAGCCGCCAAGGCTACCTCTCCACCGACTTCTAAAAATGATTGCAAGTCGCTTTAAGACTATTTACTCATGTTTCTCAAGTCCTCTGACGCGTTGACTTTTACGAATTTTACATTCAATTATGTATCAGCAGACATTCAAAAATGTCACAGTTTTTATTGAAACACATAAAAATCATAAATTAATTCAATTAATAGCCTATATTTCCTAGGTCGGGCAAATCGCTTTTGCTAAATTTACGCAAAAACCACCTGCGAAATGACTATTGATTTTTACCATGTTTGCTCTTCCGGAACGTATGAGACACTCATGTTCAGAAGCGACACCGATTTTGTAAGAGGAGTAAATGACATTCTCGTGTGTTCATTGAAATATGACATTGAGATATATGCCTACTGCCTGATGAACAACCACTTTCATTTTCTTCTACGAGGAGAATACCTCGACGTGAAAAAATTTGCCAAGGCATATCTCCAGAGAAGGCTTGCGGCAATTAAAAAGGTCTATTCGGAGATCAAACATTCCGAAGACATTGACCTGAGCATCAAGCATATAGCTGACACCGACTATTTGCGCGGCGTATGCGGGTACATTTTGAGGAATCCAATGGCTGCCGGCATGAATGTAATCCCCACGGCATACCTATGGTCATCCGCAAGCATGTATTTCAATGATAATCACTGTCTCCCGTCAGGAAGGAAGCTGTCATCGCTGAGCATCCGCATGCAACGTGAACTTTTTTCCTCTAAAGTCCTTCTGCCTCAGGACCTTGTTCTTGACGACAATAACTTGGTCTTCCCCGGACAATATGTCAAAGTTCATGAAATGGAACAGTATTTCAACAATCCGAGACAGTTTTCCTTCTACCTTTCCAAGAACAATGATGTCGAATATGAAACCGATTCCGGAATCCTGAAATCAGTGAAATTCAGGGATGATGAGTTATACCAGTCTCTGGAGGGAATCTGCATCAACCGGTTCAGCAGCAGTTACAAGAGCTTGTCCATCGAAAGGAGGTGTATCGCAGCAGCCGATCTGGTCAAAAAGTATCGTCTGACCACCTCCAGGGCAGCACGGATCAGTTCATTGCCCCCGGATCTCCTGTCAGGAATACTAGGCAGGTATCCCCGGAAACAATAATCCGGCGCGTGGCGGGATGCGTATGTGGCAGCGTCGGCCAAGGCTGAAAAACAGGAACACTGACGTAGCCGGCGATGGAACGAGTTTACGGGCGACTTCGGGAGAATCCTGGAGAATCTGGGCAAGGATTACCATGGGCCCTACTCATGCTCGCTAAATGTCACGGCGGGACGCGGCCACGGGGTGTTTCATAACTGATTGATAATCAGATACCATTCTGAACGAGGCGTGGAAACGCAGACTTTTTTTGGCCACGTTTCCACGCCTCGTTTTGCAACTCATTGAAAATCAATGTCTCCAAAAACAAGGCGTGGCCGCGTCCCGCCAGCGCGTCAAAACGTAACTCCGAAGGCGCAGACAGCGGTCGTGGGGTAACCCAGGAGACGCTTACGGGTGGGCAGATGTCGGGCAAGTCTGGAACAAAAACGGTCACATCAGCACAGCCGCGGCGGAAGTGGAGACTCTGGAGGCATGGACGCCTGGGCCGAGATGGAAAGGGCCAGCCGAACAATCACTACGCCTCGCCGCCGTGGAGTTCGATGCCGTCGGCGTCCCAGTCGAGATGATCCGGATCGGGCTCGTTGAACGGCTGGAGGAAAGGATTGTGGGTGCGCTCGTCGGAAATCATGGTATTGTGGCCATGACCCGGGAAGACGGTCACGTCACCTGGAATACCCATGAGCTTATCCATCAATGAGACGATCAACTTGTCATAATCGCCGCCCGGATGGTCTGTGCGGCCGATGCTGCCGGCGAAAAGAGTGTCACCTGTAAAGACCACCTTGTCAGCCTTGTCGTAGAAACACACGCCGCCCGGAGTATGTCCGGGAGTGGTAATCACCTGAAACTCAGTATTGCCGAACTTGATAATCTGCCCATCCTCCAGCGGCAGCGTGGAGAAGGACGTGTCAGGTTCCTTCATGCCGAAAACCTGGCTGAAATTATGCTGCAGGACATAATTGTCCTCCTGGTTCATGTAGACCGGAATACCATATTTGTCAGCACACTCCTTCACCCCGAAAATATGGTCGAAATGGCCGTGCGTCAGCAGCACCATGACAGGACGCACCTGCTTCTCGGCAATCTTCCCGAACAAGGCCTGTGCCTCCGAATCATTGTAAAAACCAGGGTCAATGATGACGCCTTCGCCTGTTTCATCCCAAGCCAATGAACAATTCTCCCCAAAAGAATTGAAAGTAAATGTCAATATCTTCAGCATAGTTTCTTACCAAAAAACACAATAAGAAAGCGCGCAATACTTAAAAGCGGCACTTCCTATGCAAAATTAAAAAATAAGCGTAATTTTGCAAAACGAGAAACTTTCATGATATGCACATTGGAATAGCAGGAAATATCGGCTGCGGCAAGACGACATTGACCCGTATGCTGTCGGAACATTATGGCTGGACGCCTAAGTATGAGGCGGTTACATACAATCCTTATCTTGAAGATTACTATAAGGACATCAAGAGATGGTCTTTCAACCTGGAAGTCTATTTCCTGACGCAGCGTTTCAAGGATGTTCTGGAAATCTCCCATTCCGATGATGTCATCATCCAGGACCGCACGATTTTCGAGGGCGTATATATCTTCGTGGCGAACAACAAGGCGATGGGAAACCTCTCGGACCGTGACTACGAAACATATATGGAATTGTTTCGCCTGATGATGTCGCTCGTAAAGGCGCCGGACCTCCTGATTTATCTGAAATCCTCCGTTCCACATCTCGTTTCACAAATACAGAAACGTGGGCGCGAATATGAGAAAAGCATTGAAATAGAATATCTTGAGGGATTGAACGAGAGATACGAGAAATGGATTGCCGAGTACCCGGGGAAGGTATTGGTCATCGATGCTGACGGGCTGGATTTCCAGAATCGTCCGGAGGATTTCGCATCGATTACGGACAAGATTGACTCGGAGCTTTACGGACTTTTCTAGAGACTGGGGATTCAGGCCGAAGGCAACGTGGAGAACGAACGCGTCGGTCCTGCAGCCTTCGGACAAGCGACAAAATATAGATCTGCGCAAAAAAATCAGCAAATCATCATACGGAATTGCCACTATGGCTGAACTTTTGCAGTGAAAATACTCCGCAGACAAACAATTATCAACCGAAATTGTTATCTTTGCGTGGAATTGAAAGAAACGTATAAATAAATAATACATTTTATTATGAAGTATTTGACTAATGAGAAGTTGACCATCGTAGGTGCCGGCGGAATGATCGGTTCCAACATGGCTCAGACTGCCCTTATGCTTGGGCTTACTCCAAACATTTGCCTTTACGATATCTTCGAGCCAGGTGTTCATGGTGTAGCAGAGGAAATGTATCACTGCGGTTTCGAGGGTGCGAACATCACTTGGACCGTAGATCCTGAAGTAGCTTTCAAGGACGCTAAATTCATCATTTCTTCAGGCGGTGCTCCTCGTAAAGAGGGTATGACCCGTGAGGATCTTCTCAAAGGCAACTGCCAGATCGCCGCTCAGTTCGGTGACTATATCAAGAAGTATTGCCCTGACGTAAAGCATGTTGTAGTTATCTTCAACCCTGCTGACGTTACCGCTCTCACCGCTCTTATCCATTCAGGTCTGAAGCCGGAGCAGCTCACATCACTTGCAGCTCTCGACTCTACCCGTCTCCAGAGCAACCTTGCCAAGGAATTCGGTGTTCCTCAGAGCTCTGTTACCGGAGCCCACACATACGGTGGACACGGCGAGCAGATGGCAGTATTCGCATCTCAGGTAAAGATCGACGGCAAACCTCTCTCAGAGATGGGTCTTTCTGCTGAGAAGATGGCCGAAATCAAACAGAACACCATCCAGGGCGGTTCAGCTATCATCAAGCTCCGTGGCCGTTCTTCATTCCAGAGCCCTGCTTACAACGCAGTGAAGATGATCGAGGCTGCTATGGGCGGCGCTCCGTTCACACTGCCTGCAGGTACATACGTAAACAACGAGAAGTATCAGAACGTGATGATGGCAATGCCTACCACAATCGATGCTACCGGTTGCCACTATGTCATGCCTCAGGGAACAGCTGAAGAGCTCGCTTCTCTCGACGCTTCTTACGCTCACCTCTGCAAGATGCGTGACGAAATCGTAGAACTCGGCATCGTTCCTGCAGTTGCTGACTGGAAAAAAGAAAACGCTAACCTGTAATATTTTACAGATATAGACAATATCGCGCCTCCCGGAAATTTCCGAGGGGCGTTTTTCATTATTTTTCGTATTTTTGCACAATGCTCCGATGGCATAGGACTTGCACGATAAGGACAATGCCTTCGGGACAATGCTGCCCCGCGGGGCAAAAAGACATTGAAACAATAAAAATATGAAATACAATAAATTAGTGGTTGCGGCAGCGGCATTGACCATGGCTGCGGCGCCGGTCTTCGGGCAGTCGAAGAATTTCAAACTGGGACAATGGGTCGAAATCCAGAACTCCATACTCAAGGAATTGAACCGTTCGTACGTGGACTCGCTCCCGCTCGACCGCATTGAAAAGGCCGGTATCGAGGCAATGCTTTCGGACCTGGACCCTTACACGATGTATGTTCCCGAGGAGGACAATGAGGATTTCGAGTTCATGCTGGGCAAGACCTACGGCGGAATCGGTGCCATCATCTATAAGCCTTCGAAGGAGAGCAATGTCGTTATCAATGAGCCATATATGAACTCGCCGGCATACAAGGTAGGGCTGAAGTGCGGTGATGAAATCGTGGCGATCGACGGGGTGAGCGTAACAGGTCTGGACGCAGGCGAGGCGACCTCCAGAATGAAGGGCAAGCCTGGCACGCCGGTGGTCTTCAGCGTAAAGAAACTCCGTAGCGGCGAAGGATGGAATGCAGGTGACACAGTGAAAGTTACGGTGGTCCGCGAGCGCATCCACCTGCCGGATGTGGAGTACGCAGGCATGATCAATGACACGACGGGATATATTCTTCAGACCGGATTTACCGAGAATGTTTCAGGCGATGTGCGCAATGCTTATTTCAAGCTCAAGAAGCAGGGAATGAAGCAGTTGGTGCTCGATTTGCGCGGCAACGGCGGCGGACTCATGAACGAGGCCGTGAACATCGTATCGCTCTTCGTGCCAAAGGGTTCGCTCGTGGTTTCATCCAAGGGCAATGCCAATGTTCCACGTCAGGAATTCCGCACCACTACAGAGCCTGTAGACACGGAAATCCCTATCATTGTGCTGGTTGATTCCGGCACGGCATCGTCTTCCGAGATCGTTTCCGGCGCATTCCAGGATCTGGACAGGGCGACCATCATGGGTCGCAGGACGTATGGCAAAGGTCTGGTTCAGAGTGTCCGTCCGCTTCCTTACAACGGACAGCTGAAAGTCACCACTGCCAAGTATTACACTCCAAGCGGCAGATGTATCCAGGCCATCGACTACAGCCATCGAAACGAGGATGGAAGCGTGGGCCATATCCCTGATTCTCTGACACATAAGTTCTACACAGCACATGGTCGTCCGGTCCGTGACGGCGGCGGCATCACACCTGATGACACATTGTCCGTAAAAGAATACAGCAGACTAGTATATTCATTGGTATTGAACGGAATCATTGACAGATATTCTCTCGAGTATGCGCGCAAACATGAGAGCATTCCGGCGCTGGAGGATTTTCATCTGACGGATGCGGATTATGCTGATTTCGTGGAATACGCGAAGGGGCAGGATTTCGATTACCGTTCAAGCGCAAAGACTTGGTTCGACCAGATGAAGAAGGAGCTGGTGAAGGATGGCATGGCTGAGTCAATGGCATCGCAGCTGGATGCCCTGGAGAAGGGCCTGAACATGGAAAAGGAGCAGTTCCTCCTTCTGAAAAAGTCTGAAATAGTTCCGTTTATCGAAGAGGAAATCGCAGTGCGCTACTATTTCCAGGAGGCGGGCATCCAGGTGCGTCTCCGCTACGACACCCAGCTACACGAGGCGCTCACCAAGCCGCTGATTTCCGTCGCGAAATAGTGTGCGGCAGGCCAATATGTAGGTAGTATGCGCCACAGAAACCAGCTATTTGATTCCGCGAAAACGTTTTAGGCTGTACCAAGTGCACTTCATAAGGCATTTTGTTCCAAGAAAACGTTATAAGTGGAACCAAGTGAGCTCTATGATGTGTTTTGTTCCGCGAAAACGTTTTAGACGGAACAAAAGCGGGAATCGCGCAGTGCCCCGATGGGTGGTCTTACGAACATTTGCCGGTTTCCCTTCCCCATATCGGGGTTTTTCGTCCACCACGTTGGCGGGAAGAAACGATCTGGCGAAGTAGCCCCACGCAGCTGGCGGGACGCGGCCACACCCTGTTTCGGGAGACATTAATATTCAACTAGTTACAAAACAGAGCGTGGAAACGTAGCCAAAAATAGGCCGCGTTTCCACGCTACTGTTAAAATGATATCTGATTATCAATGGGTTACAAATCCGCCCGTGGCCGCATTCCGCCAGGTAGTCCTTGCGAGCAGAATTCCAGCACCTGACAGGTGTGTCCTACTTTCAGAATTCCCCCCCAGGAACTAGAGACACCCCTGACACGCTTACTTCCACGCCCCCGGATACATCACAGCGCCCAGTGGCCGATATCCGTGCGATGGAAAAGATTTTCACAATCAATACGTTCTACGGCAGCCAGAGCCTTGTCGTGAGCGGACTTCAAATCCGGTGCAGAAGCCAGGACCATAAGGACACGGCCGCCGTTGGTGACAAGCGAATGGCATGCCTTGTCGAAAGCCTCGTGGCCCTCTCCAAGCTTCTTGAGCGACGTACCCATGTGATAGACACGCACGGACGGGTCATTGAGAACCTCATCCACGCCGGTAATCTCGTAGCCCTTCTTATAGGAACCCGGGTAGCCCTTGGACGCCATGACGAAACCCATTACGGCATCGGAAGACCACTTGGTCACTGGCATCGGGATATCATTCGCCACATTCCAGAAAATCTCGAAAATATCAGACTCAAGACGCGGCAGAACCACCTCAGTCTCAGGATCACCGAAACGGCAATTGAACTCGATGACCTTGATGCCGTCAGGAGTTTTCATCAGACCGCCGTAGAGGACACCCTTGAACGGAATCCCCTCGGAAACCATGCCGGACGCTATAGGCTTCATGACATGCTCAAGCGCATAAACCTCATCTTTCTCGGTAATGAACGGAAGCGGAGTATATGCACCCATACCACCGGTATTCGGCCCCTCATCACCGTCAAAGGCACGTTTATGATCCTGCGCCAGCACCATCGGCTCCACCTCGGAACCATTCACGAAGCACAACAGCGAAAACTCGGGACCGGTGAGGAACTCCTCCACCACTACCCTGCCATGACCGAACTTGTCGTCCAGCAGCATATCCTTCAATGCCTCGTCGGCCTGTTCCAATGTCTCTGCCACGACAACGCCCTTTCCGGCAGCCAGGCCGTCATACTTCAGCACAACCGGAAGTTTACCGGCATTGACATAAGCCAGCGCCTCGTCGTAATCGGAGAACGTGCGGTACGCCGCCGTAGGCACATTGTACTTGGCCATCAGCGACTTGGCGAAATCCTTGCTGGACTCGATGCGGGCAGCCGCCTTCGACGGACCGAAAATTTTCAAGCCGCGGGACTCGAACTCATCCACGATACCGGCCGCGAGAGAAATCTCAGGACCGACTACGGTAAGGTCAATGCCTTCCTGACCGGCAAAATCAGCGAGTTCGTCAATCTGTGTATCCTCCAGGGGAACGCATTTAGCCTGACGGGCAATGCCTGCGTTACCTGGAGCACAATATATTTTCTCCACGCGTGAGGAACGGGAAAGGGCATCCACGATGGCATGCTCCCTTCCTCCTCCGCCTACCACCAGGACTTTCGCCCTGCGAGGGATATTGTTTTCCATAATCGATTGTTATATAACGAAATGCGCACCTGCAACAATCATATTGCAGGCGCGCTGAATCTACTAATGTTTGAAATGGCGCTCACCGGTGAAGAGCATTGTGATACCCTTCTCATCGGCAAGCTTGATGGAATCCTCATCACGGATGCTTCCGCCAGGCTGAACGATAGCCTTGATGCCATATTCAGCAGCCAGAGCCACGCAATCATTGAACGGGAAGAAACCATCCGACGCGAGCACAAGTCCCTCAGTCATAATATCCTTGCCCTCTTCCTTCAATGTATTCTGAGCCTGTTTCAATGCGATTTCAGCAGAGCCGATGCGGTTCATCTGACCGGCACCCACGCCATAGGTCATGCCGTCCTTGGCCACCACGATGGCATTGGACTTCACATGTTTCACGATTTTCCAAGCGAACTCCATATCGGCAAGCTGCTCCGCGGTAGGCTTCAGCTCGGTAACGCACTGGTCAGCTGCGACAGGCTTCGTATTGATGTCCCTGTCCTGAACCAGCATACCGCCATTCATGCTCACATACTGCTTGCGGACGGTATTGTCCTTGGACATATCGACCTTCAGCACACGGAGATTCTTCTTCGTGCAGAGAAGTTCGAGCGCATCCGGAGCGAAAGACGGAGCCATGACAATCTCCAGGAAAATAGGCTTCAGCATCTGTGCGGTCTCCAGGTCAATCTCCCTGTTCGCAGCCACGATACCGCCGAAAATACTGGTCTTGTCAGCCTCATACGCCTTCTTCCACGCCTCGGCAATCGTCTTGCCGGTAGCGCTGCCGCACGGATTCATGTGCTTCACGCCGACGCAGAACGGCTCGTCAAACTCGCGGGCAATGTTCAATGTCGCATTCGCATCCTGTATATTATTGTATGACAATTCCTTACCATTCAGCTGCTCAGCGGTTGCGAGAGAGAACGGCTCCTTCACGGTGCTTGCGAAGAACTTCGCCTCCTGGTGAGGGTTTTCACCGTAACGAAGCTCCTGCTTCAGGTCATATTCCAGGAAAAGCTTTTCCGGAAGTCCTGCCTGTGCACGCATATATGTCGAAATCGCCATGTCATATTCTGCGGTATGTGTATATGCCTTGGCAGAAAGTTTCAGACGGGTCTCACGGGTAGTGTTGCCGCCAGCCTTGATTTCAGAAAGAACAGTCTCATAATCAGCCGGGTTGCAGACAACCGTGACAGACTCCCAGTTCTTGGCAGCGCTGCGAAGCATTGACGGACCACCGATATCGATATGCTCGACTGCATCTTCCATTGTCACATTCGGTTTCGCAATGGTCTCGCAGAACGGATAAAGGTTCACGCACACGAGGTCGATTGTTTCAATGTCATTGTCCTTCAACTCTTTCATGTGCTCCGGAATGTCGCGGCGGGCGAGGAGCGCACCGTGGATTTTCGGATGGAGCGTCTTTACGCGGCCGTCACAGATTTCCGGAAAACCGGTGACGTCACTTACACTTGTTACAGGAACACCTGACTCCTTCAGGAGTTTCATCGTGCCGCTTGTGGAGAGGATTTCCCATCCCAATGCGACCAGACCCTTGGCGAATTCTACTACGCCGGTCTTATCACTTACGCTGATTAAAGCTTTCATTTCAATGTTTATAATAAGTTGATTATCCAATATTTACAGTAACGCAATATCTACGCCAGGCTTGTCGGTCACGCGGCCGATGACGGTAGCCTTGTCACCGTGGGACGCCAGGATGTCGATAGCCTTCTGCGCCTCGGATTCATCCATGGCGAGAACCATGCCGACACCCATGTTGTAGATATTGAACATTTCACGATGCTCGATATTGCCGTGTTTTTCGAGGAATTTGAAAATCGGCAGGATTTCCCATGTGCCTTCTTCCACGTGAATGCCCTGTCCTTCGTGGAGGATACGCGGGATGTTTTCGTCGAAACCGCCTCCGGTAATGTGCGCAACTCCGTGTACGTCACAGTTTCTGATGACGTCGAGGACCTGTTTCACATAAATTCTGGTAGGGGTCAATGCTACTTCACCGAGCGGTTTGTCACCGAGTTCAGGATACACCTTGTGAAGGTCAAGTGCAGCATCTGCGAAAATCTTGCGGACAAGACTGAAGCCGTTTGAGTGTACGCCGGTAGAGGCAATGCCCACGAGGACGTCGCCGACCTTGACTTTCGTTCCGTCAATGAGTTTGGATTTTTCCACGACTCCGGTGGTGTATCCGGCAATGTCATATTCGCCGTCGGAATACATGCCCGGCATTTCTGCCGTTTCTCCGCCGACAAGGGCACATCCGGCCTGGCGGCATCCTTCTGCGACTCCGGCTACGATTGCCTCGATTTTCTCAGGGATGTTTTTGCCGACTGCCACATAGTCCAGGAAGAAAAGTGGTTCAGCACCCTGTGCAAGGACGTCGTTTACGCACATTGCTACGGCATCGATGCCGATGGTGTCGTGCTTGTCCATTGCAAATGCCAATTTAAGTTTGGTTCCGACGCCGTCGGTTCCGCTTACGAGTATCGGCTCCTTGATATTCAGAGCCGAGAGGTCGAACATTCCGCCGAACGCTCCTATGTTTCCCATCACGCCGAGACGCGATGTCGAAGCCACATGTTTCTTGATACGCCTTACCACGTCGTATCCGGCTTCAAGGCTTACGCCTGCCTTCTCATAATCTACTGCCATAGCACTAATATTTTATGTTTTTCAATTTCAATGTTAAAAATTTCCCCCTCGGTCCCTAGAACTTGCCATCTTTGTTGGCATCTTCGAGGGAGGAATAGAGGGCGGTCGGGTAGACGCCGCTGAAGCAGGCCAGGCAGAGATCGCTTCTTTTGCCTGCCTCATAAAGCGCTGACTCGGAAAGGAATGCCAATGAATCCGCCTCGATTTTCCGACGTGCCTCCTCCAATGTCCTGCGCGCGCAAAGCAACTCATCGTAAGTCGAAATATCCACGCCGTAGAAGCACGGGAACTTGATCATCGGACTCGCGATACGCACATGCACCTCCGTCGCCCCGGCCTCACGCAACATCCTCACGATCCTGAGCGAAGTCGTACCGCGCACGATGGAATCATCGATCAGCACCACACGCTTGCCCGACACGATACTCAGCACCGGAGAAAGCTTCATCTTCACACCCTTGTCACGCATCTCCTGCGACGGCTGGATGAACGTCCTTCCGATATACTTGTTCTTTATAAGCCCCATTTCATACGGCAATCCGCTAGCCTCCGCATAACCCATTGCCGCACTGAGACTTGAATCCGGAACACCCACTACGATATCCGCATCCGCCGGAGACTCCTTGAACAGAAGCTTGCCGGACTCCTTGCGGAAAGTATGCACGTTCATGCTCTCGATATCACTGTCCGGACGCGCGAAATAAATGTATTCCATCGCGCACATCGCATGACGCTGATACTCCGAATAACGGCGGCTCCTGATACCATGATGGTCAATGGTAACGATTTCGCCAGGTTCAATATCCCTGATGAACTCGGCGCCGATGGTACTGAACGCACAAGTCTCGCTGCTGACCACGTAACCGTCCCCGAGCTTGCCGAGCGACAACGGGCGGAGACCATATTTGTCACGGCACGCGTAAATCCTCTTCTGCGTCATGACGACAAAGGCGAATGCGCCCTCGATCATGTTCAATGCCTCCATAATCGGATAAATGCGGGGCATTTTCCTCTCATTAGGATTCTTCTTGATAAGATGCGCCAGGATTTCACTGTCTGAAGTGGACTGGAAAAGGCTTCCGCGGTCCTCCAGGTATCTGCGCAACTGGTCGGAATTCACAAGGTTACCGTTATGGGCCAATGCGAAATCACCGGAATTATGTCTGAACATGAACGGCTGCACATTCTCGATTCCACCGCCGCCGGCCGTGGAATAACGCACATGACCGATGGCCATATCGCCTTTAAGCGTGGAAAGGTTGTCATTGTTGAAAACCTCCGTCACCAGGCCCAGGCCCTTGACGCGGCGCAGCTGTTCTTCTTCATTGACAGTAACGATTCCGCAGCCTTCCTGACCCCTGTGCTGGAGGGAATGCAGGCCGTAATATGTGACTTCCGCAGCATTAGGTACGCCCCAAACGCCGAACACGCCACATTCCTCATGAAGTCCGTCGAATCCCTGATGGTTCATATTATCGCAATTCATCTGTTCGTCTTTTAACTTTCTGCGCCCGTAAGACGCTCATAAATAGTCTTGTAGCCCTGGCCGACCTTGCCGTTGTCATGACGGAAACGGTCCTTGTCCAGTTTCATTCCGGTCTCGATATCCCAGAAACGCGCGCTGTCCGGCGTGATGTCGTCAGAAAGGACAATGCTGCCGTCAGGCAAGCGCCCGAATTCCACCTTGAAATCGACCAGAGTTATCCCGATGCCTTTGAAAATCGGCACGAGAATATCATTGATCTTACCCGTAAGCCTGTATATCTCAGCGAGTTCCTTCTCTGAAACGAGACCGAGCGCAAGCGCATGGAAATCATTGATGAGCGGATCGCCCAAATCCTCATTCTTATAACAAAGGTCAATGACCGTCTTGGCAGGAACCACACCTTCCTCGATACCGAGCCTCTGTGCCATGGAACCTGCAATCACATTGCGGACAATGACTTCGATCGGAATGGCATCCACCCTGCGGCATACCTGCTCCGTATCGGAGAGCTTTTCCATGAAATGCACCGGCACGCCGGCATTGGCAAGAATCCTGAAGATTTCACTGGATATGGCATTGCAGTACAAGCCTTTATCCTTGATGACCGCCCTTTTTATCTTATAGTAAGCCGTGATGGTGTCCGTATATTCGATGATGACCTTGTCGGCCTCGTCGGTGGCATATACTTTCTTGGACACGCCATTGTGGATAAGTTCTGTTTTATTCATTATTCGCCTCTGAAATATTTGACTGCATTTTCGAAGAGCGGCTGCTCCAGGTTCGCTGCGATGTTCTTGAACAAATTGTTCTCATAACGCTCTGAATGGCCCATCTTTCCGAGAATCTGACCATTCTTGCTGATGATGCCCTCGATGGCGTAATACGAACCGTTCGGGTTATATGGAGAATGCATTGAAACGCCCTCGTCAACCGGCTCCGCATACTGGAACGCAACCTGCCCGTTCGCGAACAATTCTTTCGCAAGTTCCTCATTGACAACGAACTTGCCCTCGCCGTGGCTGACCGGAATCGCGTAAGTGTCACCGATGTTCATGCCGGCAAGCCAAGGAGAATTCACACTCGCCACGCGGGTGAACGCTATCTGGGAAATATGTCTGTTGATATCATTTCTGAACAATGTCGGAGAATCCTTGGTGACGGTTCCGAGATGTCCATAAGGGAGAAGTCCGGATTTCACCAGAGCCTGGAAGCCGTTGCAGATACCCAGAATCAGGCCGCCGCGTGCGATAAGCGCCTCAATGGCTGCCGCAATTTTCTCATTGTTAAGGACATTGGCAATGAATTTTCCGCTTCCGTCCGGCTCGTCGCCTGCAGAGAATCCGCCGCAGAACATCAGGATCTGACATTCGTCAATGTTCTTCTTCATCTCGTCGATGGAGTCGAAGACGTCCTGCTCCGTAAGGTTGCGGAACACGCTTGTCTTTACCTTTGCACCTGCCTTGCGGAATGCCTTGGCGGTATCGTAATCGCAGTTAGTTCCAGGGAATACCGGCAGATAAGCCACCGGCTCGGCGATTTTCTCGCCCTTGTATTTAAGGTCTATCTTCTTGGCCTTGAACGGCTTGACACCTTCCATTCCCTTAGGCAGGACACGTTTCATATCAGGTGTACTGGTAGCAGGATAAACCTTCTCATAGCGGTCGAATGCACTCTCCAGCAGAGACTCCATAGGGATGTTCTTGCTGTTTATACGGAGGGAATCATTGACCCCGGCAGTGACAGTTCCGAGGAACTGCGCATTCTCGAACTTGATATCGGATTCGGTCTCAAGGATTATTGAACCGTAGCTGTAGTTGAACAGATCCTCCTCAGGGACATTGACATCGACACCGAAGGAGTTGCCGAACGACATCTTGCAGAGGCCTTCCGCTACGCCGCCGAAGCCCACGGCCCATGCTGAAACGGCATTGCCGCCGGCAATCTGTTCCTCGACGAACGCCCAGTTTTTCTTGAGCTGGTCCACGTCAGGCATATAGTTTTTCAGCGGAGTATGCTTCACAAGCCAGAGCCTGTTGCCTTCCCATTTGAGTTCCGGAGAAATCACGTTCTTGGCATCTACCGTGGTGATACCGAATGAGATAAGTGTCGGAGGGACATTGATATGCTCGAAAGTTCCGCTCATGGAATCCTTGCCGCCGATGGACGGAAGGCCGAGAGCGACCTGCATTTTCAGGGAACCGAGGAGGGCGCTCATAGGCTTGCCCCAGACCTTCGGATCGTGGGTCATCCTCTCGAAATATTCCTGGCAGGAGAATCTCATCTTCTCGTAGCGTCCGCCGGCTGCGACAACCTTGGCACAAGCCTCGACCATCGAATATGCGGCGCCATGATAAGGGCTCCACTTGGAAATCACCGGGTTGAATCCGAATGCCATCATGCTGGCGGTATCGGTGTAGCCGTCTGTAGGGAGCTTCTGCACGGAAACCTGCGTCTCGGTCAGCTGGAGTTCTCCGCCATAAGGCATGAGCACGGTAGAACGTCCGATAGAAGAGTCGAACATCTCTATCAATCCCTTCTGGCTCACCACGTTGGCATCGCTGAGGTTGTTCAGGAGTTTCTCTTTCAATGTCTCTCCTTCGACCTTTCTGCAGAATGGATTTTTCTCTTCGACAGCGGCGATTTCGGCTTTCGCAAAATGCTTCGCACCGGCACTGTCAATGAATTTTCTCTGAAGGTCCGCCACGATCTTGTCACCGTAGAACATCCTCATGCGCTCGGTATCGGTAACGTCGGCGACATGGGTTACTTCAATGTTCTCGCTGTGGCAATATTCCATGAACTCCGCCTCATCCTTGGCCTCGACCACCACAGACATTCTCTCCTGTGACTCGCTGATAGCCAATTCCGTAGCATTCAATCCGTTATATTTTACAGGGACTCTGTCCAGATAAATGTCCAGGCCGTCGGTAAGCTCGCCGATAGCCACACTCACTCCGCCGGCTCCGAAGTCATTGGACTTCTTGATGAGCTTGGTGACTTCCGGGCGACGGAACAGTCTCTGGAGTTTTCTCTCCTCTGGAGCATTTCCTTTCTGGACCTCGCTTCCGCATGTTTCCAGCGACTCCTCCGTATGTTCCTTGGATGAACCGGTAGCTCCTCCGATGCCGTCACGGCCGGTGCGTCCGCCAAGCATCAGCACCACGTCTCCGGGTTTCGGGGATTCGCGGCGCACCTTGTCAGCCTTCACTGCACCTACCACGGCACCTACTTCCAGACGTTTAGCCGTATATCCTTCATCATATATTTCCCTTACATGGGTAGTTGCAAGACCGATCTGGTTTCCGTAGCTGGAATATCCATGAGCAGCCTTCTTCGTAATCACGCATTGCGGCAGCTTGCCCTGAAGCGTCTCGGCCACTGGCTTGTAGATATCGCCCGCACCGGTCACGCGCATTGCCTGATAAACGTAGGAACGGCCTGAAAGAGGGTCGCGGATCGCACCGCCGAGACAGGTGGCAGCGCCTCCGAAAGGCTCGATTTCCGTAGGGTGGTTGTGAGTCTCGTTCTTGAACATGAGAAGCCATTTCTCAAGACGGCCGTCCACATCCACGTCCACATAGATGCTGCATGCATTGTTCTCCTCGCTGACTTCCATGTCGTCCAGCAGGCCGGCCTTGCGCAGATAGCGTCCGCCGATAGTCGCCATATCCATGAGGTTCAAGCCTTTATGCTCACGACCGAGTTCCTTCCTCATCTTCAGATAAAGGTTCAATGTCCCGTCAATGTCCTCCTTCATGAAGGATTCCTCGACGCCTATTTCCTCCAGCTCCGTGGTGAAGGTCGTGTGGCGGCAATGGTCGCTCCAATATGTGTCCAATATGCGGAGTTCCGTCTCGTTAGGGTCGCGGCCTTCTTCCGTGAAGTATTTTACCACCTCGCGAAGGTCGTCCGCATTCATGGCAAGTCCCATCTTGCGGCAGAACGGCTCCAGGTCAGCGTCCGTCATTTTCGTGAAGCCATCCAGCACAGGCACCGGTTTCACGGCAGCCGACTCGGCATCCGTAAGCTTGGAAAGGTCTTTCTCGCGGGACTCCACGGCATTGATATAATAATGCTTGATCTTGGCGATGGTCGCGTCGTCGGTATCGCCGGAAAGGATGATCAGCTTGGAACTCTTGATTCTCACATCTGCCTTAGGGTCAATGAGATGCACGCAGTCCACAGCCGAAGCCGCCCTCTGGTCGAACTGCCCCGGAAGGTACTCCACGGCAATATATCTGGTTCCTGTCAGGTCGCATTCGTCGGAAACCTTGTCCGTCACGATCTCGCCGAAGACGCTGTAACGGCTCTTTTCGAGAAGTTCCGGGGTAAAACCGAACAAATCATAGACATTGAGAAGCCTGAGTGACTGGAGATCAAGCTGAAGATTCTCATTCAACTCGGCCTTGAGGCTGGCTGCCTCAACCTGAAATTCAGGATATTTTTCAACAAAAATCCGGTAATTGTTTGCCATCTGTATATTAGTTTTTCTATTTTACGAATTTGGATTCCCAGTTCTTTTCGAACAATTCCTGTGTCATCGGAACATAAGTTATATGCGCCATCTTGCGCTTCGGACGCGATTCCGTCTTGCCGTAAATATGCACGAACACGCCCGCGCCGGCTTCGCCGCAATACGCTTTCCCGCCCTTCGCCGTGTTGCTCACAGGAACCGCCGCAGGATTCTGCCAATGCTCCGCATGAGCCGTGTCAATGATTTTCCACGCTGCATCAAGGTCCTGTCCCAGAATGTTTTTCATCACCGTCGGCGCCACAAGTTCCGGCTGTTCCAATGTCTTTCCGAGCAGGAAATGGCAGAGTTCCGTATATTGCGATGAAGTGCATCCTTCTATGGTATAGTGTCCGCTGTTGTGCGGCCTCGGGGCCATTTCATTGAAAACGAAATCATTGCCCTTTATGAAGAGCTCGATCGCGAGGATTCCCTTGTAGTCGCAGCCTTCCATGAATTTTTCGCAGGCGTCGACGATTTTCGGCTCCAGCTCCGTCCCTGCCGGGACAATACAGAGGTCCAGGATGCCGCCCTTGTGGATATTGCGGCCGATCGGGAAATGGATGGTTTTCTGACCGTCGCGTACCATGATGACACTGCATTCATAGTCGAACGGCACGAAGGCTTCCAATATGCAAGGAACATGGAGCAATTCCGCTGCCTTCTCGATGTCTTTTTCTTCACGGATGACCGCCTGGCCGTGTCCGTCATAGCCTAATCTTCTGGTTTTCAGCACGCAAGGCATTCCGACTTTCTTCACCGCCTCAGACAGCTCTTCACGGCGCTGCCCATCGGTCAGTTCACATGGAACTTCGGCGCAGTCCTCATCGGAAGAGCATGCAGGGAGCGGGACATAGTCCGGCACAGGGAGGCCGTGACGCTTCGCATTGTTCTTCTCGCGAAGCCGGTCCTGGGAGTCGAAAAGCGGCGCAATGCCTTGTGGGATATTGTATTTCCCCTCCAGGTGACGAAGAATGTCGCCCGGCACGTTTTCGAACTCGTAGGTAAGAACGTCAGTCATGTCGCCCAGCTGTTCCAGAGCGCCGAGATCGTCATACGCTGCGACAATGTGGCCGTCACATTCGGCAAATGCCGGTGCGTCCGGGGCCGGGTCGAGCGCATAAACTAAAGCACCTTGGCGGTGCGCTTCCTCCGCGATCATAAGACCGAGCTGCCCACCTCCGATTATGCCTATTTTTTTAGCCATTTGTTAAGATATTTGTGATTCCGCCTAGATTTCAGCTTTGAGTACAGAATCCGTCTGGTCTTGTCGGAACTTCTCGAGTTTCCGTGCAATGTCCTCGTTCTGGAGCGCAAGGATGGATGCCGCTATGAGTGCAGCATTCTTGGCCCCGTTTATCGCTACGGTCGCGACAGGGACTCCGCCAGGCATCTGTACGATGGAAAGAAGGGAATCGAGTCCGTTCAATGCTCTTGATTTCACAGGGACTCCGATTACTGGAAGTGTGGTCATCGCTGCTACCATTCCCGGCAGATGTGCCGCACCGCCTGCTCCGGCGATGATGACGCTGATGCCACGTGCTTTCGCAGTTTTCGCATAGTCACACATAAGGTCAGGTGTTCTATGCGCGCTCACGACTTTCTTCTCGAATGGAATTTCGAGAGCCTTGAGCATTTCTTCAGCTCCCGACATGACTTCATAGTCACTGGTGGAGCCCATAATGATTCCGACTTTCATATATAAATAAAGAGTATATCTGTGTCTGCTGCAAAAGCATCGCAAATATACTCTTAATTCGCGGCATAAACAAAACGCCGGAGTGCAATATTTCTATAAAATCCTTTTAGGCGATTATCCATTTGTCAATATTCCGCGTCGAACTGTCGAAATTTATGCCGACCTTGACCACCGGAAGACCTGACAATGCGAAACGGGCAGGATAGTCCTTCTCATCAATCTGGGCCAGAGCCTCCTCCGCGGTGCCGTCCAGCTTGATTTCCATCACATACAGAGTCGTGGCGGTCTTGATGACCATGTCCACCCGACCACGAGGTGTGCGTACCTCCACATCCACGAACTGTCCCAGAATACTGAATATGATATACAACAGCTGCTGATAGTGTCCCTCGTAGTTCGTATTGTCGCAATACGGCACTGTCCCCAGATACTCCTTTATCCTGTTCAATGCAGCATCCATGTCGCCATTGCGCAAATCCCTGGACACAAATGCCACTGTGACATAGCCGGCACCCGTAGCACGGTCCACATACTCAGGTAGCAGACTCTTCATCAGCCCCAGGCGGACTTCATTGTTCGGAATATCCAAGCTGTACATCTGCATCTGAGGGTCATAACTCTTGATTGTTATATATCCGCTCTGATACAGAAGAGGCGTTATCTCAGTCAGGCGTTCTGTCGGAGCATCGAATGATTCTGCCGAAGCATAGCTTGTCGAGCCAAGGACAGACGGCGAGACATTGTATTTATTCAGCATCTCGATAAGATACGTCGGCGTGCCGCTCCCGAACCAGTACGAATTCAGCATTCCGTCAGCAAATGCGTTCATCAGCGAGAACGGATTATACACGTCAGGTGACGGCCATGTGAAATGATAGCCGTCATAGTTATACTTCAGTTTCTCTATCGCCTGCTCATGGCTGATGCCCTGGTTCGCAGCAATCCTGTCAATGCCGTCACCCATAAGTGTCACCATCTCCTCCTCGGTGATGCCGCACACCGCAGCATATTCAGGAAGCATGCTGATATTCTTTATGTTGTTCAGTTCGCTGAAGATGCTCAGCTGGGAGAATTTCGTTATGCCCGTCAGGAACACGAACCTCAGATACGGGTCACATGCCTTCAACGGACTGTAGAAGTTACGCATCACATCTCTGAGCTTCGGCAGGTTCTCCTCCTCGTGGACCACATCCAGCAGTGGCGCATCGTACTCGTCAATGAGGACCACCACCTGCTTTCCGGTCTGACGGCTGACGGAAACTATCAGATTCGTAAGGCGGTTATTAACATCCATTTGAGTATTTGTCAGACCGAACTCTTTTTCTTGACGCTCCAGCTGGTTATTTAGATATCGCACCAGCTGTTCCCTGTCCATGTGCTTGCCCAGACTCATGTCGAAGTGGAGCACCGGATAAGAATTCCACTCCGTTTCCATCTTCTCTATCGCCAAACCGGAGAACAATTCCTTCTCCCCCGCGAAGTAGCTGTGCAATGTTGACGTCAGCAATGACTTTCCGAAACGGCGAGGACGACCAAGAAATACATAGCTTGATTCCATATGAGTCATCCTATAGATATACTCAGTCTTGTCTATATAGACAAAGTTATTTTCACGCAATTTTCTGAATGTCTGTATTCCTATCGGGAACAACCGTTTTTTCTCCATATCAACACCGTTTTAGCATTTCAATTTGCTAATATAATAATTTTTCCAAGCCACAGCAAACAAAACACCCCGACGGGCAGAATGTCCTTCGGGATGTTCCTCAATATCAGCCAGCAGACTGCATGCGCAGTCTTCATTTCTTCACGCAGCGGACAGAATACTCATTCTGCCGATTGCGATTAGACTGACCTACACTATAGTAAGTAAAATGGAGTTCATAAGCAAGATAGCTATCATTATTAGTCAATGCCCAATAGTGTCCATCAGAATCTTTCTCATTATCATTATTATCACTGCTAATACTCTTTCCTCCAGCCGCTGGAAAAAACACAGCCGAAGCATTTGACGAATAAGCAGATACCCCTGAGAACCAGCGTCCCTTTATGCCCTTATATGTAACCAGACTTGAATAATGTGCGGACAATGAAGAAAGTTCCGAACTAGTCGGAAGCCTCCACCCTGAAGGGCAAGCCGTCTGCGACGATCTATATGTGTAGTATCCTCCATACAGATTCGACTCCGTAGCTCCACAATTCACCGGTGCCCAATACAGATTGCCTATTTTTACAGAAGCACCCCAGTTCTTGCCACCTGCATCGACATAGTCATTCGGTCCTACCGTCGGTTCCGTTGCCTTCTTCTCCCCTTTCACGCAGCGGACGGAATTTTTCGTATCGACATTGGCCACCAGGCTTCCGACAGAGCCTGCGCTGGAGAAAGTTAGCCCATATGCACTTGAAGGACTGGAATTTGCGACCTCATCCGAGGACCAATAATAGCCACGGCTGTCCTTATCTATAACACTACCCATTGTGTACTGCCCGGCAGCAGGAAAAAACACCTTAGGCTTCGCTGCCGATGGAGAATTGCTTCCATAGAAATCAAAGCCGAAAACGCCATTTAAAGATGAAGACTCTCGATTTTTGGACAATAAAGAAAGCTCGCTCTTTGTAGGCAGGCGCCATCCTGCAGGACAGGCATCAGCAGCCTCAGCGAAGTAATACAGCTCACCATATATATTGGAGCCATCCGATCCCGCATTTACCGGAGCCCATATCAGACCGTCAATCTCAACAGACTGCCCCTGATAAACACCGTTCTTGTCAAAATAATCAGAATCTGACGAGTCCTTATAGGGCTGCATCCTTATATATTCCGACAGCACCTCATCGGAGCCACTGGAAATTTTCAGTCTAACATTAAGTTTCTTCGTATTCTCAACAAAGAATGCATTATCAATGCCTTCTCCAGACATTGTCACGGACAGGATACCACTTTCAGCAAATACTGACACCACAGGAATCTGCACGAAATCACCTGTACCTTTAAGAGAAGCCCTTGTATATACACCCTTAACCGAAACAGCAGATTTCCAAACCTCCACAATCTCATCAGCAGCACTGGCCGGAGCCACTTCGAATCTTATAGTGAAATTTCTAGGCACTGGAACATTGCCGTTCAACTTATAAGGAATCACCTCCTCCCCATTATAAAATGTCGGCACATGAGATATGGAGATTATCCGTCTTACAAGCTTTGAGATCTGGTCTTTTATTGTCGTAAGCTCCTCCAGGACAGTATTAATATCAGCCTTTATAGATACGATGCTGTTCTCCAGCGTCTTCACCCTTGCATCCAGAGCCAACAGCTTCTGCTCGACATCAGCAATTTTCGCATCAATGCTCTTATTCACCTTCTCTATTTCAGACTTCATATCAGCTGTCAGCTTCCCGTCAAGTTCACTGACAGCTGTTTCTATCGCTTTGTTGTACGCCTCGGTCAGAGCCTCCTTTGATTCAGCAAGCTCTTTCTTCAATGCTGAAATTTCAGAAGTGTTAGCCTCCTGCGCCTTTTTCACAGAAGCAAGACTTGACTGCACTGACTCAATCAGCTCCTTATTGCCATTTATTCCCGCAGAGATGCTGTCTGAAAGATTTTCAAGTAGTCCTTCAAGATAGGTCCGCTGGGATTTCAGCTGTCCCTCAAGGTCGGATTTCAATGACGACAGCTTCGCATCAGTTTCACTGACAGTATAATATCCTGTCAATGCGCTGTTCACCCAGTTCTTAAGCGAAATCTCCAGAGCAGAAATGGAAGAAGAGATTTCCGCCTTGTAGGCCTCTGTAAGTTCTGTCTTAGCAGCACTGATGGCAGACGTATATGATGATGTCACCTCTTTTATGACTTCCGATGAAATCTGATCCTTTACAGGTTCCAATGCTGAATCCAGCTCCTTGGATATGCTCTCCTTCAGTTTTGTCTCCATCGCCGCCACGGAACTTTCAAGCCATTCTATGCTCTGCTTTATCGTGACAATCTCCGATGTGACAGAATTGTACTGCTCCAGCGTTGCGAATGTAGCTGTCGCCCAATCCTTTGACTTCTGTATCTCGCCAGATGTCCAGGTCTTAAGGTCATCTATTTTCTTCTCCAGTTCAGTATCTTTAGCCTGAAGTTCCGTTATCGTTGCATTAATTCTGTCCAGCTGTCCCTGCACATCAGTTTTCGCCGAAGCCAGCTGTGACAAGATATCTGACTTAGCCGTGTTCAATGCAGATGTCAGTTCTTCCTTCAGCGCAGCATCATCTGCCTGTGCATCACTTATCGCACGTTCCAGATCCGACTTCACGCTGGCGATTTTCCCGTCCGTCTCCGCAACAGACTTCTGCAGATCTGACGCAATCCCCTGAAGCTTCGTTATATAGTCCCTCAGCTCCTCGTCTGTATTCTGAAGCTGTGGCAGCGACTTGTTTATCGCCTCTACCTGCTGGTCTAGCGTCTTTATCTGAGTATTCTCTATCCGGTCAATGCGGCCGTCCAGACGCTGGATGTCCTTGTCATAGCGTTTGCAGGATGGTGCGAGAAGCATCAATGCGATGGCGGCAGAAGCTGCCGATTTTCTTAGATAACTGTTCATTCCAATACGTTATTTTTATGGTTAATCAATTAAATATCAGCATGTTAACATTCTTCAAAATCATCATATAGGCTATTTTGAAAAACGATAAATAGTTACAAATCAACAGGTTAACGAAAACAGCACTATGGTTTACAAAACCAAAGCGAATACAATCACTTATATCCTCGAGGAATTTTATCATAATCTGAAAATGAAGCCCTCTCAAAAGAGTTCTGATGATTTCCGATATAAGAAAAATAGTCTGTATACTGATTTCGTTCATACAGATGTATCTTCTGACCATCTATTACAGTATATGGAGACTCCCCCTTCACATTGACGCATCTAGTGAAGATATAATGCATAGAATTGATTTTTCTGTTATTATCAAATATATTTACAGGAACGGTCACCAATGCTGAACAATCACTGAACAACGAATTAACTTCAGCTATATCAGGATTGTACTTAAACAAATCTTCCGGCACTGCTGACAATGAAGAACAACCGCTAAAAGTTGTGCTGACATATCTCAAATGAAGACAATCCTTAAAGAGTACCGCAGGAATGGACTCCAATGCAAGGCACCCCTGGAACATGCTGTTGACATCCGCCAGATTTTCACATCCCGCAAGAAGATTATCCGGGATATTTTTCAATGAACGGCAATCTCCAAAAGTTCTCGACAGGCTATTAATATTTGCACAGCCAAAGAACAGAGGACCGCCTATCTCAGCAAGATTATAGCAATTGGAAAACATATCCAATGCATTGATAACTTCAGCAAATTCATTGTTTTCACAACCGGCAACTTTTACAAGAGCCACGTTATTACAGAAAGCATGATGCAAATACTTCAGTCCAGTCTTTCCCCATTGATTCACCTCAACAACAGACGGCATCCTTATATTTTCCGAATTAAGCCCCGTAACTTTCCCTGAAATCTGCACGACATAGGAAGCAGGCGCATCTGAAGAATACGTATGCTTCACAGGTTTCGAATTATAGTAGTCCACGCTACCGTCACCCCAATCGACATAGCAGTCGATTTCTCCATCCAGAGGAAGCTCCGACGTAAAATCATTCGGAACGTTAGCACGCACAGTAAATACCATATCATCCGGAGAATCAGACTTCTCCGCCATCTGGATAATCTGAATCGAACCCAGACGTTCACCCATGTCCGAGAACAATGTCACCGTCCCGTTGCGTTTCGCTCCGGTATCATTCTTCAATGCAGACATTGTCAGGACATAATCATTGCCGGACTTAAGAGTATCAGCTGTCAGCCATTCTGAACCAGGATTGACAACTATTTTCAAACCCAATGAGGAATACACACCTGCCTTTACAGAAGACGCCAGATATGGCATGGCGAATTTCGTCTGGCTTACCGAGAAACTTGCCGACGCCTGGTTAACGACAATCTCCGCATACGGCTGATAGCTATTGGTTTTTGAATGGACATTTATGACAGCTCTCCTGCTGCCGAATGTATTGTTTTTCGAGGCCGACACCACTATGGATGAGTCCCTCATCACAGCCTTTGTGGCTGGAGCCATCGTAAGCCAGTCAGAATCCAGACGGATATCGGTATCGAAATTCATTGACAACGGGATAGTCAGCATCCCTCCTTCCTGTGATATGCTGTACTCCAATCCTTTAGGGAATGAAATCTTATTCTCATGGAAGTTAATGACTTTCAGCAGAGAATAGCCATAAGGATCAGTCACGAGGACATTGACATAGCCATCCGTATATTGTGAAGGAGGCGTAACGACCAGCCGTCCTGAATGTTCATCCGTTCTTATGACTTTTACAGAATAGTTGCCGTCGGAAGTCGCAGTCACAGATGTTCCTGACGACTGAGACTTCAATGTATAGCCTATATTCACCTCGATACCGGAAGCTGCACCTGTGCCATCCTCGCCGATACTGAAAGTGATTTCAGGACGCTGATATCGCGGAAATGTCAATGAAGTACCATCGGAAAGCGTCAGGACCAGCCCTCCATCAGATACCTTCACCTCACGGAAGAAAGATGTTCCGTCAGTCCCGGTCGCCTGTCCGGTACGGCTCCATGTCGTTCCTTTATCGTATGACACTTCCCAATAGCCATCTACGATACGGAGCTGCGGAGTAATCCCTGCTACTCCAAGTGCAGGAATCCTGCTGCCTCCAGAATCCAGCATCCATTCATCATCCTGCACCCAGTAATACTGCCCATCAGTGTCCTTGCGGATTTCAAGTTCAGGGGTATAGCCATCCTTCCCATCCTTTCCATCTTTCCCGTCGGCGCCATCAGCACCATCCTTGCCGTCGGCACCATCTTTTCCATCCTTGCCGTTCTCGCCATCCTTGCCGTCTTTACCGTCGGCACCGTTCTTTCCATCAAGGCCATTCTTACCATTGTATATGGTAACAATACCGCTTTTAGTGAATTCCAATGTATATCCTATAACCGAACCGTCATTGCCCTTTATAGGAGTCACATTCTTGACCCAGTCCTCACCCTGTGCCGCATCAAGCATCACCTTAAGTGCGGAAATATTTGAATTCATCTGTGAACACAGGTTCTCCAGCTTCGTGATACGGTCTGCATTGTCCCGGACCTTATCCTCCAGGACTTCGTTTGACCTGTTCATCTCGTCAATAATCTTGTCTGTGCTGCAAGATGCTGCAGCCAAGAATCCGGCTACCAGCAAAAATATCTTTCTCATAATTTTCATCAGTTTCTCCAATTTTCAGGCATCACGCTCTGATCAATAAAATTATTTCCCGTGAAAGCCCTGTTATATGGCCTGGATATCGGATAGAACCAGTCTGGATACATCCACCTCTCATACAGATGGACCTTCTTCCCATCTATGATCGTATATGGCGACTCCCCTGTAATACCGCAGCAGAAGAACATTTCCTGCGTGCTCTGAAGTTTTCTGTTATTATCAAACAAGGACGCGGGGAGTGTCTCAAGTGAACTGCAATCAAGAAATGTCTGCCAGAAATCCTGAAGATCCGGAAAATACGCGAAAAGATCAGCAGGCAATGCCTTCAATGAACGACATTCGGCAAAAGTGGAAACCATCGATACAATCTTAGAATTGTTACAGAAGAATTTCTCTGGAATAGCCTCCAGACTGCCACAACGTTCAAACAAACCAGTAACATCATTTATAGCAGGGCTATTCCAGAACAATTTTTGAGGAATATTTTTCAATGATTCGCAGCCGGCAAACATAGCTCCGACATTCTCAAGTCCAGTGCAGCGTGACAGCAGAGTTTCAGGTATTTCCTCAATTCCGCTATACGAAAAGACATTATTCATATCTTTTACCATCGCACAGCTTCGGAATAGCCCCGCAGGAATAGTTTTCAAAGAGGCGCACTTGTTAAAAGTGCTGCCAAAAGTCAATGCTGACGCAGCCGAAACGAATAAATCCTCCGGGACAGATTCCAGAAATGCGCATCCTTTAAATGCGCTATCAAAATTCCTTACATTCGAAAACGCACCGGAGACATCTCCCGGAATCTTGACAAGCAGATAATCTCCGTCAAAAGCCCCGGACATATATTCAAGCCCTGTATTCCCCCACTGAATCACCTCAACGATACTGGGATCAACCTTTTGAGAATTAAGATTACGGACATTTCCGGAAACATGCACTGTATATTCACTCACCTTTTCAGGATACCGATGAGAAGGAAAATCTACTGTAACATGTTCCGGTTCAGAGCCATCGCCCCAATCCACAATGCAATCAGCAATACCGCACAAAGGAAGTTTTGATGTATAGGAATTAAGTGCATACGCCCTCACCTTGAAAATCATATCATCAGGGTTCTCCTCACCCTCTGCCACCTGCGATATGCTCATCACACCAAGCTCATCCTCGCTATCGGAAGTTCTGCAAACGACCTCCGCACTTCTCCGCGCCCCTGTTTCATTTGCCTCGACCGATATGTCCAAAGAATAATGAATGTTGTCGGAAGTCTCCGGCACCACCTTCAGCCATGAAGCATCACAAGAGACCGCAAGCCCTGACGTTGACACTGCAGAAGTTCTCAGTGCACAAGCATCTGCATTAAGCATATACCTGTTGCGCTCCAGCCGCCACACTGCTGCAGACTGTATGATATTTATTTCCTTAAGAGGGCGTGACGGATCATTCTTAGCATACAGCTCCAGCACTGCATTCCGCTCCTTGAATGCCTTGTTCATCTCGGCGGCAAGCTCTATCCTGTCATTCCTGATAGCAGCCATAGGCTTCACCTGATATCCGAGTCATGGCACATCACCGCCACGGAACTTCAGTACATACTCGAAATTCGTGGACACAGGAACAGATATGGAACCGCCCTGCGGAGGAATCGTATAGTTCAGACCGGCAATGTATATCGTCCTCTTATAGAAATTCACCACTTTCACGGCCGAGTATCCGCTTCCGTCCGATGCTATTATCGAGACATGACCATCCTCATAATATTTTGGACTTGTGATAATTATACGCCCTGAGGAATTGTCAGTCCTCTGAACTTTCACACGGTAGTTACCATCAGAAGCAGCCGTCACCACTGTCGCATCTGATGAATAATTAAGCTGATAGTTTATCTGGATCTCCTTGCAAGGTTCCACACCTGTCTCGCTGCCGTCAATATCCAGAGAAATCTCCAGTCCGTTCCACCGAGGAAGCGAGAAGGACATTCCGTCCCTAAATCTGAATAAGACATCCGTATCAGTAAGGTCAATGCCGGCAAACATGGTATCGCCATCCAGCCCGTCAGCCTGTCCGGCATCACTCCAGTTCTTTCCGCCATCGCAGGACACCTGCCATCTGCCATTCTCCATGCGTATCTGCGGAGCTGCCGCATCTTCACCATACACAGGTATCCGCAGACCGCCTGCATCAGTCATGAACTCGCCATCCAGAGTCCAGTACCATGCGCCATCTTCAGCCTGCCTCATTGATATGACCGGAGCCGAAGCATCCTTGCCATCCTTACCGTCATGACCATCCTCGCCATCATGCCCGTCAGAGCCGTCCTTGCCATCTTTACCATCCTGCCCGTCTTTTCCCGGCAGTCCATCATGCCCATCCGAACCATCAGTCCCATCACGACCGTCGTGACCGTTAAATATATCCACATATCCGCCATTACGGAACAATATGCGGTAGCCATTGTCAACCTGTCTGACACCTGCCACATAATCATTGTTCTGCATGGCCTCGACCAGTGTCTTCATCGCATCAATGTTCCTGTTGATGGTATCACACTGTGCCTGAAGCCTGGCTATCCGTTCAGCATTGGATGCAATGGCATCTTCATGCTCGACATTGCTTTTCCACATCTTGTCCAGATATGTATCTCCACAGCCGGAGACAGCAATGAGCGCCGCAAACATGGCGGCAAGCAATTTATTGGAACACCTCATCATCTTCCTGTGAATTAAGGTTATATGTCTTTATCAGCACCGATATCTCCGGATCCAGATTGCCACGGAAGACATAGGAAGGATTCTGCCTGCATGCCTGCAGATAACGTTCTATCGCATTCTGGAAATCACCCGAGCGCGAGTACAGAATCGCCATAAGATAGTTCACCTTGTCATCAGGCTTCATCGCCTGCAGAATCTGCATTGCTGTAGCATTTCTTTCCATACCCATATTCGCCACTGCGGCATTGAAATCGGCATACGGTGACAGAAGCGCCAGAGCCCTTGCATAGTCCATGTCCTTCAATGCCTGGACGCCCTGCATATACACAGAATCAACCACTGTCGTATGCACGGTGTCCTTCACCATACCCTTACGATGCAGATAGAAATTGAATTTCACGGTACGCAGCTGAGGATAAAGATTTTCCTTCATATATTTATAGAACTGGCAATGCTGAAGCTTCTGCTCGCGCCTGTCAGGATCCGGTTCCGATCTGCAGATCGACTCGAATTCCTCCTTCAGACCGTCATTCATGACAATGTCATTTCTTACAATCTCATAAAGGTCACCCCAGTTCTCAGGAATAGACCGCGGAGTAAATACAATGTCCGCAAGGCTGTCGGAAGCATCCCTCATCACATCGCTTCCTATTTCAGCAAATACACCCCTGTCAGCAAGCAGGGAATCACGATACGCCTTGACATAACGGCCGAAATATGCTGACACCGATTCTGAACGGCGCTGCGCGAGGCTTGCATTCGCCTTATATGCCCCCTCCGGAGAGGCGGTGGCTCTGACCACTATAGAATCCAGGTCGTAGGTGCTGTTTTCCACCAGGGAGGCAAGTGTCCGTTTCGTCAGTTCAATTTCAACTCCGTTGTTGCCCAGGCTTTCAACCACATCCGCCTTCCCGACTTCGAAGTCTATCTTGCTTTCAGTATCAGCAGTGGCACGGCGCCATATAACCTTGGTCAGATACCGTTCCGTCTCATCAACAAATGCAGATATTGAGCTGATATAGAATGTCAAAGGCTTGCTGGCCGGAATCTTGTATATGCACTCGTCATGCTCCATTATATCGCCGCTAAGGACAATGTCAACCTTTCTCAGCTTAGGCCTTGTGTTTATCGTCTGGACATAGTTATATATGAAGTCGCCATTATCCCCTGTCATGACAGTATCCAGACGGATGCCTTCTGTCACAATCGGAACCTTGATATACTTGCGGTACATCTTGTCCTGACGAGCCTTGCGGCGTTCATTCGCGGCTTTGGCAAACTGGTTCGTGTAATGTTCAACAGCCTGCTGCTCGCTCAGCCCGTAGGCTGAATAGAACTCCTTTTCCGATACATACGATGTATCAGACTTATATGAATATACAGCAGGGATATAGCGCTTCAGGAATATATCCAGCTGCTTGACATTGATAAACCTTGTAGAATCCTGGACAATTCTGGACACGAACTTGTCATAGAGCTGATACCCACGCATCTGCGCTTTCCTGTATGCCGCCCCGGTGATAATCACAGGGTCCAGGCTTATGCTGTCACCAAGCACATACATCACAGGATTGAAACGCAGCTGCCAGCGGCTGTCACGCATCGACTGCGGCACAATCACCTGGAATGACAGATCCACTTTCCCGCTGCGTTCTGCGACATTGCGGAAGCGTGCAGTCACTGTCACCGGTGCAAGTTCCTCGGCGGCGACCATTTCTCCGGTCTCATCATCCTTCACAGCTTTCATAAGTATCATCTCATGCCCGTCATCATCCTTCACCTTCAATGTGTCATGAGAGATATGCGATGTCGTATCCACCTCAGGAAGATAGTCCGCCTGTTCTCCAAGGGCAAGCTGCACCTGCCCGGTCTCCCCGTTCTTCAGTTTCTGAAGCTTTCTCTGGGTGCCGCATGCAGCAAGAGCCAGCAGCAAGAGCAAAAATATCATCGGTTTTTTCATTTCAGAACATGTACATAAACGAGACAGACACATCATCGGGAGCAATGAAGTTCTTAGGACCGGACTCCCTGATTTCCATGCATGACGGACAATGATACAGTTTATGGTCAAGATAGCGCCCTGCCCATCCTCCTACGCTGAATTCTATATTTATCTTCTTGCTGACCATCCAGGTATATCCACCAGAAAGCACCAGGCCTACACCTGTGCCCTCATTCAGGGCATATCTCCATATTCCCGTATCAGAAAATCTGGAATATTGTCCCCTTCCGGATATCCACCATCCGGAAAAGACATACCAAGGCCACCAGCGTACGCCTGCATACGCCGTAGTCTGCTTGTTCCGGAGCATCATTCCGGAGGATTTATGAAATGTAAAAGGATTATATCTGGCCCCAGCCTCTAGAGAGAAGTGGCGGGCGACGCTTAGTCCGGCATTGGCATTTACAGTTCCAAGGTTCGCCCATTGAAGTGCATTCGTCGATATGGAGACATGCTGCGCACAGGCGCGTATGTCAATCAACAAGAACAGCAGCAGACAAATGCCATAAAGTAAGGATGGTTTTCGCCCCCCCCCGATTGCGTAATAACCTTATTTTCAAAGCGTTATGTAGTTATATGCACGATTATTCCGTAAAATTAAACATTTCCGGCCACATTGACAATACTGTTTTTCAACATATTTCAGTAAGCGTTTACGTGTTGATGCGCTTTTGAGTGTTCCGTACTTTTGCCAATGGAAAGTCAAAAAGCAAATTAACATGGAAACAAAAGTAACAGAGATTCCGGTTCGGGCTGCAAAATTGTACGAACGGACACGGACATGGTTCAATCGGATAGCAAGTTCTATTCCTAAAACGAGTTCAATCTTGACAAGCGTACGGCAGCATTCTTACGATATTGCCCCCCATTTTTACGATGTTGACCCCCTCGAAGAGGGCAAGTTGCTGCGATTAGCGACAAAATCGAGACTAATCGCAACTAATCAGAACAAACTCTCAACACGTGCCTTACCGGAGGCTTACAAACTTTCGGGGTTCATGTTGCAATACGTAACTCCGGAGACGCTTGCAGTTACCTTAGGCGATTATTTTCCTACCTTGTTCGGGGAAGCCTTGAGCGCCTTCTTGATTGTCGGCAGGACTGCCTTTACATAATAAGTGACTCCGAGGTCGGTGAAATGGTCGCCGTCTACTGTGCCGTCCTTCATTTCATCCAGGAGTTTTTCTCCTGAAACATAATATACGCGTTTCTCGCCCGCCTTGCGAAGTTTTTCATAGAACGCTTTCTGGGCATTGTTCCTGGCGATGATATCTTCGCGCTCGACATTGTTCAGACGCATTGTCGGGTAAAGCGGATGCTCCACGATAACCACCGGCACGTCAGGATGCGCATCACGGAGAACGCGGAAGAATTCCACGCTGTGAGCCTCGATGCGGTCAGCCTTGCAGTTCGGCGCATTGTCCATGACGTAAACGGCAGGTGTTTCCACCGATGCCATCAGCTGGGCGATATCCAGGTCGAGGAGAGCATTGCCGCTGAATCCGAGATTGATGACTTCCATGTCGAGAGCTCTCTCTATCAATGAAGTATTCACCATTCCAGGACGTGACACGCAGCCTCCCTGGAGAATGCTGGTGCCGTACATCACTATCGGGCATCCTCTTCTAGGGCTGTCCACCTGAGGCTTGCCGATGACGCTGGCCCCATCGACACCGATTTCAAGCGACGTGACGCCGTCATACAGAGACAGATAGAGCATATATTCACGCTCCTTGCGGTCCATGTTCTTCACAAGCACATACTCCGAGGTCTTGTTGTCCCTGCTCGGTCTGCCCACACCTGTAAAATACCATTTGCCCTCGTCGAGCACATAGAGGTCAAGTCCTCTAATGCCGGCCGGCGACATATGGTTCATATATGCTCCGAAATAAGAGGTCCATCTGGCCTTGATGATCGGGGAATCCGTACGGAAACGCACGTAAATACCCGCAGAATGGTGTCCGTGACGCCAAAGTTCAGGTCTGGTGGTCTTTTCGTAAGAAGCAGGAAGCCTGTCGTATGGGGTCAATGTCGCCTGAGTGGCTTTTCCCCCAATCAAAAATTCGGTGGCATCGTGATATACCAATCCATCTTTCTCCGGCTCCCCGGCATTTGCGACAGTCGCCAAAGCAAGCATCGCCGCTGCTGCGACCGCTGTCGCCCACATTCTGCTTTTCATCATAATTCTATTTACGTTTTTCAATGAATTTTTTTACATCTTCCCACTTGTAGTAGACGCCGGAGACTGCCTCCAGGTCTGCAATAGTGCGTTCTTTGTCGTTATACACGAACTTCACCAGCACGTCAGGTGACTTATGGCTCTTGTAGAAAATCATCTGGAGATTCGACGCGAACGGTATGTTCATCGGATCATTCCATTTCTGCGGTATCTCATCGAAAGACAGCCTTTCGCCCACTCCGCTCAGATGCAGGTATCCCACCAATGCCATGATAGGATAGTCGTGACCGAACTTCAAGTCGGCAGCATAATGTCCGGATGCCAGGGCCTCATCAGCTTTCGCAACAATGTCATTCACAAGCGGTTCCGTGTTTTTCATCCTTTCCTTTCCGAATTCCACGGAGTTCCCGTGCCTGATATAAAGTTCACGGTTGCTGTAGTCCCACCATTTGTAGATGACGT
>ERZ857629.282-NODE-282-length-76274-cov-5.900117_pt1 | contig 76274 bp, 33 predicted proteins | sample MGYA00519700_ERZ857629 | MGnify/ENA primary metagenome ERZ857629 (study PRJEB31778, sample SAMEA3449351) | human gut metagenome | biome: human gut; feature: human-associated habitat; material: faeces | place: United Kingdom | collected 2010/2012 ... | reverse complement strand
TGTACTATATTCATTTCCAGAACTTGAAAAACCAATAGAACAAATTTGTGAAAATAGTTATATTGCACCCAAAGATGCAAGGTTAGAGGTTGTTAAAAATGCTGCACAAACAGTGATAAAACCTCATAAAAATGGTGCATGTATTGATGAAAATGCTGTTTTTTCGGAAATTTTTGATAAATTTGCTTCATATAAAGAGGAATATTGTTTTAATATAAATCAAAAAGAAATTATTCCAAATATTACAACAAAAAATATTGAAAAGATAAATTTTGTTCGCTCAACTTTTAGCACAAAGTTCAAAACAAGTTCAGTTCAACGAAAAAATAACATTAAAAAAGCACTTTCTTGCTTTGATGGAGTGGTTTTGAATGCAGGTGAAACACTAAGTTTTAACCAAACAACTGGAATAAGGAACTCTGAAAACGGATATGAAAAAGCAAAAATCATCAAAAATGGCATGTTTGTTGATGAGTTTGGTGGCGGTGTTTGTCAAGTTAGTTCAACACTGTATAATGCATCACTTCTTGCAGGACTTGAAATTGTGGAATCTCACAGCCACAGTTTGCCGGTTTCATATGTAGAGCCTGGATTTGATGCAATGGTGAATATTGGAAGCAGTGACCTTGTGATTAAAAACAATAACAATTTTCCAATTTTGATTGCAACAAGCGGTGAAAATGACACATGTATGGTTAAAATTTATGGTGAACAAAATTTGTGTAAATATGTAAAGAAATATAACAAAATAAATGAAAACATACATTTTGACACAGTTTTTACATGTGATAATGAACTCTATAATTTGCCTGAAATGGAAGACGGAAAAGAATATATCATACACCCAGGAAAGGCTGGATTTACGGTTGAAACGACGCTTGAAACCTATGAAAATAGCGTTCTTGTTCAAACAAAAAACCTTCGAAAAAGCACCTATAATCCAACAAAACGCGTTGTTTTGATATCAAAAAATGACTATAAATCTAAGGTTGGATAAAGAAAGTTATTGTAAGTGTGATATATTTTGTCGCACTTTTTTATTTGGTAAAGTGTTATAGAGTATCGTATTATTCTTGAAAACTAGTTGTGTTTTTTGTGTATTGTATAAGCATTTTTCGCTGTTGTTTTTTAATATTTTTTCATAAAAAAATGATTAAATTTTGAAAGTATAAAATCTTTAAAAACCCTAGAAGAAATGGTACATTCAGCGCATTTGTACTAGTGAAAAATTTTAGTATTTTTTTGAAATTTTGATTATGTTTATGTGTGGAAAGAGAGTGGGGGATAAGAGGACATTTATGAAATATAGATAACGCTTATGAAATCTCGTGTTTATGTATTTTGGACTTTCAATTTTTTGGTTTGTTATTCATAAATCATAAAAGAAACGAGGCAGGTTCTGATTTATGAGGGTTTGTGGATATGTTGTGTGTGTTAAAGAAAACCAATTTTTCGTATTTTTATAGGAAAACAGGATATTTTTTGCTGGTGTTCGTTTTTAAATGAGTTCTTAATCTCTGTGTTTATACTAGAAAAATCAAGATATTCCGGTTGTATCGCCTTTAAAGGAACCTCTGTTTCTGGGTGATTTATAAAAAAACAAAGAAGAAAAAAACAAAAAAATTATATCTATGTTTTTGTATAGGTGGTCGCATTGTTCTTTGTTATTCAGAAGAAAGAGTTATTATATTTTGTGTTGGTTGCGAATAATGTTTAAGATTTTATGGTTACACAAATTGTTCAATATCTTTGCAATCCCAGTAATTTTGGGAACTTTGGGATTTTCTTTGATTATTGCTTTTGATTTGTTTTGATATAAAAAAAATATTTTTTTGAGACTTCTGAAATTTAAAGAAAAAGACTTTTTGTTTATGTTGTCGTATTATCTTTGTTTATTGTGCTTTATGGAAATATTTTGATATATGAAAATTGTGGTTTGTTTTATAAAAAATATAAGCCATTGTCTATGGCTTTTTATTTTGCCATAAGGTGGGGTTTCAGCCAGACGCGCTGAGACAGAATTTTTATTTTTTCTGCGTATTTTTGGCGGGGTGTTTTTGCTAGATTTTATGGGACTTTGGGCGTTTTTTAAGGTTTGAAAAATTGGTGTTTTTTGGGTTTATATTTTATAAATTATATAGCCTATAAATAGGCTATATAAAATTTTAAAAAATGCTGTTTTTTGTTTGACTTTTTTGTCGTAAAATGGTACTATATATTCAGAGTAGAAAAGACCTATTCAAATGGGTTTTAGTGCGTTGAAAAACGATAAAAAAATACGCATAAAAAATCCGCAAAAACTGGCTCAAATCATGCAAAAAAGCGAAACTTTACATTAAAAAAGGTGGCTTTTTGCGTTTTTTGTGTCTAAAATTTGTTTTTTATTCGTGAAAATGCGTCAAAATTCGCACATTTGGTCATAAATAAAAGCAAAACCATAAGAAAAAACTAAAATAGAGGGTGGAAAGTTTATGGAACCTACAAATGTTGTGGAAAACACAAATCAAAAGAAGGGCATGAAAAAAGGTGCAAAGATAACTTTGCTCGTTTTAAGCATTCTCTTCTTTTTGGCAGCGATTATCACACCAATTGTGATTTTTGCAATGCCAAAGAATGATAAACCTGAGGATACTCAGATGGGAAACTATATCTTGCGTCTCGTTAAAGATGGCGACAAGACCTATTATGATATCGTCAGATATATCGGCGACGAAACCGAAGTTTCGATTCCAAGTGACTTTGATGGAATTAAAGTTCGCGCAATTTTGGCGAATGCCTTTGACGCATCAAAACGTCAATATTCTTCAAACATCACAAAGATTACAATTGGAAACGGAATTAGATCTATCGGTGTAAACGCTTTCAAAGACTGTACAAATGTCACAGAACTTGAATTGCCTCAATCAATGCAAAGAATTGACAAAGGCGCTTTCGAAGGCTCTGGTCTTAAAAAATTGTCTGTTAAAAATGCTTCTGGTTTGAGATTTATGCCAGGCGCTCTTGATGGTGCAGACGATTTGAAAACTTTAAACATTGTTGGTTCAAATGACACTGTTGGTTCAGGAAGCCTTTCAAACATTGATGGTGTTACCGAAGTTGTTGTTGACCCTTCTGTTGTAATTGACTCTGGTGCGTTCACTGGGGCTTCTTCTGTTACAACTCTTACTGTTTACAACACTGAAAAGTTGCAAGTTGAAGATGATGCGTTCAACGATTCAAACATCACAACACTCAATGTTAGAAAACTTGACACAACAATCACCGAAACATTCATGAAAAAATTTGCAGGTCTTTCAGGTCTTAAATTTGTAAACCTTGAAGAAGGAATCGACACTGTTTCTGCAAAAACTTTCGCTTCATTTGCAAATCTTGAAAAACTCTCAATGGCAGACAACACTGCGATTGATATTTCCGCACTCCCTCTTGTAAATAATGAATATGTAACAAAGGTTGTTTTGAATGGTAAAGAAAACCAAACAGACTTCACTTTGAGAATTTTAAACGAAAATACAGGAAACGCATATAACACACTTAAAAAGAGTTTCCTTGATAATTTCGAGTTTAACAAAATCACAAAAGTTTATGTAAGTGAAAACTTTACAACAATTGCTGACTCTGCATTTGCTGCATATAACAAAATGAACTTTATTGATTTTGGAACAAACAGTAAAGTTGACTTTATTGGTTCAAGCGCATTTGCTGGCGGTGTTCAAATTAAAGAACTTGACGTTGTTGGTCCAACAGTTGTTTCAAGTAAAGTTTATGAACAATTCAACATGAGCAAAGGTTTGTATCATGATCGTAAATCATATAACGGAGTTTCAGACATTGGTTCATATTTCGTAAACCTTGATTATAGAACCGACGTTGAAGGTGCTCCTGCACAATCAGACCTTAAAGAAATCATTTCACAAGTTGAAATCATGAATGGTGCAAGTATTCTTGCTTCACTTCCAAAAGATAAAATTGAACTTCTCGATAATGGAAAAGTTGACATTGACAACTCTGTTTTGATTGCAGATGGTTGGAAAATTACTTGGTATTATAATGATGGCGAGAAAGACGTAGAAATTAAAGCCGACATTAAAATGAGCAAAGAGTTCAGCGAAAAAACAATCTTTGCAAAATGGATGCCAGTTGACAACTCTCGTTATGCTGTTGAATATTATACCCAAGATGTTGACCTTTCAGGTTGGACATTCTATGGAAGAAAAGAATTTGAAAATGGTGTTACTGGACAACTTGCATATGCAGAACTTATTGAAATTGAAGGTTTCTCTGCTCCTACTCCTGCTCCTTCTGAAATTGTTAAAGGTGATAACTCAACAGTTATCCGCGTTGAATATGTACGTAACACATATAACGTTTCATTCGACCTTAACGATAAAATCAACTCTGTAACAAGCGCAGGATTTGATTGGACTGGTGTTAACTCTGTTGAAGTTGACGGAAAACGTGTTATCAAAGTTCTCTACAATGGAACATATGGAAAACTTCCAATTGCTGTAAGACCTGGATATAGATTCCTTGGTTGGTTCACTGCTCTTGTTGATGGTGAACAAGTTAAAGAAGGCGTAAACCTCACATCAAGCAAAGACATTGTTCTTTATGCTAGATATGAAAAACTCAACACAAAATATCTTGTTGAAGTTTATCAACAAACTCTTGACGGAGTTGATGGTGATTCTGAATATGTTGGATATTCAAGATATCTTGGAGTTACAACAGGCCCAGATGGCGGTGTTGTTCTTTCAGACACACTTGTAACATTTGATATGTCTGTTGTTCAAAACATTATTGCTGGTCTTGCTGAATATGATGCAGGCAGCCTTACAATTCTCGATATTTCAAGTGCGCTTCCTGGTGGATTTGAAGGAAGATTCGAACTTTATAAAGAACATCCATCAACCATTCTTGGTGCAGTTGTAAACGGAGAAGAAGGAACAACAGTTTTGAGACTCTTCTATAATAGAGTTAAATATACTATTAACTATAAACCTAATAATGTTGGTTCAACCGATGTTGAAGTTGCCGAGGGTTCAAGCCTTGAAAGCATTTCACTTAAATATGGTGCAAACTATATTCTCCCAACAGTAACCAAAAATGGTTATGCATTTGGCGGTTGGAACACAAAAGCCGATGGAACTGGTGAAACTGTAACAACAGAATCAACCGTTCCTTGCGGAACTCTTTCAGACGGATACACTCAAACACTCTATGCAATTTGGGTTGCAAACAAATATACAATCCATTATGTTCTTGGATCTGGCGAAACTGGCGTTACTGGAACAATGTCTCCAACAGAACACACATTCGACCAAGCAAGCGCACTTCGCAAAAATGCATATGAGAAAGAAGGTTTCACATTTGCTGGTTGGTCATATAAAGGACAAATTCTTCAAGACCAAGCACAAGTTTCAACACTTGCATTTGGTGGAACAATTGATCTTGTTGCAACATTTAAAGCAAATAGATACACTGTTGTTTATAACAAAAATAACAACGATGCAACTGGAAAAATGGATAACGCAGTATATTCATATGGTGACAGACAAAATGCAAAAGCAAACACCTATGAACTTACTGGTCACACATTCACTGGTTGGAACACAAGAGCCGATGGAAACGGCGAAACCGTTACTGAAATTTATAACCTCAGTGCAACCGATGGTGCAACAATCCAATTGTTCGCACAATGGAGAGCAAACAACTATACTGTTTCATTTGACGGAAATGGCGCAACAAACGGTGTTGAAAAATATACACAATCTGCTGTATATGGAACACACTTCAACCTTGAAGCAAATAAATATGCAAAAAACGGCTATACATTTGTTGGTTGGAACACCGAAAAAACTGCAACAACTGCTCTTTATAAAGATGCAGAAGATGTTGTAAACCTTACCGCAGAAGATGGTGCAGAAGTTGCACTCTTCGCAATTTGGTCTGCAAAATCATATGAAATTATCATTCATAAAAATGATGGAACAGCCGAAACAAAAACACAAACCGTTAGATTTGATAACGCAAAAGTTACAAACCCATTCACAAGAGAAGGATATGGATTTGGTGGCTTTGCAACAACTGCTGAAGGAAATCCTGAGTTCACAGAAGACAGCAACCTTGCAGATTGGATTATTTCACAAAACGAAACAAACCTTGACCTTTATGTTGTTTGGGCAACAGGTGAGGCAACCTATACTGTTGAATACTATTTGCAAACATTCGACAGAGCAGACGGATACAGACTCTTCTATCCAACAAGCGCAACTGCTTCATATGTTGAAGAGAAAACTGCAACCGGCTCAACAGTTACAAAAACCGCAGAAGACATTATCACACACTTCGGTGCTGACAAATTTGTTGGCTTCGAGTTTGATGCTGTAACAACTGGAACACAAAACACCGGAATTGTTGCAGGAAATGGCTCAACAGTTTTGAAAGTTTACTTCCAAAGAAAATCATTCACAGCTACATTTAACAAAAACGTTAAAGCGGGAACAACTGGAACTGTAACAAACCTTCCAGAAAACCTTACTGTTATTTATGGACTTCCATATGGCAGAGGTTCAAGTTTTGGAGTTCCAAACAGAGCAGACTATGACTTTGTTGGTTGGTCTCTTACTGATGATGGTTCAAGTGTTGTAAATGCAAACGAAGATTTTAAACTTGAAAAAGATGTTACACTCTATGCTATTTGGAGTGCAAAAACAATCACATATAGGGTCAGAGTATTCTTGCAAAACACTTCTGGAACGGGCTATACAGAAGATCTTACAAAACTCCAAACCCTTCAAGCAAAAGTTGACACTGTTGTATCTACAACTGCTGAAAACATTACTGGTTTCACATTCAATGCAGAAGAAAGTAAAACTTCAATCACACTTGTTGCTGGAGAAACAAACGAACTTAAACTTTACTATACAAGAAACAAAATCAACCTTGTAATTAAAGTTGACGGAAACCAAGTAGACAAAAAAGAATTCTACTACGATCAAGATATCGACATCAAGAAAGAATTTGAAACCCCAAGCAAAGATGGTTTCACTTTTGATCACTTTGAAGATAAAAATGGCGAAAATGTTGATAAAATCAAAGCGGGAACCGAAGATATTGAAATTGATACAGTGTTCACAGAAAACACCTATACAATTACAATCGACGCTAATAATGGTTCTGTTACAGATGGCAAATTTTCACAAAACTATGAATTTGTTGATGGCAAATTTGTTGTTTCATATACAAGCACAGTTGACCTTGCTGGTCTCACCGCTCTTGTAAAGAGAACAGGATATACACTTGTTGGCTTCAAAAATTCAGCAGACGGAACAATTACCTATGCAATCACTGCTGGTTCAAAAACCGAAGTTACTGGTGAAAAAATTGCAAAAGATGCTGGTGGAGTTTCTCCATTTGAATCAGCAAGCATCACACTTTTTGCTGATTGGCAAATCAACAAATATACCGTTAAATATACAAACGGCGCAAATTCAACTGAACCGGAAGAATATAACTTTAATGCAGAGTTAACTCTTAAAAATAGCGATACATTTGAGAAAAAAGGTTACCATTTCACAGCATGGAAAGATGTTGCAGATGAAAAAACATATGCAACTGGTTCAACATTTGTTTTGAATGAAGCAAGAAACTATGAATTTACTCCTGTTTGGGAAAACGATACATTTACAGTTAAATTTGCATCAAATAAACCAGAAGCAACAAAAGGAAATATCGGCGGAGAAGTTAATAACATTACTCTTACCTATGACACAGCAAGTGCTCTTCCTGCAAACGGATATACCCTTAAAGGTTACACATTCCTTGCATGGAACACAAAAGCCGATGCAACTGGTGACAGTTACAAAGCAAGTCAATCTCTTGACATTGCAACCGTAAACAAACTTTACGAAACTGTTGAAAATGGCGAAATCACACTTTATGCTGTTTGGGAAGCAAACCAATACACACTCAGAATCATCGCAAACAATGATAAAGATAAAACATCAGCAAAAGAAGACACTTTAACATATGATGAAGAATATGTTCTTTCAAACACAAACAGTGCAATCAGATTTGTGTTTGGTGGATATAACCTCCTTGGTTGGGACAAAAATAGCAAAGCAACAACCCCAACTTATGTTGAAGGCGTAACACTTTTGAACCTTGCTTCTGAAAGTGGCAGTGTTGTTACACTCTATGCAATTTGGGAAGAGGGCAAAGGTATTGCATATCAAGTTATCTACTATACAGAAAAACTTGACGGAACTGGTTACAGCGAGGAAATTGAAGAACTTACTGGAACTCAGGGACACAGTGCAGATGCAGTTGTAAAATCAATCACTGGTTTCACATTTGATGAAAGCAATGCAGGCAACGTTCTTAGTGGAACAGTTGATGAAGAAAACTTGCTTGTTTTGAAAGTTTACTATACAAGAAACACCTACACTGTAAATTTCGAATCTAACGACAGTGGAAAAACTGGTAAACTTGATGGTGACGAATTAACTGCAAGAACCTTCAAATATGAAGAAGCAATCACACTTCCAACAATCACAAAGAAAGGTTACACTTTCGATGGTTGGTTCACAAAATCACAAGACGGCGAAAAAGTTGAAGCAGGAACTGCATACACTTTGACAGCCGACACAACCTATTTCGCACACTGGACTGCTGGTGTAAGCGAATATAAAGTTGAATATTATTTGCAAAATCTTGACGGAACATATAGCGACACTGCAAATGGAAGCGAAACCCTTACAGGAACAACTGACACATTCATTGTCCTTGAAACAATCAAGAAAGATTATAAAGGTTTCACATTCAGTTATCACGTTCCAGAAGCAATGCAAACAATCACAGCAGACAAAGTTTCTTTGACAAAACTTTATTATAAGAGAAACACATATAGCCTTGTTCTTGAACTTGGCGTTGGTGTTGAAAGTTTTGTTGCTGAAACTGGAAACTCAACAGGTTCAGGTCTTGCATATACAGTTCTCTATGGTGACAGCGTTACACTTGTTGCCACAGCACAAACTGGATATACACTTGCTGGATTTGTTGTTGGTGAAGCAACACAAGACGCAACATTCACAATGGCTGATGCAGACCTTTCTGTAAAAGCAATTGCAGTTGCAAACCAATATTATATCGACTTTGTTGTTGGCACAGAAGACGGAAAAGTTGGTTCAAGCACAGTTTCTGGACTTCAAGCAACAATCAAAGCAACATTCAATCAACCTATCAGCGAAACTGAACTTGCAACTCCAACTGCAAAAGGATATATCTTCAAAGGATATTTCACAGAAATCACTGGTGGTGTTGAAGTTACAAAAGGTTCAACAAACCTTGTTTCTGCTCCTGCAAGTGACGGAACAAGCAGAGCAACAGTATATGCTCGCTTCACAGCAATCACATTTACTGTTGAATATAATGGAAATGGTGCAACCGGTGGTTCAACCAACCCATCAACTTTCACATATGACAAAGATGCAATCCTTCCTGCAAACGGATTCACAAAAACTGGATATAACTTTGCTGGTTGGTCATATGGTGAACAAACATATAAAGTTGGCGACAATGTAAAGAACCTTACAGTCGCATCAGAAACTCTCACATTCAGTGCAAAGTGGACTGCAAAAACCTATAATGTAGAATTCAATGGAAACTATGCTGGTGCAGAAACTTCTACTCTTGAATTTACATATGACTCTGAAAACAACATTCTTGCAGATGCACTTACAAGAAAAGGTTACAACTTCCTTGGCTGGAACACAGACAAAGATGCAACCGAAAAGGCATTTGACGCAAAAGAAAATGTTGGCAACCAACTTTCAAACGGCGAAGATGTTACACTCTATGCAATTTGGACTGCACACAAGTTCACTGTAACCTATAACGGAAATGGTGCAACCAACGGAACAATGGGTTCTTCAACATTCACATATGATGCAATCAACTCTCTTGAAAGATGTGGATACACAAAAGCGGGATATGCATTTGCTGGTTGGGCAACAAGCAAAGACGGCGAGGTTGTTTATGAAGATGGTGCAAACATTGGAAACGACCTTTATGAAAATGAAAATTCAAATGCAACAATCTTTGCAATTTGGACAGCAGGACTTTCAACATATAAAGTTGAGTATTATCTTGAAACTCTTGAAGGCGCATATGGAGAGGCAGAAGAAACTCTTGACAAATCTGGCGAAACCGACGTTGCAATTTCAGACACATTGTTTGAAAGTTTCAAAAAGGAATTCAACGGATTCAAATTTGATTCATTCACAACAACAAACGCTGGAAACACTCTTGTTGTTAAGGGTGACAACTCTCTTGTAATTAAACTTTACTATACAAGAAACACATACACACTTTCATTCGACGTTAACGTTGACGAAAGCAAACTTACAAGTGAGAAACCAACTGCTCCAAGCGCAGTTAGTGTTAAATATAAACAATCACTTGCAGAAAAAATCAATGTTACAGTTTCTCGAACAGGATATAATTTTGTTGCTTGGTACTATGACGCATCTCTTTCAAGAATTGTAAAAGCAAGCGATACATATGATGCAATCGAGAACATTACAGTATATGCTAAATATGAAGCAGTTGAGGTTTCATATAAAGTTGAATACTATCAATATAGTCTTGATTCAAAAACATCAACCAAGATTGATGAGGAAGAAATCACAGCAATTGCAGACACAACAATTACAGTTGCTCCTGCAAAAACCTATGATGGATTCATAACCCCTGCAAGCAAAAACGTTCTTGTTCGTGCAGATGGAACAACAGTTGTAGAGTTCTATTATGCAAGAAATAGATATAACATCATCTTGAACACTTCAACAGGAATTGCAAGCATTGATGCAACATCAGCCGATTCAACTCTTGAATCAATTGCTGGTGGATACAGTGCAATCTATGGCGCAACAATCAACCTTTCAAAAGTTGTTAAAGATGGATACACATTCACAAAATTTGTTTTGATTGAAAATGAAACTGAAACCGAAATTTCAGAATCATTCACAATTTCAAACAAAAACTATCGTATTGAAGCACGTGCAACCGCTAATGTTTATAAACTTACATATAACAAAGGCACAGGCAACACTGGTGATGACATTGTTGAAAACATCACATTCGATACAAACTTTAAAGTTGCAAATGGCTCATTTGCAAAAACTGGTTATAACTTCCTTGGATATGCATTCACTGCAAATGCAACTTCAACAAAATATAGCGCAGGCGATTCTGTTTCGGTATCAACATTCATTGCAGACGCTATTAAAGCCGGAGTAATTTCTGGATATGATGTTACAGAAAAAGGCATCAAACTTTATGCTATCTATGGAAAAGACACATTCAAAGTTACTTACACCTATGGCGAAGAATCAATCACAGATAACTTTGAATTTGAATCTACACAAAACTATAAAGATTCAAGCACATTCTCTCGCAAAGGTTACACATTCACCGAATGGCAAATTGAAGGTGGAGAAAAAGTAAAAGCAGGTGCACAATTTGTTGTTTCTGCTTCAAACATCACTCTTACACCTATTTGGGTTGCTAACAACTATACAGTCAAATTTGACAAAAATGGTGGATCAGTAATTGAAGGCAAAGAGGAAATGGCAGACCTTGCCTTAACATATGACTTGGAAGGCACACTTCCTGAAAACACCTATGCAAGAGTTGGTTATACATTTGGTGGTTGGTCTCTTGGTGGAGTTACCTATGAAGACAAAACACAAGTTATCAACTTGACCGACGCGGTTAACGGTGTTGTTACACTTGTCGCTATTTGGACCCCAAACACAGACACAAAATATACCGTTTATCACGTTTCACAAAAAGACCAAGACCTTACTGGTTCAAACTTTACAACAAGATTTGACCCACACGAGACAGACAGAATTCTTAAAGTTGAAACACTTTATGGAACAACTGCAAGCCTTGTAAACGTTTTGGAAACTTCTGAAATCTATAAAGCAAAAATCACTGGTTACACATTTGACAGCACTGGTACTGCTGGCTATGGTGAAACTTCAAAATTGATTGCTGCTGATGGTTCAACCGAATTTGTTATCTATTATAAGGCTAACAAATATACATTGACATTTGTTGATGAAAACGGCGAAAACCCAATTGAACACACCTATGATTACGCTTCAATCATCAGACTTCCTGCAAACACATTCACAAAAACTGGATATGAGTTTGCTGGTTGGGTTGTTGACGGTGTTGCTGGCACAATTGCTGATATGGCAAGATATGTCATCACCGATAAGAACGTAACATTCAAAGCAACATTCACTGCAAGAACCTATACCATTACTCTTGAAAAAGAAGGTGGAGTTGGTGGTCTTGATTCTGTTCAAGCAAAATATGATTCTGCAATTGAAGACCTTCTTGTTGCAAACCTTCCTTCAAGAGAAGGTTACACATTTGCTGGCTTCTTCACAGAGGCTGCTGGAAAAGGCACAATGTATTTCGATGAAACTGGTAAAGTTAACAGCGAACTTACAACTTGGGCATTCACAGAAAACACAAGCCTTTATGCATATTGGACAGCAAACAAATATACAATCACATTTAACCCTAATGGTGGTAATGGTGGAACTGAAACACTTGAAGTAACATTCAACGCTGTTCCAGGAAACATTCAAGCCCCATCAAGAGAAGGTTACACATTTGCTGGATACTTCGATGGTAACGTTAAGTTCTTCGAAGAAGACGGAACTGTTTCAGACAGAGACGGAAGCAAACTTTGGAACATTGCAAACAACAAAGTTCTTCTTGCTTCTTGGACTGCAAACGAATATACAGTTGAATATAACAAGAACGGTGCTGACGGAACTCAAACAATGGCTTCTTCAAAGCACACCTATGGAACAGAAAGCAACCTTTCTGCAAACGAATTCACAAAAACTGGATATGACTTTGTTGGTTGGAACACAAAAGCAGACGGAAAAGGTGCTTCATATGATAACGAAGCAACAATCACAACTCTTGCTCCATCTGGAACAATCATCCTTTATGCTCAATGGAAAGCACACGAGTATACAGTTACACTTGTTGCAACAGGTGCTACAAACGTTGGAACAACAACAATCAAAGTAACATATGACCAAACACCTGGAAAGATTCCAACCGTTGCATATAAAGAAGGATATGACCTTGTTGGTTACTTCACAAAAGAAAATGGTGAAGGCACTAAATTCTTCAACACAGACGGAACTGGTGCAAACGTTTGGAACATTGCAGAAGATACAATTCTTTATGCATATTTCGCAGCGGACCAAGTTAACGTTACAATCAACTATCACAAAATGAACCTTGACGGAAAAACCTATGCATTCTTCGAAAGCGAAAATGCAAAAGGTGAAGCAGATGCTTCTAAAGAATTTGCTCCTTCAAAGGTCTATGTTGGTTTCACTGCACCAGACGCAAAAACAATTAAAGTAAATGCTAATGGTTTATCAGTAATCGACTTCTATTACACAAGAAATAAATATTCAGTTACTGTTTCAAAAGGAACTGGCATAAGCGAGGTTACTCCTTCAACTGGTTCACTTGAAGGTGAATATTATTTCGAAAGTGAACTTACACTTTCAGCAACAACCATCAATGGTTATCGCTTTGGCAAGTTCACTGCTGTTTCAGGTTTGACCGATGCAGGCTTGACTGCTTCTCAAAAATCTGTAACATTCACAATTCCTGCAAGCAACGTTGAAATTGGTGTTTCTGCAATTGCAAACCAATATAAAGTTATCTTTGACGCAAACACACCTGGAACTTCAACAGTATCAGGAATGCAAACAGAAATTGTTGCAACATTTGATCAATCAATCAAAGATTCTGCTCTCATCGAGCCAACTGCAATTGGTTATACATTTGTTGGATATTCAACAGAAAAGACCTATTCAGTTCAAACAAGAGTTACTGCTTCATCAAAGAACCTTGTTGCTGTTCCAGCAGATGACGGAAACAGTTCAGTTACAGTTTATGCAACTTGGACAGCAAACACCGACACTGCATATTCAGTTGAACATTACAGAGAAAGTTTGACTGGTGAATATGTAAAATTTGAAACTGAACCTCTTTCTGGAACAACCGACACAACTGTTACAGCCGCTGCAAAAACCTATGCTGGATTCACACACACAACTGGTGGTGTTGAAACAGGAAACATTAAAGCAGATGGAACAACAGTTTTGACAGTTCGCTATTCAAGAAACTCATACACTGTTTCATTTGACCCTGCAAAAGGAAGCAAAACTGGCGACATGACATTCACCGCTAATGGAGAGGCTGTTACTGGTGAAACATTTGAAAGAACTGTTAAGTTCGAAGACAAAATCGGTGAACTTCCAGTTGTTTCAATCAAAGGTTACGATTTTGCTGGTTGGTATCTTGGTGAAACAAAAGTAATTCCAACAACAACACTCGATACAGTTGGAAACAAAACAATTGTTGCACGCTTCACAGCAAGAACTGACACTGCTTACGAAATTGAACACTATTTCGAAGAACTTGATGGAAGTTTCAAACTCTTTAGCAAAGTTCCTCATAAAGGAACAACCGACACAACTGCAACAACCGTAACATTGAACGAAGCGGGCTTCACATTTGATGCTGAAAATGCAAACAATGTTGTTGGTCTTGCAATCAACGGAAACGGAACAACACTTCTTAAACTTTACTATTTGAGAGATACAAATGTAAAATATAGTGTTGAATACTATTTGCAAAATGTTGATGATGATTCGTTCACAATCAACAAAGATGCAACCGAAACACTTTCTGGAAAAACTGGCGCAACAGTTTCTGCTGAAATCAAAACATTTGTTGGTTTCACACACGACGCTGAAAACGCAAACAAACTTGAAAGTGCTGAAATTCTTGGAAATGGTACACTTGTTCTTAAAGTTTACTATACAAGAAACATCTACACAGTAACCCTTGACAAACAAGGTGGAGAAGGTGGAACAACAACAATTTCTGCTCGCTATGAGAAGGCAATTGAAAACATTACATCTCTTCCAACCAAAACTGGTTACGCATTCGCAGGTTACTTCACAAACACCAATGGACAAGGAACAAGATACTTTGACAATACCGGTAAAGTTGACAGTGCTCTTTCAAATTGGACAATCACAAGCAACCTTACACTTTATGCTTCATGGACAGCAAATAAATATACAGTAACACTCAATGCAAAGGCTAACGGCGGAAATACCGATGACCAAACAATTGAAGTTACATATAACGGAACCTATGCAGGTCTTGAAGAACTCACCGCTGAAAGAACTGGTTACGCATTCGACGGTTGGTTCACAGCAAAAGAAGGTGGAAAAGAAGTTGTTTCAACAGACAGAGTTGAAATTACAGAAAACACAACATTCTATGCACACTTCACTGCAAACACCTATAAAGTAACATTCGACCCATCAGAAGGAAAGGTATCTCCAACTGAAATTGATGTTACATTCGATGCAGTATATCCAGAACTTCCTGTTGCAACCAAAACTGGTTACACATTCGAAGGATGGTATCTTGACGGAACAAAAGTTAGTGCTGGTGACAAAGTGAAAACTGCTGGACACCACACACTTGTTGCTCGTTACACTGCAAACACTGACACTAAATTCACAGTTAAATATTATTTGCAAAACCTTGATACAAACAAGAAAAACCTTGCAAACACCTATAATGAACTTTCAAGCATGGCTACAACTGGAAAAGGAACAACCGCAACAGATGCAAGCATTGAAGGATTCAAAGTGGCAATTGCAGGTGCTCAATTTGTTGAATACAAAACAAACCTTGCAGAAAATGCTCTTACAATTTCTGCTGATGGAAGCCTTGTAGTTTCTCTTTACTATACAAGACTTACATACACACTCGCATATTCAGCCCCAGATTCAACTGGTGGAAAAATGGAAGCAGAAAACCGTTACTATGGTTCTGCATTCGCTCTTGCTGATAACGGCTTCACAAGAACTGGTTACGCATTTGCTGGTTGGGCAACCGAAGCAAATGGCGCAGTTGTTTATGCCGACGGTGCAATTCTTGAAATGAGCAATGCCGACGTAACTCTTACTGCTAAATGGACTGCAAACACCTATACAGTTTCATTTGCAAGCGTAACTCTTGCAAATTCATCTGTAAACAACATGCCTGCTAAATCTGTTACAATGACATTTGATGGCGCTGTAACTAAAGAAAAAATCGCTGTTCCAACAGCAAATGGATATACATTTGCTGGTTGGTATACATCTGCAACCGCAGGAAGCCTTCTTGCAACCGCAGACGGAACATTTGTTGACCTTGCTTCATATATTGTTGACGGAAAATGGGTTCGTGCTGAAAATGTTACAGTTTACACTCGTTTCACTGAAAACAAATATAATGTTTCAATCTCTTCTAATGGTGGATTGTTCACCGAAGCAAATGGCTGGACAATTGCCGACGACGATAAGTTGACCGCAACAAAAGAAAACATCTTGTATACCGCTGAAATTGGAACTCTTCCAGTTGCAGAGAGAACAGGATATACATTTGTTGCATATGTTGACTTGAATGGCGAAGTTGTTCTTGAAACATCAACTAGCCTTTCAAGCGATAACGGCGATGTTGTATCACTTACAGCAACATGGACTGCAAAAGAATATGTTGTTTCGCTCAACGCAAACGGCGGTTTGTGCGACACCGCTTCTGTATCTGTAAAATTTGATGACGCATTTGCAACTCTTGCTCTTGCAACAAGAACAGGCTATACATTCAATGGTTGGTTCACCGAAGCAGAAAACGGAGTTCAAATTGCAACAGCAGACGGAAAAGTTCTTGAAAATGTTGACGGATATGTTAAAGGCGGAAACTATGTTCACGCTGGCAACATCACAGTATTCGCTAAATGGACTGCACACACCTATACTGTTAAATTTGATGGCAACACACCAAACACAAGCGTTACAGTTGAAAATATTCCTACTAACATCGAAAACGTTAAATATGACGAGGCAATCAGCACAGATGCATTCGGAAAAGCAACTGCAACCGGATATACATTCGTTGGTTGGTTTAAAGACAAGAACGGAACAGACGAAGTTGTATACACCGATAAAAACCTTACTGCAGAAGACAAGGGCATTGTTACACTCTTTGCTCATTGGACTGCAAACACAGGAACAAAATTTGCAATCAAATATTTCTTGCAAGACATTTCTGAAAACGGAAAAGCATTGCTTGAAACCTATAAACTTATTGAAACCGAAGAACGTCAAGGTATCACTGCTTCTTCTGTTGACGCAAAACTTGTTTCTAAATATTTCAAAGACGGTGCATTCGTAGAATCTCTTCTTCCTGGATATGCATACGCTGGAAATAAAACCGAGAAAGAAACAGGAACAATTTCTCCTGATGGAAACACTGTTCTTGAAATCTATCTCACAAGAAAATCATACACCGTAACTCTTACTCCTGCTGAAAAAGGTATCGCATCAGTTTCAGGAGCAGGAACATATTATAGCGGTGCAAAAGTTCAACTTGACGCAACCATGAAAGATGGTTATTCATGGAAGAACTGGACAGGTTCTGAAACAGTTGAACAAAGAAATGCAATCATCACAATTTCATCTGCTTCTGTATCACTTACAGCAAACGCAATTGCAAACCAATATAAAGTTACACTTGATGCAACAACAAATGGCGGTTCTTGCGGGGCTACTTCTGTAACTGTTACATATGACGCAGAATACCCAGCAATTCCAGATGCAACAAGAACTGGACACAAGTTCCTTGGTTGGTTCACAACTGCTTCTGGTGAAGGTGACCTTATTCTTGAAACATCAATTGTAAAGACAGCCGACGATCATACACTCTATGCAAGATTTGAGGTTCTTCCTTACAAATTGACACTTTCAGTTTCAGACAAGGCTGCTGGCTTGGCTAAAACATCTGGCGATTATAACTACAACGCAGAAGTTACAATCACAGCAACAGCAAACAAAGGATATCACTTCGTTCGTTGGACAAACGAAAAAGGCGATGAAATTTCTAAACTTGCAGAGTACACATTCAACATGCCTGCAACTGCTCTTACATATATTGCAGTGTTCGCAAAAGACACCTATACAATCAATGTTGTAAAAGCGGGCGCAACTGCTGGTGGTAACGCTGGTATCGGAGAAGTTGGAACCACAACAACAACTGCTGAATTTGACTCTACAATCACTCTTGTTCAAAACACAGAGGCTGGATATACCTTTGCAGGATTCACATCAACTGCTGGAACAGTTGCAGACGACGGAACATTCAAAGTTCCTTCTCTTGCAAACAATGGTGATTCAATCACTATCACAGCAACTTGGTCTGAAAACTCATACACAATCACATTTGCTCCAAACAAACCTGCAAATGCATCACATGATGTTGAAAACTCAACAGCATCAATGACTCCTAATTACACAGACAAAGTAACTTTGACTGCAAACGGATTCACACTTGTTGGTTGGACATTTGATTCTTGGAATACCGAATCAAACGGAAGCGGAACAAAATATACAAACGAACAAGAAATCACAAAACTTTCAACTGGCGCAGAAGTAATTCTTTACGCTCAATGGAAAGCAAAAACCTATGTTGTATCATTCGAACCAAACACCCCTGCTGATTCATCAGTTTCTGGAATGCAAACTTCATTCAGTGCAACATATGACAGTGCATTTAAAGAAACACTTGCAACCCCAACCGCAGATGGATATGAGTTCGCTGGTTGGTTCACTGCAAAAGTTGACGGAACTGCATTGACCAATAAAAACGGTGCTGTTTCAGACATTGCTGGAACAATCGTTGACAATAAATGGGTTCTTGACTCAGATGCAACATTCTTTGCTCAGTGGATTGCAAACGAATATACAATCACATTTACAAAGAACAATAAAAATGCAACTGGTGCAGACTATACACAAAAAGCAACCTATGCAAAAGAATTTACACTTGCAGACTGCACATTCACCTATACAGGATATAACTTCATGGGTTGGGCAACAACAGCAAGTGGTGAAGTTCAATATCAAAGTGGAACAGAAGTAAAGAACCTTACAACAACAAAAGCAATCACACTTTATGCTGTTTGGGAGGCAAAAACTCTTACAATCACTCTTGACGCAACAGCAAATGGCGGAACCTGTGAAACTGCAACAATCACTGCTGTGTTTGATAGCGTTTACAGCAACCTTCAAGGTGTTGAAGCAACAAGAACTGGTTGGGATTTCGCTGGTTGGTTTACAGACAAGACTGCTGGAACACAAGTTAAAGCAGACACTCCTGTTACAACACCAAACAACCACACACTCTATGCTCACTTCACAATCAACAAATATCAAGTTAATATTTCTGTTGACCCAGAAGGCAAGGGAACAACAACCGGAGCAAAAGGTTATGACTATAACGAAACAGTTAAAGTTACAGCAACTGCTTCTGCTGGTTATCACTTTGTTAAATGGACAGAAAATGGCAACGAGAAATCTAAGGATGCTTCATACTCATTCAATATGCCAGCAAACAATGTTGTTCTTGTTGCACACTTCGAAATTGACACATACACTGTTAAAATTTCAAAAATCGGAGCAACCGCAGGTGGAACAATCGGTATCGGCGAACTTGCATCTCCTGAAGTTTTGACAAAATCTGGTGTTGAATTTAACAGCACAATCGACCTTTATGAAAAGGCAAACACAGGTTACACATTCGCTGGCTGGTTCAAAGAAGCAACTGGACAAATCTCACTTGGTGTTACTGACGAAAACGGCGTTGCAACCTATACCGTTCCTGCACAAAAGGCAAACGGTGCAACAATCAACCTTTATGCTAAGTTCACAGAAAATACATATAGCATTGTATTTGATGGAAACCGACCTGAAAATGCTTCAACAGAATGCAAAGGAATTACTCCTAGCATGACAGCAATTTCTTACACAGCATCTGTAAACCTTGAAAAGAATAACTTTACACTTGAAGGTTACACATTCACTGGTTGGAAAGATTCAGAAGGAAAGTCATATGTTGACAGACAAAGCGTTTCTAAACTTTCTGCTGTTGACGAGGATGTTGTTAAACTTTATGCACAATGGTCAGCAAACAAATATACAGTTTCATTTGTATCAGGAAAACTTACAGATGCAACTGTTGGTTCAATGCCTGCAAATATTCCTGTAACATTTGACAGCGCATTCGTAACTTCAATTTCAGTTCCTGTCGCTGCTGGATACACATTCACTGGTTGGTATACAACAACTGACGTTGCTGTAACAAACGGAGAAGGAACAGTAAATTCAACCGTTGCTGGATTCATCACCGCTGGAAAATGGACTCTTGCAAACAACGCAACATTTGAAGCAAGATGGCAAGCAAATGGCTACACAATCAAATTTGTTGGCAGGGCTCCTGCTACAACAAGCAATGTTGTAAAGGGAACAATGGCTGATATCGATGCAACATTCGCAACCGAAGTTACTCTTCCTGCAAACGGATATACCCTTGAAGGTTATACATTTGCTGGATGGCTCTATAATGGAAACACCTATACAAATGGTGCAAAAGTAAAGAACCTTACAACTGAACTTAACAAAGTTGTTGAACTTGTATCACAATGGACTGCAAACAAATATACAATCACATTTGATGCAAACGTTCCTGAAATTGCAACAACAACAGTTTCTGGTTCAACTGCAAACCTTTCAATGACCTATGACCAAGGAAAAGCATTGACAGAAAACGGCTTTGTTCTTGAAGGTTACACATTTGCTGGTTGGACATTTGGTGAAAACACTTATACAAATGGCGCAACAGTAAACAACCTTTCTGCAACAAACGGTGCAACTGTAACTTTGAAAGCAACATGGACACAAAACGATATTAAAGTTACATTCAATATTGGTGTTCATGGATCAACCGACACAACTGAAAAAACAGTTAAATTCAACGGAACCTATGGAACACTTCCTGCTGTAACCCCTGCAAGTGGTTACTCATTCGAAGGATGGTTCACAGAGGACGGAACTGCTATCAGTGAAACAACAAAAGTTATCATCTCAACCGATCACACACTTTTTGCTCGTTACACTGCAAGCAACGAAACAAAATATACAATCAGATATGAAATGCAAGACATTTCTGCTGATGGAAAATCACTTGTAAATGGCAAGTACACTGAATTTGATTCACAAGTTGAAATCGGAACAACCGACACCCAAGCAAATGCAAAATTGGTTTCTAAATACTTCACAAATGGCGAATTCGACAAAACTAAACTTCCTGGCAGAACATTTGTTGAAGCAGAATCAACACTTACAGGAACAATTGATGGTAGTGGTTCACTTGTACTTGTTGTACGCTTCACAAGAGACACATTCGACGTTGCTCTTACAGCCGGAACTGGTATCAGCGCTGTAACAGGAAACGCAACATACTACTATGGTGCAACAGTTCAACTTGGTGCAACTGTAAAAGCAGGATACACATGGAAGAACTGGACAGGTGACCTTGAACTTGACGCACAAGATGCAACATTTGTTCTTGAAGCAAAAGCAATTGCTCTTACAGCAAACGCAACTGCAAACGAATATACAGTTACACTTAACGCTCAAGAAAACGGTGGAACACCTGCAACACAAACACTCACCGTTACATTTGATGCAAACTATACCGGAATTGATGCTCTTGAAGCAACCAAGACTGGTTGGACATTTGATGGTTGGTTCACTCTTGCAACTGGCGGAACAAAGGTTACCGATGCAACAAAAGTTACAACACCAAACAACCACACACTCTATGCTCACTTCACAATCAACGAATATAAATTGATTCTTAAAGTTCTCCCAGATGAGGCTTATGGAACAACCACAGGTGCTGGAACATATAATTACAACGAAACCGTTGCAATCACAGCAACAGCAAACAAAGGCTATCACTTCGTTGAATGGCAAACCGAAGCAGGAGAAAGAGTTTCAACTTCTGCATCATATGAAGTTACAATCCCAGTAAACGGATTGACACTTGTTGCAAGATTTGCAAAAGACACCTATACAATCAAAGTTGTAAAAGCGGGCGCAACCGCTGGTGGTAACGCTGGTATCGGAGAAGTTGGAACCACAACAACAACTGCTGAATTTGGCTCTACAATCGCTCTTGTTCACACAACAAATGTTGGATACACATGGGCTGGTTGGTTCGGTGCAGACGGCAATGCTCTCACTCTTGCAACTGGTGATAAATACACCGTTCCTTCACAAGACAAAAATGGTGCAACAATCACTCTTACTGCAAAATGGAGTGAAAACTCATACACCATCACATTTGATGGAACAAAACCAGATGGTGCAACCGGAACTGTTACCGGTAAAACAGAACAAATGACATTGTCATTCACTGCATCAAAAGCACTTTCTGCAAACGGCTTCACTCTTCCTGGATACAGATTCACAGGTTGGGCAGAAACCCAAAACGGCGCTGTTAAATATGCAGACGGAGCAACTGTTTCAGGTCTTTCATCTGAAAAAGACGGAAACGTTACACTCTATGCAGTTTGGACAGCACTTACATATCAAGTTACATTCAATGGAAATGCACAAGCCGATTCTTCTGTTGCTGGCGTTCCAACCGCAAAAACTGTAACATTTGATGGCACATTCGGCGACACAATTGTTCCTGTAACATCAACTGGATACACATTCAATGGTTGGTTCACAGAAAAAGAAAACGGAATCATGGTTGCAAACGCAACTGGCGTTGTACAAAGCAATGTAGAAGGATATATCACCGCTGGCAAGTGGACACGCGTTGGCGGAACAACATTCTTTGCTCAATGGACTGCAAACAAATATACAGTTTCAATTTCTGCAAACAATGGTACATTCACCACAGCAAATGGTTGGACTCTTAACGAGACAAAAACAGTTGCAACAAAACAAGTTGCATTTGCTCAAACTCTTGGAACTCTTCCAGTTGCTGAAAGAACAGGATACACATTTGGTTCATATGTAATGGGTGAAACAACAATCACAACTGCTTCAAAGAACCTTGCATCAGCAGAAGGTGCAACAGTTTCAGTTGAAGCAACATGGGATGCAAACACCTATACAATTACACTTGACGCTAAAACAAATGGCGGAACTCCTGTAACTCAAACAATGACTGCTAAATTTGATGGCACATATGATGGAATCGAGGGTTATGTAGCAACCAAGACTGGATACGCATTCGTTGGTTGGTTCACAGACAAGACTGCTGGAACTCAGGTTAAAAACTCAACCGGCATGACAACACCAAACGACCATATACTTTATGCTCACTTCAATATTAACAGTTACACATTAACCCTTACAGTAAGCCCAGAAGGCAAAGGTTCAGTTGAAGGTGGTGGTTCATATAAATTTGACACATCAGCAACTGCAACTGCATCAAACACAACAAAGGGTTACCACTTCGTTCGTTGGACCGAAGGTGGAAAAGAAGTTTCAACTTCTGCTTCATACACATTCAATATGCCAGCAAACAACAGAACACTTACAGCAGTGTTCGAGAAAGACACCTATACAGTTGAAATTGTAAAAGGTGGCGCAACTGCTGGTGGAAATGCTGGTATTGGCACAGAAATGGAAACTTCAAAAGTGTTCACACTTGATGACGAAATCACTCTTGTTCACACAACAAACGTTGGTTACACTTGGGCTGGTTGGTTCGGTGCAGACGGCAAGGCTCTCACTCTTGCAACTGGCGATAAATACACAATCACCGCACAAGACGAGAACAATGCAACAATCACTCTTACTGCAAAATGGACAGAGAACACCTATACAATCAACTTTGACAGAAACACACCTGCTGATGCTTCTTCAAAAGCCGATGTATCTGGCGACACCGCATCAATGAACATGAACTATACCGATTCTAAGGCTCTTACAGCAAACGGCTTCAAACTTCCTGGATATAAATTCGTATCTTGGAACACTGAAAAAGGCGGAACTGGAACAACCTATGCAAACGGTGCAACAGTAACAAAACTTTCAACTGAAGCAGATGTAACACTTTATGCTATTTGGGATAAACTTACATATACTGTTTCATTTGATGGAAACAAACCTGCAAAAGCAAACAATGTTTCAGGCGTTCCTGCAAACATTACAGTAACATTCGACACAACAGTAAGCGAAAAACTTGGCGTTCCATCAGCAAACGGATTCACATTTGCTGGTTGGTTCACTTCTGCTACTGCTGGCGATGCTGTTACAACAGCAGACGGAACAGTAAACTCAACAGTTGCTGGACTTATCACTGCTGGCAAGTGGACAAAAGTTGGTGGCGCAACACTCTATGCTCATTGGACTGCAAACGGCTATTCAATTGCATTTGATGCAAATGTTCCAAAAACAACAACAAACAAAGTTACTGGAACAATGACTGCTATCCCTGCAACCTATGGAGAAGAGGTTGTCCTTACTGAAAACACATTCGAACTTGTTGGTTACACCTTCATGGGTTGGGCAACAAGCGAAACTGGCGAAGTTGAATATAACGACGGCGTTACAGTTTCAAACCTTACAACAGAAAAGGGCGGAACAGTTACACTTTATGCTGTATGGACTGCAAACACCTATACAATCACCCTTAACGCAAATGGTGGAACTCCATTAACACAAACCGCAACCGCAACTTATGATGTTGCTCTCAGCCTTACTGGTACAGTTGCTTCAAAAGTTGGTTACGACTTTGTTGGTTGGTTCACTTCTGCAACTGCTGGACTTGCAATTACAGATAACACCGGAAAAGTTAACGCAACCGTTGAAGGTTATTTGGTAGATGGAAAATGGGCACATGACGGAAACGTTACATTCTATGCTCATTGGGAAGCACACACATACTCTGTATCATTTGACGGGAATACTCCTGCTGGCGTTGATGCAAGCAAAGTTACAAACATTCCTGCAACAATTTCAGGCATCAAATATGACGCTCAAATCAGTGAAAACGCTCTTGGAACCCCAAGTGCACCTGGCTATAAATTTGATGGTTGGTACACCGAGGCTGGAAAACTTGTTGAAAACACATCAATGAACCTTACAACCGAAGATGGCGTAGAAATCAAACTTATCGCTCGTTGGTCTGTAAAATCAGACACAGCATATAAGATTGAAACATATGTTAAAAATCTTGAAAACGCATCTACTCTTGCAACAACCTATACACTTCTCGAAACCGAGAACAAAACAGGAACAACAAACGCAAAAGTAAATGCAACAGCAATTTCAAAGAACTTCACAAGTGGAAAATTGAACCTTGCTGGATACATTCTTGAAACCTCTGCTTCAATACTTGAAGCAAACATCAATCCTAACGGAACAACAGTTTTGAAAGTTTACCTTACAAGAGAGAAATATACAGTAACTCTTAACAAGGGAACAGGTATCAGCGCTGTTTCTGGAAATGGTGAATTCTACTTTGGTGCAACAATCAACATTGATGCAACCGTAAGTGCAGGATACACATGGAAATGGTGGACAGGTGACGAGAGATTTATGACAAAATCAGCATCATTTGTTCTTGAAGCAAGCAATGTAACTCTTACTGCAAATGCATCAGCAAACCCATATACTGTTACATTTGATGCAAACGGCGGAACATGCTCAACCAAGACAATGACCGTAATCTATGCTGAAACCTATGGAACTCTTCCAGAAGCAACAAGAACTGGTTACACATTCAAAGGCTGGTTTACAGACAAGACTGCTGGAACACAAGTTAAAGCAGACACTCCTGTAACAATCACAACCGCACAAACACTCTATGCTCATTGGGAAATTAACCAATACAACTTGACAATCACCGTTAGCCCTGCTGACACCGGAACAGCAACAGGTGCTGGAACCTATGATTACAACACTGCAATCACAGTTAAAGCAACCGCTTCTGCTGGATACCACTTCGTTCGTTGGACAGACGCAGAAGGTGAAAAATCAACCAAAGCAGAGTACACATTCAACATGCCAGCAAGCGACTATGCGCTTACTGCCGTGTTTGAGAAAAACGTTTACACTGTTAAAGTTTCTGCAATTGGAACTGGAACTGCTGGTGCAACAATTGGTATCGGCGCATCTGGCACAACAAGTGCAACTGCAAACTATCTTGACAATGTAAACCTTTACGCTACTGCATCAAACGGATACACCTTCAATGGCTGGTTCGCCGATGCAAATGGCGCAACTGCTCTTACAGTGAAAGCAGGCACAGGATATAACATCTATCAAGTTACAAACACAATTGCAAACAATGGAACTATTAACCTCTATGCTAAATTCACTGCAAACGTATACACCGTAACATTCAATGCAAACGGTGCAACAGTTGCTTCTGCAATTGCCGATATGACTGCAACATTCGGTGGTTCAATTGCAATCCCAACTGTAACAAACAAATATTCAAAAACTGGATACACATTCCTTGGTTGGAACACAGACAGCACTGCAACAAGTGAAATTGCTGCTCTTGTTGGAACAATTGATGTTTCAACTCTCGTAAGAGAAGTTGGACTTGAAACTCCATATGCACCTGCAACAATCACACTTTATGCTATTTGGAAAGCAAACACCTATACAGTAAACTATGTAACTGCTGGTGGAACATCAATCACATCAGTAACAGCAACCTATAATGAAGCATATGCATTTGGCACAACTTCAAGAGTTGGTTACACATTTGCTGGATTCACTGCAACTGGTCTTAACACTGCAACTGCAAAATATGGCGACGGAACAACATGGACTGCTTGGTCAAATGGAACCACTGCCGTTACAGCAGGCAAGTTCATGAACCTTGCATCTGAACAAGGCGCAATTGTAGTTCTCACTGCAAAATGGAATGCTAACACAAACACTGAATATACAGTTGAACACTTTACAGAAAACCTTGACGGAACATGGAAAAAAGCAGATTCAGTTCCACACACTGGAACAACTGCATCAACTGTTGACCTTGCTTCTGTAAAGACAACATATGAAGGATTCACATATAGTAGATATACAACCAACCTTACAGAAAATGCTCTTACAATTTCTGCAGACGGAAGCCTTGTAATTTCACTTTACTATACAAGAAACTCATATTCAGTTCGCTTCAATGCGAACAAACCTGCTGGAACTGCTGGTTCAGTTTCAGGACTCAACGCAGACATCAACGGCGTGAAATATGGTGCAACACTTGCTTCAAGTGAACTTGCAACTCCATCACTCGTTGGTTACACATTCGCTGGCTATAACACACAAGCCAACGGAAAAGGAACTGTTGTAACATATGAATCAACATCATTGACTGCTGAAAACGGCGCAATTGTTGACGTATATGCAACATGGACTGCAAAACATTACAAGGTTATCTTCGACGGAAACGCTCCTGCTGGGGTTTCAACCGTTGGAAATATCCCAACAACAATCACTGCAACATATGATGAAGACATCAGTGCAAACGAACTTGGAAAAGCAACTGCAACTGGATATACATTCCAGAGTTGGAACACCAAGAAAGGCGGAACAGGCGACGAAGTTCTTGCAACTTCAAGAAACCTTTCAACTGGCGCAGATGTAACAATCTATGCTCAATGGACTGCAAACAAATATGCTGTAACACTTTACACCTATGTAAAAGTTGGTGATGGTGAAGCAACAGAAAGCGCTGTTGGCGGAACAGTTACAGGTGCTGGAAGCATCGACTTCAATGCAACTGCAATAATCAAAGCAACAGCAAACGCTGGATACCACTTCGTTGGTTGGTGTACAGGAAAAGGTGTTTCAACTAAATTTGCTACAACTGCAACTGCAACAACAGACAAGATGACAACATCTGGACTTGTTTACACCGCTCTCTTCGAGGCTAACACCTATACAGTTATCTTCGACGCAGTTGACGGATTGATTGGCGAAAACAAAACAGTTTCAAGCGTTCTTGTTTACAGCGTTGAATATGCAGGATTTGCTGCTCTTCACCCAGGACTTACTCCTGTAAGAAAAGGTTATGACTTCGACTACTTCACAAAAGCCGATGGTTCACCTGTTTTGGCAAGTGCTGCTCTCAAAAACCTTACAACAGAAAATGGCGGAACAGTTACACTTTCTGCACATTACACAATCCACAGCAACTATACTCTTGAAGTTGAGGCTGTAAACGGAACCGCAAGCATTACAAAAGTAAACGGAACCGCTCTTACAACTCCAGTAACAAAACAAGAGGGAGTTATCTATGGAACTGCAACAACAGTAACAGCAACAAACAAGAAAGGTTATCATTTCGGCGGTTGGTATGTTTCAAGCGTTGAACCTGCTAACAAACTTAATGGCGTTGGAGAAACTTATAACTTCAACATGAAAGCACTTACAAAGAACAATGAAACATATAAACTCATTGTTTTGTATGTAGCAGATGAATATACATTGAGTATTTCAGTTGTTACAAGAGTGAACGGACAAGCAGACACCAATGTTGGTGGAACAGTAACTGGCGCTGGCAAATATAGATTTGAAACAAGCGCAACAGTTTCTGCAACTGCAAACACTGGATATACATTTGCTGGTTGGTTCACAAATGCAAACTGCACAACAAGTGCAACCGTTACAAGTGGTAAATATGAAATCCCTGCACAAGACAAAAACGGTGCAACAATCACAATCTATGCACTCTTCACTGCAAATGGCTATAACGTTACATTTAATGCAAACGGTGGAATTCCTGAAACTGGTTCAAAGACAGTTTACTATAACTCAACCTATGGTACACTTAACACTGTAACTCGTTCAGGATACTACTTCACATCATGGAACACAGCAAAAGACGGAAGCGGAGCAACAGTAACTGCAACAACAAAAGTTACAATCACTGCCGACCAAACCCTCTATGCACAATGGACAGAAAATACTTATAGAATCACATTCGACGGTATCACTGGAACCATTACAAAAACTTATACCGAGTCATTCACAACAAACAGTGGTGCAGATATTAACACAGCAAACGCTGGATATCACATTGTTGGTTGGAGCCTTACAAAAGCAACTGCTGGAAGCGGTTCAGCCCTTTATGGACTTAACGCAACAGTAACCGTTGCTAACCTTGCAACAAAAGCAGGAAAACTTGCTGGCAACACTGCTGGATATGACATTACACTTTATCCAATTTATAGTGCTAACACCTATACAATTGAATATGCATCTAATTATCCAACATTCGCTGGCACACAAACAAACACAACCCAAACACAAACCGGAATCACATATTCTGCAAGTGGAAAGGTTACATTGAAGGGCGCAATCTTCACCTATACAGGCGCAACCCTCAAAGGTTGGAGACTTGACGACGCAAAAACATATGCTCTTTCAGCAAGTGTTGACGTTGCAACAATTCTTGAAGATGCCGGACTTCTTAACACCAATGGCGGAACAGTTACACTTTCTGCAATTTGGGAACAAAACAAATATGCTCTTACAATCACAAACAAATTTGTTGGGGCAGACAACAAACTTACAGTTGGAACAGACGGCGGAAGCGTTTTGGGTGCTGGCTCGTATTACTATACTGAGTCAATCACTCTTACAATTTCTCCTGCAACTGGATATAAGTTCGTTGGCTTCTTCACAGATGCTGATTGCACTTCGGCATATACAACTGGACTTACAAAAGTTTCAGACACAGAGTATACATTCAAGATGCCTGCAAGCAAAGCAACAATCTATGCTAAGTTTGCAATTCAAACCTATACTCTCACAATCAAGAACTATACACAATATGGTTCTGAAACAGCAACATTGTCAGACGCTGGATTTGCAAGCCTTGGTGGACTTACATTTACTGGTTCTGCTGGAACATATACAGCACAAGTAACATTTGGTCAAACCGCTTCAATCACAGCAACTGCAAAATCTGGATATACATTTGCTGGTTGGTTCACTGGAACAGGAACAAGTGGAACAAAGACAACTGGAACACTTAAAACTGCTGCAATGACAACTGCTGGACTTACATATACTGCTCTTTACACCGCTAACTCATATACTTTGACACTCAAAGCATATGTAAAAGTTGGAACAGACGGAACCCCAACCGAAAGTGCACTCGGCGGAAGCGTTTCAGGTGCTGGATCAGTTATCCTTACAAAGACAGCAACAATCACTGCTTCTGTAAATGACGGATATTCATTTGTTGGTTGGTTTGTTGGAACAGACTTTACAAAGACTGCAACTTCAAAAGAACTTTCAATGACAACCGCAGCAATGACAACTGCTGGACAAACATACAGTGCTCTCTTCGAGACAAAAGCTTATACAGTTACAGTTTCTGCCGGAGTTGGTGGAACTGCAAGAATCGGAACAACAGGTTCAACCCTCAACGCAACATTCAATGTTGTTGACAGCGACCTCAACGCTCAAAAGGTTACAGTTTCTGCAACCGAGAACGAAGGTTACACATTCGAAGGTTGGTACAATGTTAAAGGTTCAACCGAAACCAAGATTTCTGGCGCTGGAAGACAATATACCTTCACAATGCCAGCAAACAACGTTACATTGAAATCGAAGTTCACAATTAACCAATATGATTTGACTGTTAAGGTTCAAACCAGATTTGGAAACACAATTGAGGCTTCTGGCGATGGCGTTCTTGGTGGAACAGTAAAGATTGGCTCTGGAACCGCTGGAACAAGCGTTACAGCCGGAATCGACTATAATGCAACAACAACAATCACAGCAACAGCAAACAGTGGTTATACATTCGTTGGTTGGTATAAAGGCGTTGTAAGTGGAAACCCAATTGCAACAACTGCATCAATGACAACCACAGCAATGACAACTGCTGGACAAAACTACTTTGCTTTGTTTGAATCTAACACATATGACATTAACATCTATTCATATGCAATCACTGGTTCATCAACTGCTTTGAAAGCAATGGGAATCAGCATCAAGAGTGACTATGTAACAACAAGCGGAATTGTTACAACAATCAAAATGCCACTCAAAAAGACTGCAACAATGACTGCTCCAACAGTGACAGGTTACACCTTCACAAAATGGGTTGCAGGAAGAGGAACAACTGGAACAGAGGTTGCTTCAAGCAATGGCGTTGCAACAACCCAAGCACAAGCATCAATTCCAACAAGTGCTCTTGAATATAGTGCAGTTTACACCGCAAACTCATATACAGTTACAATTTCAAAGGGAACTGGTGTTGCATCTGTTTCATATTCAACAAACTTGAATGGAACAACAGGAAGCGCAAACACATTCACAGTTTACTTTGGTGAAACTGTAACCTTGACTGGAACAGTATCAACTGGATATTACAACATTGCTTACAGTGCAACTGGCGTTACAATTTCTTCTGGAAGTTATACACACAACATTGCAAGCGACTTGACAATTACAGTTTCTGCAACAATCAAGACATTCGGAGTTACAACAAGTGCAACCCCAACCGCTGGCGGAAACGCATATGTTGGTGCAACTGGAACAGGGGCTTCTGCGAACTATAACTATGGTGCAAGCGTAACAGTTCGTGCAATTGCAACAACTGGATATCACTTCACTGGTTGGTATGTTGGCGAAACAAAAGTTTCAGACGATTTGACCCATACATTCACAATGCAAGACATTGGTGCAAATGGTTCAAAATATAACCTTGTTGCTCACTTCGCACAAAACACATATAATGTTGAAGTTGGAAGTGCAACATATGGATATAACGAAACAGATGCTAAACATGAACTTTCATCAACACTTGTTGGCGGAACAGTTTCTGGAAATGCAACTGGCGTTGTATATGGCAAGACTGCAACCGTAAATGCAACCGCTTCTGCTGGATATGCATTCATCGGTTGGTTCGAAAATGCAAACTGCACAGGAAGTGCAGTAAGCACAAGTGCTTCATATTCTCCAACACTCAATAACAGTTTGACATATGTTTCAAACGGAACAAACCAAGGAACCTATCGCTTATACGCTAAGTTCCAAGAAAACACCTATAAATTTGCTTATAAGAATGGCACAACTGCTCTTGCAACTTCTGGTGTAAAAGCATTCACTGGTTCATACACTGTAAACAATGGTGTAACAAAAACTGGATACACACTTGCTGGTTGGAACATTACACATGCAACAACCAAAGCAGTAACCCTTGTAACAAACAACAAGGCATACACAGTAAACGACCTTGCAACATATGCAGGTGTAACTGCTGGAAGTGCTTCAACAATCACAATTGAACTTGTTGCTAAGTGGACAGCAAACACATACACAGTAACATTCAACCCTAACGGCGGAACAGTTGTTGGTGACAAGACAAAAGAAGTTACATATAATGCAAACTATGGAACTCTTCCAACCGCAACTTTGGCTGGATATGAATTTGCTTCTTGGAACACAGCAAAAGATGGAACAGGAACAACAATTTCTGCTTCAACAAAAGTTCAAATCACTGGTGCTCAAACACTTTATGCACAATACACAATCCACGAGTACACATTGTCTGTTGGCGTTACAACAGAAAGTGGAAAGGCTCTTGGTTCTGCATATATCACAAACGCAAAAGGCTCGGCAATCACAGGAACAAGCACAACAACCTTGACCGATGTTCAATATAACTCTTCTGTAACTGTAAAAGCAGTTGCAAGCGTTGCTGGATATCACTTCACTGGTTGGACAAGCACAGTTTCAGGAATTGCATCAGACAGTGCAGAGTATACCTTCACAATGCCAGCAATGGCAAAGGGAGCAACACTCACATTGACTGCAAACTTTGCTGTTGACGAGTATACAGTAACACTCGTTTCAAAGACATTCTCAAACGGCTCATCTTCAACATTTGTTGGTGGACGCGTTGGATTTGGTGCAATCACCAACGAAACAAGCCCATCACAAACACTCAAATTTGGTGCATCTGCTGAACTTTATGCTCGTGCTAACGCCGGATATTCATTCGTTGGTTGGTTCACAAACGAAGCATGCACAACTTCTGCGGGTGTAATAACAAGCGCTGTTCAAAGCGACTATAAAGGAACATACACTGCAACCGCTCACTCAAATGGTGCAAGTTATAAACTTTATGCTAAATTTGAGGCAAACAAAGTTGCCTATACAATTGAACATTACGATGAAAAAGTTGACGGAACATATCCAACAACTGCTTCAAGAACCACAACACATTTGACAGCATTCACCGATTCAACAGTAACCGCACTTGACATACCATTAACTGGATTCAGTGTTGACACCACCAAAACTGGAACAAGCAACACCGGAAGAGTTGCTGGTGACGGTTCAACCGTTCTTAAAGTTTACTATAAGAGAAAATCATACACCTTGACCCTCAACAAGGGAACAGGAATTGACACTGTTACAGGTGCTGGTTCATACAAGTATGGTGCAAGCGTAACAATCAACGCAACAATGCTTGCTGGTTATGACTGGTCTAAGTGGACAAATGATTCACCGGCCACCCCAACCCCAGAAAAATCTTTCGCTGATGACTATGGTCAGTTTAAGTTGACAAATAGTTCATCAGACTTCTCAACAACCAAGAACTGCACATTCACAATGCCAGCAGGAAATCGTACTCTTACAGCAAACGCAACTGCTCACACCTATACCGTAACTCTTAACAAAGTTGGCGGAACTGGTGGAACAGACACAATTTCAGCAACCTATAACACCACAATTTCTGCAATTACTGCTCCAAGCAAGACTGGAAACACCTTCCTTGGATACTTTACAGAAGAGGGTGGAAAGGGAACTAAATACTTCAATGCAAATGGCTCTGTAAACAAAGATGCAGTAACCACATGGACAATCACATCTAACATTACACTTTACGCTAACTGGTCTGTAAACGGATATACAGTAACCGTAAGTGGAATTGAAGCAGATGGCGGAAGCGTAACTGGTGCTGGAACATATAACTATGGTGCAACAGTAACAATTACAGCAACTGCAAACACTGGTTGGTCATTTGGTGGTTGGTTCACAAACAACACTCTTACAACTGCTGCTTCAAACTCAACAGTTGGCGGAACAGTTTACACATCAACCGACACAACATACAAGTTCACAATGCCTGCTGGAAATGTTTCATACTTTGCTAAGTTCACAATCAACGCATATGAAGTTTCAGTAACAACTAAATATCAATCTGCAAAAGATGCAACAACACTCAACGCTGTTGCAACCGGAGAGACTGGTGGAACAGTTGCAATTTCTGGAACAACTGCAACAATCAACGGCAAGACATGCTATATCTATAATTCTGTTGTAACACTTACAGCAACAGCAAAAACTGGATATACATTCGCTGGTTGGTTCAATGCAAGCGGAACACAAGTTTATAACGATACCACAAAGAAACTTGCAACCGTTTACACATTCAACATGGGCGCTGAAAATGCAACATACACAGCAAAATTTGTTGCAAACAAAGTTCAAGTTTCAGTTGGCGCTGAATATAAGAAAGCAACAAGTGCAACAGTTCTTCCAACAACATACACTGCTGGAACAACTGGTGGAACAATTTCTCTTGCAAAAGTTCTTGCAAATGCAACTGTTGGCGACACAACAACTGCAACAAGCGTTACAGGCGGATATGTGTTCTATGGAACAACAACATCTGTAACAAACGCTCCTGCAACTGGATTTGTATTTGAAACATATGCAATTGGAAGCACAACCTTCACATCTGGAACAACTTCTGCAATTAGAAGTGCAACAACTATAACTGCAAGATTTGCTTCAAAACAATACACAATCACAGCAACTGCATACTTCAAGAATGTTGGAGGAAGCATTACTGCCGGAACAACTGGTGGAACAGTTTCTGGAACAAGCAAGATCTATCACGGATTTGGCACCGAATTCACAGCAAGTGCCGCAACCGGATATACCTTCAAAGGTTGGTATACAGCCGTTCCTACCGATTCTGCAACAGCAAGTGCAACCGCAGTAAAATATACAATTGCAAGCGTAACAGCAAACGCAACTGTATATGCATACTTCACACAAAATCAATACACAGTTACCGTTTCTGCTGAAACAGCAACTGCAAAAGACGCATCATCTCTCAACGCATACACAACAAGCACAGACGGTGGAAATGCATATATCGGAGCAACAGGAACTGCTCTTTCAGCAACATTCACTCATGGCTTGAAAGCAACATTGAGAGCGGTTGCAAAAGATGGATATTCATTCATCGCTTGGTATAACGCGGGTGGAACAAACATTGCAACAACTGCAACTGCCGAAGTTACAGTAACAGCAAGCACTTCATACTCTGCAAGATTCCAAGCAAACAAATATACTCTTACCCTTGTGGCAAGATTTGCAAGTGCAAAAGACGCAACAACTCTTAACGCTATTGCAAACGACACAGACGCAACTGCATACTCTGCATTTGCTGGTGGCGGATCATTCTATCCAGGCAAGGCCGTTACACTTACTGCAACTGCAAAATCTGGATATGTATTCAAAGGTTGGTTCACTAATGCGGCATGTTCAAGCGCTGCAACAGTTTCTGGAACATCATATTCAGGACTTGTAATTGGCGGAACAACACTTTATGGATACTTCGAACAAGCAAGATATCAAGTTACTGTTGGAACATTTGGAACAGGAACTGGTTCAGTTAAGATTGCAAAAGTATTGACTAGCGCAACCGGAACTGCAACATCAAGCAATGCAACAACTGGATATATCTTCCACGGAAAAGTTGCAGAACTTACAGCAACTGTTGGAACTGGATCTAACTTCAATGGTTGGTTCACATCAACAACAGAAGCAACAGCAGAATCAACAAACGCATCATATAGCCCAACAATTTCTGCTTCTAAAACTTTCTATGCTAAATTCACATTGATGAGTCTTGGAGTTTCACTTGAACAAAGATATCAAGTTGCTTCATCTGCAACAGCACTTGATTCAACTCTTGGAAGTGGAACAGCAGGCGGAGCACTTACTGGCGCAGGAGCATATAACTATGGCGCAACTGTAAAAGTAAAAGCAACCGCAAACAGTGGTTATACATTCGTTGGTTGGTTTGACAACGCAGCATGCACTGGCACTGCAAAGAGCACCACTGCTGAATATTCATTCACAATGGGAACTTCATCAGTAAGCCTTTATGCATACTTCACATTGAACAAATACACCTTGTCACTCACTGCTCAATTCAAGAAAGCAACAAGTGCAACAGAACTTCCAGGTGCCTATACAACTGGAACAACTGGTGGAACTGTTTCTGGTGGTGGTTCATACTATCCAGGCAAAGCAGTAACTCTTACTGCAACACCTGCATCAGGCTTCTCATTTGTTGGTTGGTATAACGCTTCTGGAACAAGCCTTTCAACAAGCACTTCATACTCATTCAGCGGACTTGCTGTTGGAGGAACAACAGTTTATGCTAGATTTGAATCAACAAGAATGTCATTGAGTTATATAATGCTTGCAAGAACAGCAAACAGCGTTAACACTGTTACAAGTGGAGATAATGGTTCTAATTGTGGAACAGTAAAGATTAGTGTCGCTCCAATTTATTATGGATTTGCAACAACCTTTACTGCTACACCAAATGACAACTATATCTTCCGTGGTTGGTATAAAATGGGTGATACATCAACATGTCTCTCAACAGATGCTACCTATGAAATTTCAAGTGTAACTGAAAACTTGACATTGATTGCAATGTTCGAGCAAAAGGCTTATAAAGTTTCAGTTGTTGTACGCGGAATAACTTCAACTGCTTCAACAACCCTTACAACAGGTGTTGGAGGAACAGCAAGCGTTACAACAACACAATATTCAGTAGATGGTAACACTGGTTACTTTGCTGGATATGAAGTAACCCTTTCTGCAACAGCATCAACTGGTTACACATTCGATGCATTCTATACAACATCAGCATGCACATCTTCAACAAAACTTTCTGGCAATAAATATACAACAGTAAATGCTAACTCTACTGTTTACGCTAAGTTTATTATTAACTCATATATCATCAATGCAACTGCAAGATATCAATCTGCAATAAATGCAGTTGGTCTTGGACCTCTTACAACAGGAACCACCGGAGGAACTGTTTCAGGTGGCAGTTCATATGACTATAATGCAAGCGTAACTTTGAAAGCAACAGCAAAAACTGGATATAGATTTGTTGGTTGGTTCAATAATGAGGAATGCACAGGAACTGCATCAAGCACATCTGCTTCGTTCACATTTAATGTGTCAGGCAATGCGACATACTATGCTAAGTTCGTTCAATCACAAGTTACTGTTTCTGTTTTGACAAAATACAGAACCGCAAGCGGAATCAATACACTTGGAGATTTGACAGTTGGAACAACTGGTGGAACTGTTTCAGCAACATCTGATTCAACCATCTATTACGGACAAAGCATCACATTCACAGCAGACCCTGCTTCTGGATATACATTTGTTGGTTGGTTCAACTCTTCTAACGATAGCGTTGGAACCGGAACAACCTATACTGCATCAGAAGTGAAAGCAAATATTTTTGGAATCTATGCAAAATTTGTTACAACTCCTCTTACTGGTGTTTCAGCACACGTTGGAACAGTAAAGGGTGGAACTGCAAAAGTTAACACCGCTAAGTACAGTGGCGAAGTAACAGGTTGGTTCGCTGGATATAACATGACAATCTCTGCAAGTGCAACAACTGGATACACATTCAAGGGTTGGTACAACACAGAGGCATGCACAGGAACTGCTGCAAGCACAAGTGCTTCATACACATTTAAACTTTCAGCAGACACAAACAAAGCATACTATGCATTGTTTGAACTTAACAGTTACAGTGTTTCAGTAGTAACACAATTCAAGACTGCAACATCTTCTAACACGCTTCCTGCTTCATATTCAACAGGAACAACTGGCGGAACTGTTTCAGGAACTGGAACATTTACACATGGAACAAAAGTAACTTTGACTGCTTCGGCAAAAACTGGTTATACATTTGTTGGTTGGTTCCCTTCTGTAAGTGAAACAAGCGCAAGTGGAACTGGCACAACATACACAATCAGTTCACTTACCGGCGCAACAACAATGTATGCAAGATTTGAACAAACCAGATATACAGTAACAATCAAAGCATTCTATCAGGCTCCTGCAAGTGCAACAACTCTTGGTTCACTTACACTTGGAACAACTGGCGGAACACTTTCTGGTTCATTTGCTCTTTCAAACAGCAACGGAACATACACAGTTTCTGTATACCATGGCGTTTCAATCACATTCACTGCAACACCTGCAACAAACTATCAAATTGCTGGTTGGTATTCAACTGGAGATTGCACAGGTTCTTCACTTGGAACTTCTGCAACTCTTGCAAGAACAATTTCAGGAACCTCAACATTCTCTGTAAAATTTGTTGCAAAAGCATATGCATTATCACTTGCAGTAAGATACCGTTCTGCAACAAGCGCAACCGCTCTTGGTGATATTGCAACTGACACAACAGGAATTGCAGGAACAGTAACTGGTGCTGGTTCATACTATGCATCAAAAACTGTTTCTCTCACAGCAACTGCAAAAACAGGATATGTATTTGTTGGTTGGTATTCAGATTCTGCTTGCACAACCTTGCTTGCAACTGGTTCAACAACATCTTCATACTCCTATACAACAGGTGCTTCTGCAAAAACAATTTATGCATACTTTGAACAAGAACAATGTCTTGTAATGCTCGCATCAAGATATCAAGCAGCAACTTCTGCAACTGCTCTTGGAACTCTCACCGCTGGTGAAACCGGAGGATATGCAAGAATTGCTTCTGCACTAAACGCAAGTGGAACAGTTGTAACAAACGTTGCAAGTGGCTATATCTATCATGGTCAAAACGCAACAATTTCTGCAACTGCTAAAACAAGCGTAACAATCAGTAGCATTTCACGTAACTTTACATTTGCTGGTTGGTTCTCTAATGAGGCTTGCACCACTTCAACAACTGGTGGTTCAAGAACAATCACTGGAAATACAACTCTCTATGCAAAATTCGTGAACGCAACATTCACAATCAACGCTTCTGCATACTTCAAGAATGCAACAAGCGCAACCACTCTTGGCTCGTTGACCTCTGGAACAGACGGCGGAACAGCAACCGGCGGAACCTTCTATCATGGCTTCACTGGAACAGCAACTGCAAGTGCAAAAACCAATTACAAATTGGTTGGCTGGTATTCGAACACAGCATGCACTTCAACAGCATCTGCTTCTGTTGCCGGAACTGCTGGTTCAACAACAAACAGATATGCTTTGTTTGAACCTGACACCTACAGAGTAACATGGGATCCTAATGGAGGAGAAATTCATACTTCCAGCTCATTCAATTATCGTGTAGTACCTGATGTTACAGTAACAGGCTCAAGAACCATGACATATTACAAGACTTGGACAGGAACAATTGCATTCCCAACCGAGCCAACAAGAACTGGATATGTATTCGCTGGTTGGTTCACAGCAGAAACTGGTGGAACACAAGTTACAACAGCAACCGTATACAGTTTGAATGGTGGAACCGTAGACAAATCGTTCTATGCACATTGGCTTAAACAAATTACTGTTTCAGACTATTACAGAATTCCACAAGCAATGCATGCTGGAATAAGTGCAACAGCATCATTTGATTCAAGCAGAACTTCTGCACAAGCAAGTGAAGATGGTTCAATCACTCTTACTGCAACAAGCAGAACAAACTATACATTCGTTGGTTGGTATTCAACACCAACATATACTGGAACTGCTCTCTCAACAAGCACAGAGTATACATTGACCGATGCTAATATCACTGCTGGAATGAGAGTTTACGCTATTTATAAACCAAATAGCACAACCGCAACTGTAAAGACCTATACTCTTGGTGGTGCTTCTGTTTACTCTAACACCGCAACTGGACTTACAGGCACAGTTGTAAAGATTGGTTCAACAACAGTTACAACAATTTCTGCTTTAAGTGGAACATTCACTGCATACTATGGTGGATCATATGTTCTCACAACAACTGCTTCAACCTATTATGAAGTGAAAGGATTCATTGCTGGTTCAACTACAACCCCAACCGAATCTTCAAGTCTTACAAAGGCTGGTTCATCATACACCGTAAATGCATACTCAACAACAAACATTCAAACACTTATTCGTGGTGTTGAACTTACAATCACATATAATGCAAATGGCTTGACTGGCGTTACAATGCCAACAAGCGTAAAAGCAAGATATGGAACAACAGTTTCTGGAACATATGGCTTCAACGCCTATGCAGACACTGCTGAAACCTATAAGCACACAGGTTGGGCTGCAACTGCAAGTGGTTCTGTTGCATACACAAGAACAGACGCAAACTATAAGTCAACAGCAACTTACAGTTTCACTCTTTCAACAAGTGTTGCAACAGTAAACACAACTGCAAAAACAGCAACAATCTATGCTTCTAAATCAACTCCTGCAATTTGGGTTAAATATTCAAATGCATCTGGCGTTCTTGCTCTTGACAGTGCGCCTCGCGGAGCCGCTTCGTTCACTGCTGTAAAAACAACAATTTCTGGACTTTCTGGACTTACTGCTGTTAACGCAGTGCTCAAAGCAAACCTCACTCTTGGTGGAGACTTCTCTGCAACATCTATTTCAGGCTCGTTCACTCTTACCGGTTCTGGCAAGACATTGACATTTGCTTCTGGAAACAGATTCTTCACTGCAACAACCACCAACATTCATACAATCACTCTTACTGGTGATGTATGCTTCAAAGTTGCTTCGGGCAAAACACTCAACATTGGAAATAGCAGTGCAACATCTAACACAACAGTTATTTCTAGTGCCGCTCCTTCAGCAACATCAAACGAAACAAAATCTATCTTCGTTGTAAATGGCGGAACTCTTAACATTCACAGAACTTCAATCACCAACTATACAGTAGGTGTTACAAGTGGTAACGGAGGCATTGTTTACGCAACAAACAGTGCAAAAGTTACAACTTCATATCTCACTGTTTCTGGTGGAACTGCAAATGGTAACAGTTTGTTCTATATCAACTCAAGCACAATGGGCATGACAAACTGCAACATCACTGTTGCAACTGCTTCAAGTTCATTTAACGGAATCTTCTATAACGAGAAGTCAAGTCTCACTTTGACTGGTGGCTCTATCAATGCAAACGGACAAAGAGTTGTTTACGAAGTTGGCGACACAACTTCTGCAACAACAACAATTTCTGGAACAACCATTGTTGGATCTGCTTCTTAAAAGTAACTGCTTTGCAAACTTCGGTTTGCAAAGCAAGACTTCTTTGTTTGTTTAAAAATCTTCAAAAAAGGCGAAAATTTGCTTTTCAATGTCACTTTGCTGTTCTTTGTTATAAGTTAAAGTTTTTAAAACAAAAACAACTTTAAATCACAAAAAAGAGCGCTCAATCGTGTTTTTAAAATTGTTTGCGCTTTGAAAACAATAACAAACTAATAAAGCACTGCAAATTGGCTTGAAACAGCAAATTTGACCCCGATTTGATTGTTTAAAAACAAAGATTTCTTTATTTGCGTTTGAAAAAGTTTCATCGTGACAAGCAAGATGAATTGCAAATTGTTTTTGAAAGATATGAAACGCACTTTCAAAGAAAATATTTTAAGTTTCAAAAAATGTTATTTTTGCTAAAAATCAAGAAAACTGTTCAAAGAAAATGAATTTTTCCTTTCTTTGCACAAATTTTCAAAATAAAAGCAAATGTGAATTGATACCGCACATTTGTCTGTTTGTTCACTTTCTTTTGCTCTTTGCTTTGCAAAAACCCGATACCATTTTTGCCGGCAATGGGCAGGGGAAAGAAAAACAAACAAAATCTTTGTGAATATTGCTGTTTTTGAACCGATACCAATCAAAAAGAGCAAAAAATCACAATATTTTGAATTTTTTGCACAAAACCGCAAAAATTTCATTCTTTTTGCTTCAACTTTTCAAAATTCTTTACTAAAAATATCATTTTTTCACAAGCAACCTCGCTTGTAATTTGATTATGAAATTGAGTAATAAAAATGTCATGACTCTTTTTGTCATGGCATTTTTTTGTTTTGTTCCACCTTTTTACGAGTTGGTGGAAAACTTATTGACAAATAATGTGGGGTTTGTTAAAATAAAGACATAAGAACATTTTTGGCTTTTCAAAGAAAAAGTGTAATTTGATTGTCAAAATGCAATTTAATTTAAAAAGGAAAAATAATGGAAAAAACTGTAAATAACTATTATAAAGCCGTTTCAATTTTGTGCTATATTTTCGCTTCTATTTTGGTTGTAACTTGCGTTTTGGGACTTATTGGTCTAAGTTCCTCAAACGAATTGTTTACTCAAATGTATAACGAATATATTGCTGAAGGTCTTGAACCAGCAATGGCACAAGCACTTGTTGAGCAAGTTAAAAACACTGTTTATGCTTTGTTTATTGTTGGAATCATTTCAGCCGGCTTCACCTATGCCGAGGGTGCAATTTTCGGAAAACTTACAATCATGGACGACAAGAAAGCATATGAAAAATATTCATTTGCTCTTGCATGGACTATTGTTTCATTCTTCTTCTGCGGACTTTTGATTGCTGGTCTTGCTCTTGCTGGACTTCTTGCAGTTCAAAAGAAACAAAAAGAAAGATATCTTGCAGGCGAGCCAAATCTTGCAAATGTTGCAAGCGGTGTTCAAGGCGCTCAAACAGCACCTGTTGCTCCTGTTGCACCTGCAAAGAAAGAAGAAACAAACTATTCTCTTGAAAACATGGAAAAAGTTCGCGAACGACTTGTAAAACTTCAAGAAATCAAAGAACTTGGCGCTCTTACAGATGAAGAGTTCAATAAAATCCGTTCAGAAATCATGAAATCTTTTGCACCTGCAAAGAAAGAAGAACCAGTTGCAGAAGAAGCACCAGTTGTGAACCCTGTCGACGAAAAGAAAGCAAAACGCCTTGCAAAACTTGACGAACTCAAAGCATGTGGGGCAGTTTCAGAAGAAGAATATGCAACTTTGAAAGAAAAAATCGACAAAGAATAATCACTTCAATTTTTAAAGAAGAGTCAATTTGGCTCTTCTTTTTTTGTGCCATGGTTTTTTGCTTTTTTTTCGAAAAAGTGCAAAAAAAAGCAAACAATGTTTAAAAATGTGAAATTTTGCAGTTTTTGGTGGATTTTGAAATTTTGCACGCGGGAGTTTTTGTTGACATTATATAACAATAGTTATATAATTTTAGCATGAAAAGCATCTATGTTTACAATCCCGAAAGCGGAAATGGCAAGATTTTGAAAAGCAAAAACTATATTTTGTCATGCCTTCGCGAAAAATATGGCAATGTTGAAGAACGCCCAACAACAAAGGTGGGTGATGCATGCATTTTTGCAAAAGAGGCTTGCGGAAAATATGACTATTTCTTTGTTTCTGGGGGCGACGGAACCTTGAACGAGGTTATAAATGGCATGGGCGAAAGCGAAAACAAGCCAGTCATTGGCTATATTCCAACCGGAACAACCAACGATGTTGCTCGCTCGCTTCACATTCCTCGAAACATTAAAAAAGCAACAAAAAACCTTGTTTTTGGTGTTCCATATGAGCATGACATTTTCAAGGTGAACAATCACTATGGCATTTATGTTTGTTGTGCGGGGCTTTTCACCGGAGCAAGTTATCGCACCAAGCGCGAGGCTAAAAAGCGTGTTGGGAAAATTGCATATTTCTTTGACGGCGTGAAAGACATTTTTCATGCAAAGCCTATGCATGTTGTTCTTGAAACCGAAAACGAAAAAATTTGTGAAGATTGCGCGCTTGTCTTGATTTTAAATTCAAGAAGCACGGCGGGCTTTCTTTTAAACAAAAAAGCGCAACTTGATGACGGCGTTGTTGAAGTTGTGCTTGTTCACTCTAACAAGAAAAGAGTTACATTTTCAAATGTTTGCACCACAGCGGGCATTTTCGCGTTTGGGCTGAACCACTATAAAAAAAGCAAAAAAATAACCTATCGTGTTTTGCAAAACTTTAAAATGAAGGTTAAGGGTGAAACGGTCATCAATCTTGACGGCGAAAAAGCCGATGCAGGCGACTTTGATTTTAAAGTTATAAACAAAGCAGTAAAAATTATTGTTCCACAAAAATATGTGGAAAAACTTTGAGGCAGAAATGAAAAAAGAAAAAAATATCAATATTCAACAAAAGGAAAAAGAAGAAAAGAAAAAACAAGCCGAAAAAGACAAGAAAATCAAGAAACTTAAAAGCAAGCAAACCGAAAATGCAAAAATGATAGACCTTGATGTTCTTGAAAAACCGGCAGAAAAGAACTTTGGAGGAATGTATCTTTCCGACATTTTGAAGCCGGTTTTGTTTTTGGTTTTTGCAATTGTTTTTGAAATGGTGAACTTTGCGTTCATCCGCTTTAAAGCAACCGGAAGTTCAACAACGGTTCAACTTTTGCCAACCTATTTCATGATAAACTTGTCGTTCTATCTTGTTGTTGCGGGCATCATGTTTGTTGTAAAGCGTGGGTGGGCAAATGCTGTCATGTATGTTTTCCTTGGTTTTCAAATTGCAATCAACTGCATCAACTCAACACTTTACAAGGTGTTTGGCGACATTTTCTCTTTCGACATGATTAAACTTGGTGGCGAAGCGGTTGCTGCTTTCTCTTTCCAATTCATTGAGTTTTGGAGCATTCTTGCAAACCTTGCAATTTTGGCAGTTCTTATCACTTCGCAAGTTTTAATGGACAAAAAAATAAAGAAATATTATCCACTTAAAAGAATGAATCGTCTTTCACTTTTGCTTTCAGTTTTCTCGGCTCTTTGGACGATTTCAATCACTGGATTTTTTGTTCAAACTGCAAACTTTAAAAACACCCCAAACTCTATTGCCGTTGCCGAAAGCGACAAATATTTGTGGGACAACATGCAGTTTAAACTTGAAGCCTATAAAAAGTTTGGAACCTATGGTTTCTATGCAAAAAGCATTGGCAATTTGATTTATAAAAACGACAAGCCAACCAATGCCGAAATCACCGACATTAAAAAGGGTTTAAAAGACGGACAAAAACAAACCAACACCTCGGCAACTCTTTATGGCGACAATCTCATTATGATTATGCTTGAAAGTTTCGAGTGGTTTGCAATTGACCCAATCTATACTCCAACACTTTGGAAAATTAGAACCGAATCGGGTGTTGCTTTTGAAAATTTCTATTCGAAAAACAAAACAAACATGAGCGAGGATATTGGACTGAACGGAAACATGCCAAAAGACACACAAATGTCAACTTTGGCGGGCAAAGACAATTTGAACACTCCATATTCTCTTCCAAACTTGTTCAGAAGTCTTGGCTATTCAGCGAACTATTTCCATGGATACAAAAAGACATTCTATGAGCGCGATGTTGTAAACAAGAACATGGGCTTTGAAAATGTTTATGGTGTTGAAGACGTAACACTTGAAAACAAAAGCACCACTTTCAACGACTGGAACCTTGATTCGGACTATATTAACGCAATGCTCGACAAGTTCATTCCAGACCAAGCCGAACCATTTTTCTCTTTCTTTACAACCGTTACAACCCATGGTTCCTATAACCGAACAAACGAGCGTTTTCAAGTTTATTATGATTTGTGGAAAAATGAACTTGACAGATATAAGACTTGGCTTTCAGAAAACACCTCATATTCCTATCCAGAAGACCCTCACATGGAAGCACTTTACAGACAATATAAGTGTGCTGCCATGGACACCGACCGCATGGTTAAACTTGTCCTTGACACATTAGAGGCAAGGGGGCTTGCAGACAAAACAACTTTGGTTCTTTATGCCGACCACAACGCATATTATGAAAACCTTTGCTATGGCATCAAGAACATTTCAAAAGACGACTTCTATGACACCTATATGTATAACATTCCTGCAATGATTTGGTCGAAAAAACTTGAACATCAAGTGAACAACACTTTCTGCAACACCTATGACATTTTCCCAACCGTTTGCGAACTTTTTGGGCTTCCATATAACACCTATATGACCCAAGGCTTCAACATTTTTAACCCAGCAGAAATTTCGCAAAGCCTTATGGTTTCCTATATCACAGGAATGTTCAAACAAGACATTTATTCAATCAACATTGTGGACATGTATGTCACCGAGGGCGTAACCAGCCAAGAAATGGAATTTTTCAAGCGTGACGCTTGCCGTTTCTATGAAAAACAACACATTCTTGAACAGATATATAAATTTGGCTTGTTCAAAGACGATAAATAAAAATAACTTTCCAGTTTTTTCTGGAAAGTTTTTTATTTGACAAAATTTGCTTGCGGTTGTATTCTATAACAAAGGAGAAAAGTTGTGGGCATTAAAAACTTCACAAAAAATGACAGCGGATTTGTCTGTGAACACTGCGGGGCAAAGGTTGAAAAACTTGGCTATACCTCGCGTGACCATTGTCCAAATTGTCTTGCATCAAAACATGTTGACATTTTCCCAGGAGACAGGCAAAACACCTGCAAAGGAACAATGTTTCCAGTTGGCGTTTTGGTGAAAAAAGACGGCTATATAATTGAATATGAGTGCTCTGTGTGTGGGGCTCACCACAACAACAAGTCGGCAAAAGATGACAATTTCGAAACAATTTTGTCGGTTATGAACAAAACCTATAAAAAAGAAAAGTTCGCGCCTAAAAAGCAGTGAAAACATAGATTTTTTCAATTGTTGTTGACAAAAACGCCCTTGCGGTTTTATAATAAAATCAGTTTATGAAAAACAAGGAAAAACAATATGAAAAACAATGTTTGTGGCGATGATAATAATTTCTAAAACACATTTTAAATGGGTTCATATTGTCAAGTAAAACAAAACTTTTTGGCAAACCCAAAAAGTTTTTTGTTTATAAGGAGAAAAACATGAAAATAAGCGAAATTAAACCAGGAAAAGTAGAGTTTCAAGGCTGGATTGAAAACTTGCGTGACAAGAAAAACATGCAGTTCATTGTTATCCGTGACCTTTCTGGAAAAGTTCAAGTTACAGTGATAAAAGCAGAAAAACCAGAAATAGCAGAAATCTTTTCAAAAGCAACCTTGGAAAGCACTGTGAAAATTAAAGGAGAGGCAGTTGCCAACGAGTTTGTTAAACTTGGCGGAATTGAGGTTATTCCAGAAGAAGTTGAAATCACAAGCCATGCCGAGCCTCTTCCAATTGCAGAAGACAGTTCAATTGACCAACGCCTTGACTATCGTTGGGTTGACCTTCGAAGCCCTGCAAAAGCATTGATTTTCCAGGTTGAAACAACACTTAACCAAGCAATGCGTCAATATGCAATAGACCATGGTTGCATTGAAATTCACACCCCAACTTTGATTGGAACATCAAGCGAGGGTGGCGCAGATGTTTTTGAAGTTAAATATTTCGACAAAAAAGCATATCTCATTCAAAGCCCACAATTCTATAAGCAAATGGCAATGTGCGCAGGCTTTGAAAAAGTTGTCATCAACACACCAGTTTTCCGTGCTGAAAAATCTCACACAAAACAACACGCAACCGAGTTCAGTGGTTTCGACATTGAAATGAGTTATGTAAACGGCGTTGAAGACGTGATGCAGTTTGAAGAAAACTTGCTTGCCTATGCAATTGGCGAAGTTGCAAAAAAACATGGTGAAAAAGTGAAAGAACTTTTGAATGTTGACATTGTTGTTCCAACAGTTCCTTTCCCAAGAATCACAATGAAAGAAGCATATAAGGTTCTTCGCTCGCTTAACATTGACATTAAAGATGGCGAAGATTTCACAAAAGAGCAAGAAGTTGCCCTTTGCGACTATATGGAAAAGAAAAATGGTCATCAATTCTTCTTTGTAAAAGAATATCCAACAAAAGTTAGAGCGTTCTATACAATGGCAAAAGAAGATGAACCAGAATATTCAAAGTCATATGACCTTTATTTCAAAGATGTTGAAATCACATCTGGTGCTCAAAGAGAACATCGCCCAGATGTTTTGAAAAGACAAATTGAAGAAAGAGGAATCGACCCAACTCCAATGACCGACTATATCAACTTCTTTAAAAATGGTTGCCCACCACATGGTGGTTTTGGTCTTGGACTTGACCGACTTTTGATGCTTCTTCTTGACCTTCCAAGTTTGAAAGAAGCAATGTACATTTTCCGTGGTCCAGACCGCTTGAACCCATAAGGAGAAAAATATGAATCGTATTGAAATTAAAGATCTTAACAAAAACTATGAAAAGTTTGGCAACCAAACCGTTACAATTTGCGGTTGGGCAAGAACCATTCGTGACTCAAAGAACATTGCGTTTGTTTCGCTTAATGATGGTGCTTTCAAGTGTGTTCAAGTTGTTGTTGAACGCGATAAAGTTGCAAACTATGACGAGGTTGTAAAACAAATTTCTGGCGCATCTTTCTGTGTTACTGGAAAACTTGTTTTAACCCCAGAAGCACAACAACCTTTTGAAATCAATGCCGAAGAAGTGAAAATTCTTGGCGAGTCTTCTGCCGACTATCCATTGCAGAAAAAACGCCACACAATCGAATTTTTGAGAACCATTCCAACAATCCGTGCAAGAGGAAACTTGTTCAACGCTGTTTTCAGAATCCGTTCAACTGCTGCCTATGCAATCCACAAGTTCTTCCAAGAAAGAAACTTTGTTTATATCCATACACCAATCATCACAGCAAACGACTGTGAGGGTGCGGGAGAAATGTTCCAAGTTACAACTCTTGACATGGACAATCTTCCAAAGAAAGACGGCAAAGTTGACTATTCACAAGACTTTTTCGGAAAGAAAGTTTCGCTTACTGTTTCAGGACAACTTCATGAAGAAACTTTGACCCATGCATTTGGAAAAACCTATACATTTGGGCCAACTTTCAGAGCAGAAAACTCTAACACTTCTCGCCATGCTGCCGAATTTTGGATGATGGAGCCAGAAATGTGCTTCACCGACATTGACGGACTCATGGACAATGAAGAAGAAATGGTGAAATATGTCATTTCCTATGTCATGAAAGAATGCCACGACGAACTTGAATTTTTGAACAAGTTTGTTGACACCGGACTTCTTGACCGTCTTGAAAACATTGTTTCAAACAACTTTGTTCGTCTTGACTATACCGATGCAATCAAAGAACTTGAAAAAGTGAAAAACAAATTTGTTTTCCCAGTTTCTTGGGGAATCGACCTTCAAAGTGAACACGAAAGATATCTCACCGAAGTTGTATATAAAAAGCCAGTGTTCCTTAAAAACTATCCAAAAGAAATCAAAGCATTTTATATGCGTCAAAATGATGACGGCAAAACTGTTGCCGCTGTTGACCTTTTGGTTCCTGGAATTGGTGAACTTATTGGTGGAAGCCAACGTGAAGAACGCCTTGATGTTTTGCTTGGTCGCATGAAAGAACTTGGACTCAAAGAAGAAGAGTATTCTTGGTATCTTGACACTCGTCGTTTTGGAACAAACATCCACTCGGGCTATGGCCTTGGTTTTGAAAGAATGGTTATGTATTTAACCGGAATTTCAAACATTCGTGATGTTGAAATCTTCCCAAGAACAGTTGGTTCAATTCAAGGATAAAATTTTAAAAAAATATATTTATGAACATATTTTTTGTTGCTCTGTGGCATAAAAAAGTATATACTCAAATATATAATAATGTGGAGGTAGAAATAATATGGCAAAGAAATCAGATTATTTTGGTCTTGGATACATTGTAAGCATTATTCTTGCAATCATTCCTGTAACATCTTGGATTTGCGGTGCTGTAACTCGTTTTGCAGAAGGCAAAATCGTTGCTGGAATTTTAAGACTCATCTTCGGTTTCACAATTGTTTGGATTGTTGACCTTATCCTTATGATTGTAAGCAAACATATTTGGAGATTGCTTAACATTTAAATGAAAGAAGTATCACGCTTGTGATACTTTTTTTATGCAATTTTTTGAAAAATATCATTTATGTTTTGAATTTTTGAACGAAATGTTTTTAAGGTTCTTGTTTCGTGCGCAAAAAATAAAATCAAGAAAAATTGGGACTTGACAAAACTGCATTTTCATGGGATAATAATATTACAATCTCGTGTCATTCCAGATTGTCTATGTTGGGAAAGTTTGAAAAAATCTTCTTATGAATGGCAATAACAATAGGTCTTTGGCTGTGGTTATTGTTGTTTATAAGTAGATTTTTTTTATTACAGCCAAATAAACAAAAAGGAGAAAAAACATGAAAGTTCTAATCGGAACAAAGAACCCTGGAAAAATTAAAGGGGCAAAAATGGCACTTGAAAACTATTTTGAAAATGTCGAGGTTGTTGGCATCAGTTCGCCATCTGGTGTAAGCGAGCAACCAATTGGAGAAGAAACCTTTGTCGGAGCAAAAAACAGGGTTGAAAACCTTGTGAAATATGCGTTGGAAAACAATATTTCTGCCGATATGTTCGTGGCTGTAGAGTCTGGAATTTTCTCTGACCTTGGCTTCTGGGCGGTTACAAATGTTGCTGTCATTCAAGACAAAAACGGAAATCAAGGCGTTGGGACAAGCGCAAGTTTTCCAATTCCAAACAAGTATCTTGAAGAAATCAAAACAATTGGTCTTGGCGATGTGATGGATAAAATCTTCCACGAAAACAATCTTCATTCTGGAACTGGTGGAATTGGCATTTTGACCCACGAAGTAATCAGCAGAATAGACCTTAATGCTCAAGCATTCACAATGGCTCTCACACAGTTTGTGAACGGCAAAGCATGGTCAGACGCCGAAGACGCAATGGAAAAATAAAAAAACAAAGCACTTTGCTTTTTTAGCAAGGTGTTTTTCTTTGCAAAAAACTTTTAAAAGCCCTTGAAAATTGGCTTAAAATATTGAAAAAGAAAAGTAGAAAAAAGAGTGGGGAAACCCACTCTTTATATTTTGATATTTTATTGTTTAAACTACTCTTTCATAGTTGTTGTCTTGCGCAACAAGATAACTTTCAACACTGCCATCTTCTGAAAGAAGAATCATTCTTCCACCACGATATTTTGTTGTGAACTTGATTGTTGGATAGGCTGTATAGTCCATGCTCATGCCATAAGAAAGTGTGATGCCGGTTTGTTTGTCTTTCACTGAATAGTTGTTTTTGTGGTCGTGTCCGCAATAAACCCATTTGGTTGCACCAAGTTCTGCCATTTTTTCGTATAAATGTTTTTGCTTTCCTTTGCAAACTTTTTCGCCTTTCGAGCCAAGTTCAATTTCATAATTTTGGTTGCCTTTTTTGCTTTCGGCATAAAACGAAGCATATTCAGGAATTGGAACATGAATGAACAAAATGTTTTTAATGTTGGCTTTTTCGGCTTGAAGTTCTTTGATTTTTTGTTCATACCAAACAACTTGTTTTGCGCTTATTCCTTCATAGTTGCCGTCGAGTTTTTGGTTGCTGTCCATTAAAATGAAAGAAGAGGAAAGAACTCCGTTTGTTTCAACTTTAACAACATAATTGCCCATGCCTTGAACATTGTCCACCCCGCCAAGATAGAAAGAATGCTCGGCTTTTTCAATTTTGTCTGAAATATATTTTTTCGATGCGGTTCCGGTTGCGTCATGGTTTCCGAAACAATAGGTATATGGAATTCCAATTTTTTCAAACAATGCTAAAAATGCATCAAGTTGTCTGTATGAGTCTCGGGTTCCCGAGGTTATCCAAATTGGCGAAATCGCATCACCGGTGACAACAATAATGTCTGGTGTGTTTTTCTCAACACACTTCACAATTTGGTTTACAACTTTTTTGTCAAAATTATAGCGGAAAATGCTACATGCAAAATGAATGTCGGTTATTTGCAAAATTTTCAGTTCTCTGCCAGTTTTGTTGTCTATTGTTGCAACTCCGTTTTCTGCATTTTTAGAAACAATTACATTTTCGTTGGCTTTTGCTGAAATTTCAAGGTTTGAAATATAGTTTAAAATTTTTGAACTTCCAACAAACCAGGTGATTGTGAAAAATGTAAAAAACACAATTGCAAAAGCAAAAATGCATGAAAGGACTTTTGCACATTTTCTTTTTCGTTTTGCAGAAAAAGAGTTTTTAATTTGAGAAAGTTCTTTGCTTTGGTTTTCCATTTTTTCCTCCAAGGTTGTTTATATTTTCAGTATATTGTTTTTTTCTTTGCTTGTCTATCAATTTTGTGGCTTTAAAAATTTTGATAAGGCGTTTTTTGTTTGCGTGAAAAATGAAAAGAATGTATAATAATGTCATGGAAATCAGAAAACTTAAAAAAGAAAACATGAAAGAAATCATGGCACTTTATGCCGACATTAAAACCAACTCTCACACTTTTTGGGAAGATGACTATCCAAACGAAGAGATTGTGAACTTTGACATTGAGCGAAACGGGCTTTATGGTGGCTATGAAAATGGGCACCTTGTTGCAATTTGTTTTGCAGGGCAACGCTGTGAAGATGGCGAGGAAAATTTTACATGGAAACAGCCTTTCAAAAAGCGTGCTTCATTTGCGCGTATTGGTGTTTCTCCAAGCATGCAAAGACACGGCTTTGCAACACAAATGCTTGAATATGTTTTTGATGATTTGAGAAAACAGGGCTTCGACGGCGTTCGAATTTTGGTTGAACGCCACAATGAAAAAGCAAAAAATCTATATCATAAATTTGGTTTTGAAAACGTTGGCGAAACCGAACGTTATTGTCATGAATTTTATCTTTACGAAATGAAACTTTAAAAGAGCGAAACGGCTCTTTTTTCTTTGCAAAAAAAAATGCAAAAACCTGTGAAAAATGAGTGGTTTTACCGAAAATGCATATTGACATTGATATTTTTGCATGTTACAATATTGATTGTAAAAATAGGAGGCAATATGGATAACGATAATCAATATGACATTGGACTTTTGCACGCAAGCCTTGAACTTCAAGACAACATTGATTTGTTCCTTGAAAAAGAATATGACGATCGTCAAATTTCTATTGTTGAAGAAATGAAAGATATGGCACAACGCATTGCAAGCCCAAACATTACTGTTGGAAGAAAACTTTACACCAACCGTATTGCAAGACTTCACAGAGTGCTTTTGAGTTCTGAAAGACTTTTGCTTCTTCAATCAGAGCAAACTCTTGCAGATTCAAAAAACATTTTCAAACGTGGAAACCTTAAAGCGGTTGTTGAAAATCGCCGTGACGCGATTGATATTATTGGACAAATGGAAACACAAATTTCATTTTTCCAAAAGCAATTTCCACTCAAAGAAAAAGCAAAACCATCCGAAGACAATTCAGAACCAGAAAAATAAAAACCAACAAAAAAAAGACCGAAAGGTCTTTTTCTTTTGGTTTGTGTAAAATTTTGTTTAAATAATCTGAAAGTCCAATCAAAAAGTCTGCGCTCACTCTAAAATAAACGGCAAGGGAATAAAGGTTGTCAATTTTAACTCAAAAGCAAAAACAGATTTAAAATATATAACATACAAAAAAGGCACGGGTAAACCTGTGCCTTTATTTTTTGCGTGGAAATGTGGGGGTAAATTTGACATTATCATTGTTTCTGAAAGGCATACATAAAACCACTTTTTGTTGCTCAAACTAGCAAAAAGGAAAAAAGCAATGAAAGGTGGACTAAAACAAAAAGTTCTTGGTTGGTTTTGTGAAAATTGTGGCATAGAGTGTCAAGAATTCGACTTTGGAAAGAAAAAGGCATATTTTTTCTATGTTTCTTGCATGGTGAACAAAGAAAACATTTTGTCGGGGCTTTTGCTTGCTCTTCGCGAGTCAAAGTTGAAAGAAAAGGACATTTTGGGGCAACTTGAAACCAATGTTTTTGCATCGGTGAAGGTGAAGCCTGTTCAAGAAAAGAAACAAGTTCAAGAAGAAATTTTCAACGGCGCGGTTGTTCTTGGCGTTCAAGGTGAAAAAGGATTTTTGAGCATTCCGGCACCGGGTTACAGCAAACGTGCAATTGCCGAGCCCCCAAGCGAAAGTGTTCTTCGGGGGCCAAGAGAGGGTTTCATTGAAGACCTTGAAACAAACATGGGACTGATTCGAAAGCGCCTTAAAACCCCAACTTTGGCGGTGAAAAATCATGTTGTTGGCAGAAGAACAAAAACAAAAGTCGTACTTGTTTATCTTGAAGATGTTGCATCTAAAAATGTTGTAAAAGAAATTGAAAAACGCATTGAAAACATTGACATCGATGGTGTTGTTGATTCGTTTTATATTGAAGAATTTTTGGGTTCAAAAGAAGAAAAGTTTTTCAAACGCATTGGAACAACCGAAAAGCCAGATGTTGCAGTTGCAAAGATTTTAGAGGGCAGGGTTGCCATTATTGTTGATGGGTCGCCAATAATTTTGACCGCGCCATATGTCTATTTTGAAGACCTTCAATCTCCAAATGATTACTATGACATTCCTGCGCGAACAACAATTGTTCGAATTTTGCGTCTTACGGGGCTTCTTTTTGCGGTGATGCTTCCGGGAATTTATGTTGCTCTTCAAAGTTATCAATATCGGGTTTTGCCAATCAACTTTTTAATCAGTCTTCTAAACTCTATCGAGGGGCTAAGTTTCCCGCCAATTTTGGAAATTTTGTTTGTGCTTTTCTTGTTCGAAATTTTGGGTGAAGCAAGTGTTCGAATGCCAAAACAACTTGGAATGGCGCTTTCAATCATTGGTGCACTTATCCTTGGAAACACGGCAGTTCAAGCGGGCATCATTACGCCTCCGAGCATTGTGGTTGTTGCCATTTCAGGAATCACTATATATATCATTCCAAACCAGTCAAGTGAGTTGTCGGTTATTAGAACGGTGATGACTGTTCTTGGCGGAATAAGTGGGTTTTATGGCTTGTTTATTGGATTTTTTGTGTTGTTGACCTATTTAGTTTCAATTGAAAATTTTGGTGCGCCATATTTTGCGCCATATGCTCCAACTGTGAACACCGACATGAAGGACAGTTTCATTAAACAACCACTATCCAGCATGACATATCGTCCAAAAAGTTTTAAAACACTAAACAGTGTTCGACTTGTTCCATATGGCAAAAAGCATCCGAAAACTCAAAGCGAAAACAAACAAAAGGCGGTGGCGGAAAAATGAAAAAAGAACTCACAAAACGTCAAGCACTCTTTTTGCTTGTTGTTTGCTTCATTGCAAACAAAGCGCAACGCCTTCCAAGTTTCATTGCAACAAGCATTGGTCGCCATGGCTGGCTTGTAACGCTGATTCTTGGAATGCTCGACGTGGCCATGCTGTTTGTCATGCTTTGGACAAACAAAGTTGCAAACGGAAAAACTTGCTATGACATGTGCAAAAACGCAGGAGGGAAATGGTTTGCAAAATTTATTGTCCTGTTTTTTGGACTATATTATCTTTTGAACGCACTTTTACCATATGAAGCCATTCACGATGTGTTTTCAAACGTGCTTTTCGACCACTTGTCTTGGGAACTTTATAGTGTGTTTATTGTTTTTGCAATTGCGTTTTTGGCAACTCATGGGCTCACAACAATTGGTCGCGTTACAGAACTGCTTATGTTCGTTATCATCACAAGTTTGGTTGGACTTTTGATTCTGGGCGGAACCACAACCGACTTTTCGCGAGTGCTTCCGTTTTATGACATAGATGCCGGCAAACTTTTTGACACTTGCTTTTCCTATTCAATGTGGTTTGGCGACTTTACAATTATCTATATTTTCATGGGACGCGTTAAAGAAGATGACGGAAAAATGAATTTTTGGTTTCCGCTTGTTCTTGCTTTCAGCGTGTTTGCCATGACTTTTGGTTATATGATTTTTTATGGGCTTTACGAGGTGCTTGCACCCGAGCAAACAAACGCCATAAGTTCAATTTCGCAGTTTGCACTTTTAAATCTTGACATTGGCAGAGTTGACTGGTTTTTGGTTTTGTTTTTTGAAATGTCAACATTCATTTCAAGCGGACTATATGTGTTTGGCGCGTCAAAATGTTTGTGTGAAGTTTTCGAAATAAAGAAACAAAAATATGTCACAATTGGGCTTCCAATCTTTGTATATTTTCTTGACATTTTGGTGTTCAAAAGCGTTGGGCGCGGGGCAAGCAAACTTGCAAAAGTTGTGAAATATTTCTATCCAATGATTGCAATTGGCTTTCCAATTATCCTTCTCATTTGTTCGTTTGTGTCAAGAAAAAAAGACCGCAAAAAACTGCAAAATCTTTGCAAAAACAGTAAATATTCTGCAATTTTTGGTCAAAACCTCATAAAAAAGCCACAAAATGCTTTGTCAGTTGCAAAAGCAAACAAAGAAATTCAAGAATCATTGCTCTTTTCTAAGGCGTGCATGAAAGGGGGTAAACCATGCAAAAAATAGGAAAATTTACAAAGCGCCACACATGGATTTTGTTGCTTCTTTCTTGCTTGGTTTTTGTACCGCAAAGTTTTTCCTATCAAGCAAAATTGAACATGCGAGTTATTGTAACGGGCATGGGAATTGACAAGGTTGAAGACGGCTATGAAATTACGGCGCAAGTTGTCATGCCAACCCCAGGAAGCGAGTCGGGTGGGGGCAATGCAACTCTTGGGTTCATTTCAGAAATTGGTGTGAACGTGAGCGATGGCGTGCAAAAAATCGCATATAAAATCGGAAAAACTGCGGGATTTTCACATATGAGTTTTCTGATTGTTGGTCAAAACATGCTTGAAGACAATTTGGCAGAGTCGCTTGACTATTTTGTTCGTGACCCCGAACTGAACACATCGGTAATGATGCTTATCAGCCCCACAACAGCAAAAGAGATGCTTTCAAAAACCGAAACGCTTGAACTTTCTGCGGGTGTTGGTCTTCAAAAAGTTTTTATTTATAAACAATCATCTTTCAATGGTGTAATGATGCCTATTGAAGAGTTTGTGAACAATGCTTTTGGGCTTTCTAAAAGTTCGGCAGTTGGTGGGATTTTGATTACGGAAGAAGGAGAAGAGGAACTTGGAAAATCCACAAGTGAAACATTGAGTGGTTCAGAAAATGGTTTAAGTTCAAGTGGTGAAAGTGGCTCTTCTTCGGGCGAAAACAGTGGCTCGGAAAGTGGCGGTCAAAGCGGACAAGGCAACAATGGTTCTTCAAGCGAAGGCGGTGGTGGAAGCAAAAGCACGGGCTCTTCGCAAGACGGAAGAATTAAATATTATAATGATGTTTACTATTTTAAGCGTGGCAAATTTATTGGCAAGTTTGAAAAAGAAGAAGAACTTCTTGGATTTTTCTTGACCGATAATGTTTCAAACAATGGTGAATTCACTGTTAAAAATGTGAACGGCGGAGTTCTTAAAAATGCAACAGTAGGCATTCAGTTTCGTGAAGAAAAGACAAGGAAAAAAATAAATTTCAAAGAGGGAAAGCCTGTTTTTGAACTTCAAATTATGTTTAAAGATGTTCGAATTGTTGAACTTTTAAATGATGGTGCTCTCACCGAAAAAATCTATCGAGACCCAGATGAAGAAATGGTTTCGGCAATCAAAAAGGCAATTGAAAAGAAAGTTGAACGCGATATTATGCAAACCTTTGAAAAAGCAAAAACCGACGATGTGGACATTTTTAAAATTGCTGACAAATGCTATCAATTTAAACCAAAACAATGGAAGAAGTTTTACGAGGAACATGGCGAAGCCTATCTTGACCATGTTGAAGTGAAAGTGAAAACCACAATCAAAAATGTGAACTAAAAACTGCAAAATGCAGAAAGTATCGCATCAAAAATGTTTAAAAAACAAAAATAATATAATCAAAAGTAAAAAAAATAGCAAAATAAAAACTCCACGAAAGTGGAGTTTTTTGATTGTTGATTTGAACGATTGTTTTAAACTAGATTCGAATTTTCTCGAACACTGCATAGATAAAGTTGATGAGTGTTGGAGAGATGATTGCCAAAATTGTGATATAAAGTTTTGAAGTAAGGTCGATTGAAACCAAATTGAAGAATCTTGGCAAAAGCACAATTCCAAGAACGCAAAGTGTGAGCATTGTTCCAAACAAAAGACCAGTCAAAACTGTCCAAGGTTTGCAAAGTCTGATAAGAAGACCAAGACCAGTAAAGGTGAGTGTGAGAGCACACATTGTGCTGATAATTTCAAGTTGGGTTGTAGACGAAATGTCGCCAGTTGTGAGATAGATGAACAAATAGATTGAACTTACGTTCAAAATAAGTGTAATTGCACCAGGAAGTGCGTTTCGAATCAGGTTATAAATAAACTTTCCGGAAATTCGTTTGTTGTTTGGAAGGAAAGCAAGGAAGAACGATGGGATTCCGATTACGAATGTTTCCATCAAAAGCATTTGCACTGTTGAAAGTGGATATGGGGTTCGAAGAATCAAACAAATGATAGAGAATACAATTGTGAAAATTGTTTTCATAAAGAAGAGTGAAGAAGATTTTTGAACGTTGTTGATAACTCTTCGTCCTTCAAGAACGGTTGCTGGCATGCTTCCGAAATCACTGTTCAAAAGCACCATGTGTGAAACCGAGCGAACGGCTTCGGAACCACTTGCCATTGCAATTGAGCAGTCGGCTTCTTTCAAGGCAAGAATGTCGTTCACACCGTCACCAGTCATGGCAACAGTGTTTCCGTCGGCCTTGATTGCCTTTATCAAAATTGCTTTTTGTTCTGGTGTAACGCGTCCGAAAACTGTATATTTGTTTGCAGCAGCAATAACTTGTTTTTCATTTAAGCCTTCAAGGTTAATGAACGATTCGGTGTTTTCAACGCCAACACGTTTTGCAATTTCTGCAACAGTGAGAGGGTTATCACCCGAAATGATTTTCACTTTAACATCGTTGTTTTTAAACCATGCAATGGTTGAAACCGCGTCATCACGAATGCGGTCTTCCAAAATGAGAAGCGCAATAGGTGTGCGGTTTGAAGGTGGGTTGTCTTTAATAATGTTTGAAGATGAATATGCAACAAGTAGCACGCGATATCCGTCTTTTGAATATTGTTCAACAAGGTTGTTGATTTTTTCGTCTGGGTTGTTTGGAATTACAAATTCTGGTGCCCCCATGATATAGGTTCCTGCGTTTTCAAATGAAACAGCAGAAAGTTTTCTTGTTGAAGAGAATGGAAGTGTAACCACAGGTTTAAGTTCTTTGTTATATCCAAAATAGTTGATAAGCGCTTGGCTTGTTTGGTTGTTGTCGCCAAGGGCAGAGAGCATTGAACCCATGATTCTTTTAAGTGTATAGTTTGTGTTTGAAAGTTGAATGCAGTTGTAAACTTTCATTGTTCCATCGGTGATTGTTCCGGTTTTGTCAAGGCAAAGAACGTTTACGCGGGCAAGCATTTCAACGCAATAAAGGTCTTGAACAAGTGCTTGACGGCGAGAAAGTTTGATAACAGAAACAGTAAGAGTAACCGAGCAGAGCAGGAACATTCCCGAAGGGATCATTCCAATGATAGAACCGGCAGTTTGTGTAACAGTTTTTGTAATGCTGTTTGTTGAACTATAATTGTTGATAATCATTAAAATTGCAATTGGGATAATGATGATACCAATAACTTTAATAATACCTTTAAGCGAGTTGAAAAGTTCGCTTTTTGGACGTCTATATTGTTTTGCTTTTGCAGAGAGTTGTTGGATATAGTTGTTCGCGCCAACTTTTTCAACACGGCATTTGCAGTTTCCAGAAACAATGAACGAACCCGCCAAAAGTGTGTCTCCAACTTTCTTTTTAATTGGAAGGCTTTCACCGGTAAGCATGCTTTCGTTCACCTCAACACTGCCTTCAACAATCGAGCAATCGGCAACAACTTGTTTTCCGTTTGAAAGAACAACAATGTCGTCAATAACAACTTCGTCGGTTGTGATTGTTCGTTCAATTCCCGAACGCACAACCTTGACTGCGGGAGCAGTGAGAAGCGACAACTTTTCAATTGTTTTCTTTGCTCTGATTTCTTGGATAATTCCGATTGCTGTGTTAATGATGATGATTGCCATGAACAAGCAGTTTGACCATGCACCAACGCAGATAAGTGAAATTGCAACCGCAAGACACAAAATGTTAAAGAATGTCACGGTGTTTTCAAAGAAAATTCTTTTATATGTTTTAACGTTTCGGTTTGGGGTGTGGTTTGTTTGACCTTTCAAAATTCTTTCTTGAACTTGGTCGTCAGTAAGCCCGGTTGAAGCATCGGTTCGAACTCTTTTCACCCTTTGAGGTTTCTTTTCAGGTTCGGCATCTTTTTTCTTTTTTGATGCTTTTTCCTTTTTGTTTTCTGAACTTGGAGCAACGATTTTAGAGGTTGACTTTTTTGCAGTTTTAGAAGAAATGTTTTTGCCTTTGTTTGCAAGAGAAATGTTTTTCACTTCTTCTGGTTCTTTTGCCTCTTCGGTTTGTGTTGGCTCTTTTTCTTCTTTCTTTGTTTCTTTTTTTGCTTTCACAGGTTTTTCGTTTGTGTTTTTGGTTTCAGAAACAGAAGTCAATGGAGCATTGGCTTTATCTTCTTTTTTATTTTCTATTTCTTTATTTTGGTTGTCTTCAACTTTTTTAAGTTCAAGAACATCTTCAATTTTAACTTGTTTAGTGTTATTTTTTGCCATGACGACTCCAAATAGTGTTATTATATAAATAATATTACAATATAAATCTTTAAAATGTCAAACATTTGAAAACAAAGATAAAAAAAGCAGGCATAAAAAAAAGAAAATTGTTGCAAATTGCAAAAAGGTTTGCTATAATCATTATATCAGTTCCTTGCTCGGAAGATTTTTTGCATGCGCAAAACACCTGTTCGAGCCGAATGAGTCCAAAAGGAGGAAGAAAAAATGAAAGCATATGAACTTTTATACATCATTGATGCACAGGTTTCAGACGAGAAAAGAGAAGAAATCATTTCAAAAGTGAACGACCTTATCAACAACAATGGTGGAAAGGCACAAGAGGCTGACAAATGGGGAATTCGTAAATATGCATATCCAATTGCATATAAAAACGAAGGATACTATGTTCTTGTAAATTTTGAAGCACCAGTATCACTTCCACAAGTTCTTGACAGTCAATTGCTTATCATGGATGGCGTTGTTCGTCACATGATTTCAGCAAAATAGAAAAGGAGAAAATATCATGAATAGAGTATTTCTTACTGGAAACTTGACAAAAGATCCAGAACTTACAACAACCAACAGTGGAATTTCACTTTGCAAATTCACTTTGGCAGTTCCTCGTCGTTTTACCGGAAATGACGGAGAAAGAGAAGCAGACTTTTTGCCTATCATTGTTTGGAGAGGCCTTGCAGACAACTGCTATAAATTCTTGAAAAAAGGAAGTAAAGCAGGTGTTTCTGGAACAATTCAAACTCGTCAATATGATGCACCAGATGGTTCAAGAAGATTCATCACTGAAATCACAGCAGATGAAGTTGAATTCTTGTCAACAAGAAACGGCGCAGAAGAAGCAGAGTCAACAAAACCAACCGGAAAAGAAGACGTTGTAACCAAATTCGAACCAATCGACGACGACAACCTTCCATTTTAATCGCTAGTTCTAGCAAAAGGAGAAATTATGAAAAAGCAAGTTAAAAATAACAATAACAATGCTTCTTATGATGATAAAAATCCTAAAAAAGTTAGAAAGAGTCCTAAAAAAGTTTGTGCTTTCTGCGCAGACAAAGTTGAAGCAATCGACTATAAAGATGTTCAAAGACTCAGAAAATATATGACTGAAAAAGGAAAAATCATTCCAAGAAGAACAACTGGCGTTTGTGCAAAACATCAAAGAGAACTTACAAACGCAATCAAGAAAGCAAGAGTAATGGCTCTTCTTCCATATAAAAATAACTAAAAATAAAGACTCGCAAGAGTCTTTTTTTAAAGAAAAATGAAAAATATTCTCATCACTGGCGGTGCAGGGTTCATTGGAAGCAATGTTTGCGCTTGCCTTTTGGAAAACGGTTATAATGTTACTGTGGCAGACGATTTGAAGAATGCCTATGTTTCGCATGTTCATTTTTTGCAAGAAAAATTTGAAAACCTCAAATTTGTAAAGGTAGATGTTTGTAATTTGCATGAAATTGAAAATGTTTTTGCGTCTGGAAATTTTGACACAGTTTTGCACCTTTCTGCAAGAAAATATGTTGCTGAAAGTTTTGAGAAAAAAGATGAATATTTTTTAAATAACATGCAAAGCCTTGAAAATGTTTTGCTTCTTTGCAGAAAATATCAAGTCAAACACTTTGCGTTTGCATCAAGCATCACGGTTTATGGCATCTGCGATTGTGAAAATATTTGCGAAAAGCAAAAACTTTCACCGGTTTCACCATATGCAGAAACAAAAATGCTTGGAGAGGAAAAAATAAAAGATTTTGCAAAACAAAATCCAAACATGATTTGCACAATTTTCCGATTCACAAATCCAGTTTCGGCTTCGATAAAATATATGCTTGGTGACCATTCAAAAAAACACAAAATAAATTTAGTTTCGTTTGTTTGCAAAAATGCTCTTGAAAATAAACCACTGAAACTGAACGGGAACAACCATAACACCAAAGACGGAACTCCTGTTCGTGATTATATTCATGTTTGCGACCTCGCAAAAATTGTTTGTGCAGTGCTTGAAAAACAAAAATTAAAATTTGACACAATCAATGTTGGTGGCGCTAAAAATGGCTATTCGGTTTTGCAAGTTATTGAGTGCGCAGAAAAAGTTTTAAATAAAAAAATTGAATATTCGTTTGGAGAAAAGAAGAAGGGTGACCTTGCAAAAATTGTTTGTGATAACACACATTTGATAAATGAATATGGAAATTTTGAGTTTAAAAGTTTAGAGCAAATTGTTTCAGATGAAATTGCATTTCAGAAATATCTGCAACAAAAAAAGCAGTAAAATACTGCTTTTTTATTTTGTTTTATTTTGTATGTTTTTTCGTTTTATCAATCAAAATATACAAATTTTGGCGGTTTTTGCATTCAAAAACCATGTTTTTGCGTTTTTTTAGTCAAGTTTTATAACTTTTCCGTCGGCAGTAACTTTGATTCTGTCTCCGGTTTTAATGTCAGACAAAATTTCTTTGCCAAGTTTGTCAATTGCAATAATCTTGCTTTTTTCCCAGTTTTTTGCAAGGATAACGCCCGATGCCGCAAGAGAGTCAATTTCATCTGCAAACAAAAGAGCAGATGGGTTGATTCCCATTTGGCAGATTGTTTGAATCACAAGTCCGCCAGTTGTTGAACCAATTGTTTGTGGCAAAATAAGTGCAATTCCAGTAAGGTTTTTTCCATAAACGTCTGGATTGTTTTGGTCGGAACCAATAATCTTCTTTGCGTTTTTAAGTGCAGATTTTTGGAAAGTTGCAAGGGTGTTAAGTCCTTGTTTTGAAACAACGCATTCGCCTTCATATTCGCCAGCGCAAATAACGCGTCCGCTAAATTCTTTTTTCATTATTTTTCCTCCCCACAAATAAGTTTCAAAATGTCATCATCTTTATAGTATCTAGATTTAGAATATGTTCGAAGTTTGTTGCTGTTTGTTATAATTGGTTTTGAACCAGCAATTGGGTTGTTTGTGTACATAAGAGGGCAAATTGAAGAGATTTTTACACCAAATCCAATCAATTTTGCATATTCTTCACTGCGTTTGAAGTGTGAAAGAACATCTGGCGCGGTTGTCATGATTGTGCGAACTTTAACTTTCTTTCTTCCAGATTTTTGAAGTGCTTCTTCAATGCGATGTGTCCAAGAAACAAGTTGGTCGAATGTGAGGTGAGGGCAACCAATAAAGCAAAGGGTTGGTTTTGCGTTTTTGTTTTTCCACATCACTGGATAACTTTTATAAACTCTTTCAAGTTCTGCGTCGTCGATAACATAGGTTTTGTATTCTTCTTTCAAAAGTTTTTCGCCAAGTTTTTTTGCCTCTGGTGTCAAGTTTTCAATGTGATAAAGTCCAACAGCACCATTTGAAGCGGTTGCGGCTCCAAAATCTTTTAAATATGAAATTGTTTGGTCGTTAAGTTTATCTCCAAGAAATTTGTCAAGACCTTTGACATATGGAACATCTTCCATAACTTTCATTCCAATTGCACTTCCAAGAATTTGTGCTTCTGGAAGAGAAGAGGTTTTAATTTCAACAACCCAAGATGCTTTTCTGCCTTCATCGGTCAAAAGTCCAAATTCTGGAACAAGTCCAAGAAGAGAACCGAAAATATCAAGCATTCCGCTGTTTCGGTTGCATCTTGCTCCAAGAACAGAGTTTGCATACACAACAGCACTGCTTTCAGCCCAAGACAAAATGTCGCCATATTTTGGAGTGTTTCCAACGTCTGAAAGATAGCATGTGCAAGAGAATGCATTTTTGTTTTTAAGTCCAATTTTAGAAAGTTGTTCTTCATAGTGTTTTTGTTGCGAATACATGATTTTGCTGAAAATCAACTTGTTCAAAAGCCCAACTTTAACGTTTTCATAGTCAATTGGGCGTGGGTCTACTGTAAATGGATATGGAGTTTTCAGCCCTGCATCAATAATTTCGTCCATAATGCGATAAACTGGTTTTAAAAGTCCAATTCCAAAAGATGTCACAAGGTGACCATTTGTTGAAACTGGAACAAGGCGCTTTGCTCCGAAAATGTCGCCAAACTCAACCAAAGTTCGCATGATTTTTGCTTTGGTTTCGCCTTCGCTTCCGTCAAGAATGGCTTGTTGTTCTGCGGTAAGTTTCATATTTTTCCCCCTGATAAAAATATTTTTATAATATGATTATAAACAATATAAAATTTTTTTCAAAACAAAAAATGGCATAATCGAAAAAATTGCACGCTTTTGTTGAAAGTTTTTTTGTTTTGGGTTATAATAATGGTCTTGTTTTAAGGAGACAGAAATGAATAAATCATCATTAAAGAAAATTTTAATGTGTGTGTTAACGCTTTGTGCAATGGTTGTTCCAGCGTGTTTGTTTGCTGGATGTAAAGAGGAAAAACCTATCAATGCAACTTTTGCATCAACCAAAAAAGTTGAAAGTGCGGCGGTGACAGAGGCTCGTGAAACTGGCTATTATATTGAAATTGATGTTGACAGCGAAGAAGAAAGAATAACAATAGAGGCTTCGGATTTCAAATATATTCAAAACGGGCAAACAAAAACCGCAAAAAACTTTCTTGGCAGACTTGTTGTAAGCCAAACTACAATAAACGGAGTATCGGTTGATCGAAGTTACTATGAATATACAAAAACAAGAGATGTTGTCAAAAGTCCTGACTATGAAGGGATTGTTGTAACGCTTAAACTTGTTGTTGAAAATGATAGTCCAATTTCAAAAATCTTTTATAAAGATAAAGAAATCACTCTTGAAAAAATAAACTAACCATTATAAAAAATAAAAGCACAAGCGGTTTGTGCTTTTTTTTATTGCAAAATTCCGGAGTTTGCGGTGAAAAGAAAGCAAAATTTCACGCATTTGACAAAAATTTTCCGAGTTGATAAAATAAAGTCATGGAAAAGAAACTTGAAACATGGAGTTTTGGCAAAGATAAAAAAACTGCAAACCGACTTTTTGAACTTGTGGAAAGCGGGCGGAAGACCGCAACTTGCTATCTTTATGATGGTGAAGACATTTCAAAAAACATTGGATATAGCATTTTAACGAACTTTGACCAAACCCGAAAAATTAAAATAAAAACAAAAAAGGCATATGTCACAAGATTTTGCGACGTTACAAGTGAGCACGCGAAAAAAGAGGGCGAGGGAAATTTGTCTCTTGCATATTGGAAACGGGTGCACACGAAATTTTTCAAACAAGAATGCAAAGAAAAGAAAATCAAATTTTCAAAAGAAATAGAAATTGTGTGCGAGGAATTTCAGATTGTAGAATAATTGCCTTTTTAGTGGGGGTGATTTTATGTTTAACGTAAACAATCTTAAAATTGAAACAAAAAAGGGCAGAGTTCTGATTGAAAACTTGTCGTTTGCTTTAAATCCGGGCGACAAACTTGCCATTATTGGCGAAGAGGGCAACGGCAAAAGCACGCTTATGAAAGCGATGATAAGTGAAAATCTGGTTTCGGATTATTGTACTGTTTCTGGAAAAATTTCAAGAGACAATTGCCATATTGGCTATCTTGAACAAAAACTTGATAGTTTTTGGGATGATAAACAGATTGAGGATTATTTTGTGCATGATCAATTTTCAAAAGAGATTGATTTTGACAAATATGCTCAAATAAACAATTTTTGCATGTGCCTTAAAAATCTTGGTTTTGATGAAACGCTTTTGGAAAATCAAATCAAAATCAAAGATTTGTCGGGCGGAGAGAAGGTGAAACTTCAACTTGCGCGCCTCATGGCGGGTGAATATGACACATATTTTCTTGACGAGCCTACCAACGACCTTGACATTCAAACGCTTGAAATTTTGGAAAAGTTCATAAAAAATCAAAGCGTGCCAGTTGTTTTCATTTCGCACGATGAAACTTTGCTTGAAAACACTGCAAATCGCATTTTGCATATTGAGCAACTGATAAAAAAGAGCAAGCCAAAATATACTCTTGAAAAATGTTCATATGGTGAATATGTTTGGGCAAGAAACCGTGCAATTGAACATCAAACACAAGTTGCATATGCCGAGCGCAGGGAACAAAAGAAGAAAGAAGAAATTTTAAAACAGATAAAAGAAAAAGTTCGTCAAGACATTAAAGAGTGCCGAAGAGATCCATCAACTGGAAGGGTTTTGGTAAAGAAAATGAGAAACATAAAGGCGCAAGAAGCAAGACTTGAAAACCAAGAACTCACCGAGATTCCAGAAGTTGAAGAAGCAATCAAAATCATTGCAAATCAGAACATATCTCTTGCAAATCAAAAGAAGGTTGTTGATGTCTGTTTTGAAAATCTTTGCGTGGGCAAAAAAGTGCTTGCAAAAAATGTTTGCTTGTCAGTTTATGGTGCGAAAAAAGTTGCAATCATTGGCAAAAATGGTTGCGGGAAAACCACACTGATAAAAAAGTTGCTTCCAATTTTGAAAGAAACCCCAGGGCTTCAAGTTGGCTATTTTTCGCAGAACTATAACGAGATTTTGTGTTTTGAAGAAACACCAGTAGAGGTTTTGAAAAATGCAAACAAAGAACTAAATCCAATGACGCTTCTTGGCTGTCTCAAATTCACAAAAGAAGAAATGGGGCATAAAATCAAAGACCTTAGCGAGGGGCAAAAAGCAAAACTTTCTCTTTTAACAATGATTGTTCAAAACAATAATGTGCTTGTTCTAGACGAGCCAACAAGAAATCTGAGTCCACTTTCAAACCCAACAATACGAGAACTTTTGAATAACTATCATGGCGCGGTGATAAGCGTTTCACACGATAGAAAATTCATTTCAGAAGTGTGCGGCGAGGTTTATGAACTCTGCGAAAACGGACTTGTAAAGGTGTAATATTTAAAATAAATAATAAATTTTTTGTTTCAAAAAAAAAGACCATAAATGAAATTATGGTCTTTTTTAATGCATATTTATTGTTGAAGTTTTGATGTTTGCGTTTTTCTTGTACTTTTATAGTGGTTTTGTCTGTCATTGGTATATAAAAACGCAAAAGTGTGTGTTTTGAGTAGGAAAAATAGTGAAATTTTATGTGTTTTTGGCAGTGGGCTTGCATTTTTTATGATTATTTTTCTATTTCCCAACCTTATAGTTTGTGCTTTCTTGACCAAAGCGGTCGAACTCTTTTTGAGAGAAGCCTGGAATCTTCTTGATTGCGTCGTGCTTAAGTTCTTTTAAAATTTTTGCTTCTTCAAAAGAGAATGCAGTTTCGCTGTTCACGATAATGTGGTCAATAACTTCAATGCTGTTTAAAATGCAACTAGAAACAATTTTTGCGGTGAATGCAATGTCTTCATCAGATGGGCGAACGGGGCCATGTGGGTGATTGTGAGTGATAAGAACTCTTTCGCAATTGTTTGCAACAATAATGTTTGTAAGTTTTCTGATGTCAACTGGAACCTCGCTTGCTGTTCCGCGGTTCACAAGATTGCAACTCATAACCTTGTTTGAACTTGTAAGGCAAAGCATATAGAACTCTTCAACCGCCTTGCCTTTATAAAGATTTTTGCAATATTCTTTTGCTGTTGTTGTTCCGGCAATGCTGGTTTCACACTTGCTTTTGCCATAACACTCGAAAATCTTTAAATATGAAGAAATAAGCATTGCACTGTGCTCGCCAATGCCTTCAACTGCTTGCAATTTTTCAAGAGGCGCCTCTAAAACTTTGTCAAAACTGCCAAAGGTGTCAAGAAGACGGTGTGCAATTGGATTTGTGTCTTTTCTTGGAATTGAAAAATATAAAATAAATTCAAGTTTTTGAATGTCTGAAAATGCAGAAAGTCCATTTTTTGTGAAAATTTCTTTCATTCTTTTTCTGTGTTCTTCGTGAATTGTCTTTTTGTCCATGTTTGTCGCCTTTAAATTTGTCAAAAATGTATAAATTTCGGGGTTAACCCCATGAAAACACTTTACAAAAAGTGCATATATATTCATAATAAATATATAAGACAATTTTGTCAAATAAAGGAGATAAAAAATGTTAGCATTATACATTACACTTGGCGTTGTGGCCTTGCTTGCTGTTATAATTGTTGTTTGGATTATTTCTGCAAGAAACAATTTGGTACGTCTTCGCAACAATGTTGAAGAAGCATTTTCAACAATGGACGTTTGCCTCAAAAAAAGATATGACCTTGTTCCAAATCTTGTTGAAACAGTAAAAGGTTATGCAAAACACGAGAAAGAAACTCTCGACGCTGTTATTTCAGCAAGAAGCAGAATTTCTGTTGCAGGAAGCGCAGAAGACCGTGCAAAAGCAGAAGGCGAACTTACAACAACTCTTCGCTCTCTTATGGCACTCACTGAAAACTATCCAGATTTGAAGGCAAATGCAAACTTCACCGACCTTCAAAATCAACTTAAAACTCTTGAAGGTGAAATTTCAAATTCAAGAAGATATTATAACGCATGCGTTAAAACCTATAACGTTAAAACCGAAATTTTCCCAAGCAACTTGATTGCAAGTTGGTTTAAATTCGAAAGAAAACCTCTTTATGAAGTTGACAACGAAGAAGAAAGAAAAAATGTAAAGGTGCAATTTTAATTGGAAAAGAAATCTAAAATTATAACCTCAATCTTTTTTGCAATTGTTCTTGCGTTCATGAGCGTTGTTCTTTTCACAATGGATATTGTAAGTTCTTCACCAAGCGATGAAGAACTTTCTTCTTCTAGTAGCGTAACAATCACTCGACTTGATGTGAATGCAACTGTCAAAGAAAACGGACGAGTTGATGTTTCTGAAACTTTCGACATGAAGTTTGAATATGCAGGGCTTCACGAAGTGATTCGTTTCATTCCATATGCATGCTATCAATATCGTGAAATTGATGGAAAGGTTCAAAAAAGTGTTTGCTATGCAAAAATATCAAACATTACTGGCTCGGGCGAAAATAATGAGCAACTCAACACCTATGTTGATGAAATTACAGGTTATCTTACAATTGGTTTGAAAGACCGCCAAGGTTTCACCCAAGGCGAAACAAGAACTTTCACAATTGGTTATTCCTATTTCATGGGAAACGACAAAAACAAAGGTTTCGACGATGTTTATTATAACATTGTTGGAACCAACAGCACTTGCAACATTGAAAACGTAACATTTTCTGTAACTCTTCCAGAAGAGGTTTCAGAAGACAAAATTCAAATGTATGCAGGAAAAGCAGGAAGCACTGCTTCGCAAGATTTTGTTGTTTCGGGAAACATTGTTTCTGGTTCGTGCGCACTTTTAAGAGCGGGCGAAGGAATAACTTTCAGAGCAATTTTTGAAGATGGATATTTGAAAAAAGTTCCAGCACAAGTGAACACAATGCAAATTGTTTCAATTTGCCTTGGACTTGCTTGCATTGCAATTGCTCTTGTTTGCTTCTTGGTGTTCAGACAAAGAAAAGATTATCCAGTTCCTGTTGAACTTGTTCCATTCGATGGGCTCGACCCATTTGTTGCCGACTATATGGCAAATGAAAACATTTCAACAAAAACAATTTCAGCAAGTGTGGTTTGTCTTGCAAACGCAGGATATCTTACAATTGAGGATAAAGGAGACAAAAACATTGTCTTCCACAAAACACAAAAAGATATTTCAGAACTCAAAAACATGAGTTTGAAAACAGTTTACAATGCAATTTTTACAGGCGGAGTTTCAGATTCAGAAATGTCTAAACTTGGCGCAGACTTTGCAGAAAGCGTTGGAGCAATCCAAAACGCAGAAAAAATCAAACAAAAAACAGCCTTATATGATCAAAAGGCTTCAAGCAAATTCAACTGGGCAAAAATTGGATATTTGGCATTGATGTTCATCACTGCTCTTGTTGTTTTCAAAATTCCAAAATCATTTTTTGGATATTCAACAGGTTTGTTCAGTTTTGTGAATGCTCTGTTTGCTTTGTTCTTGGTTTATGACGCAGTTCTCTGCTTCTTTGAACAAAAGAACTTGTGGATATATAACCTTGTTTCAAGCATTATGTTTGTCGTTTTCTTGGCAATTGCCTATGCAAGATTCAATATTGCACTCATCGACACTGCATGCATTGGACTTGTTGTTTTGGCGCTTATCAGCACACTTCCAGTTTTGGTGAACGTTATTCCAAAATACAATCAAGCCGGTGCAATTTGCAAAGGTAGAGTTCTTGGCTTCAAAAACTATATCGCAATGTGCGAAGTTTCTCAAATCAAAATGTTTGTTCAAGAAAATCCAAACTACTATTTTGATGTTTTGCCATATGCCTATGTGTTTGGTCTTTCAAAAGAGTGGATGGATAAATTCAAAGACATTGAAGTTAAACTTCCAGATTGGGTTGTAAACTCAAATGGAACCATAATGGACTATGTAATTTTCAATTCAATGTTCAACAACTTCAATTCGAAAATGGCAACAACCATTCAAACTGAAAAATTCAAAGCAATTGCAAGTTCTGTCAAATCATTTTCAAGCAAAGGTGGCGGTGGCCACAGTGGCGGATTTGGCGGAGGTGGCTTCTCTGGCGGAGGCGGAGGAGGCGGAGGCTTTGGTGCAAGATAACCAAGCATTCCACTTTGAAATAAAAAAAAAGAACCAGAAATGGTTCTTTTTTTTGTTGGGTTTTATATGTTTAAACTTATTTTGTTTGGTTTTGCTTTTCTTTCTTCTTATTGTTTGTATAGGTGTGAGTTCTTTAATGTTTTTTGAGTTGATTGTTTATTTTCTATGATTCTTTTTTTGTAATAAAAAAAACTTGAAACGGCTTGCTTTTGTTTTTGATATTTTTGTTGTTGTGATATAATTTGTTTGAGGAGCAAAACTATGGTTGGGAAATATAAAGTTATAACTCTTTGTGGAAGCACAAAGTTTAAAGATGAGTTTTTAAAAGAACAAAAAAGATTGTCACTTGAAGGCAACATTGTGATTTCTGTTGGACTGTTTGGGCATTCGGGCGATGATGAAGTTTGGAACGACAACATAAAAGAAATGCTTGATGACATGCACAAAAGAAAAATTGACATGGCTGATGAAATTTTTGTTATCAACAAAGGTGGATATATTGGTTCAAGCACAAAGTCTGAAATTGAATATGCAAAGAAAACGGGAAAACCTGTTCACTATCTTGAAGAAGTTGAAAAATAAAAAGAAATTGACTTTGTATTTGTTTGACTGATTTTTGCTTGAAATTATATAATATAAATAGAAAAAGGGAAAGGGGGAAAAGTATGAAAGTTTTACTTACTGGTGGGCTTGGATATATTGGCTCACACACCGCCGTTCAATTGCTTGAAGCAGGCGAAGAAGTTATCATTGTTGACAATCTCAGCAATAGCGACCGTAATGTTTTGAGAAAAATTAAAAAAATCACTGGAAAAGATGTAAAGTTTTATAAATATGATTTACGCAAAGAGGCGGGTCTCAAAAAGATTTTTGCGGATAACAAAATTGATGCTGTAATTCACTTTGCAGGTCTCAAAGCGGTTGGTGAAAGTGTCAAGAAACCAATTGAATATTATGAAAACAACCTGGAAAGCACAATAAATTTGCTTAAAGCCATGCGTGAATATAATGTGAAAAATCTTGTGTTTAGCAGTTCTGCAACAGTTTATGGAAAGGCAGAAACTATGCCAATTTATGAAGATTTTCCAACTAGTGCAACAAATCCATATGGCAGAACAAAGTTGTTTATCGAGGAAATTTTGAAAGATGTTAGCCTTGCTGACCCAAGCATGAACATCGCAATTTTAAGATATTTCAACCCGGTTGGTGCACATGAAAGCGGACTTCTTGGCGAAAACCCAAGAGGCATTCCAAACAATTTGATGCCATACATTTCAAGAGTTTCGGTTGGTGAACTCAAAGAACTCAGTGTTTTTGGAAACGACTATAACACAAAAGATGGAACTGGTGTTCGTGACTATATTCATGTTGTAGACTTGGCCGATGGTCATCTTGCAGCACTCAACAAACTCAAAACCAATTGCGGACTTGTGATTTATAACCTTGGAACCGGCACTGGATATAGCGTGCTTGACATGGTGAATGCCTATAACAAATGTTGCGGTGGAAAAGTGAAATATAAATTTGCACCTCGCAGACCGGGCGACATTGACGAATGTTATGCTTCGCCAGACAAGGCGCTCAAAGAACTTGGCTGGAAGGCAACAAGAACCCTTGATGAAATGTGCGAAAGCACCTATAAATTTCAACTTAATGAAATGAAGCATTGCAAAAAGAATAAAAAATAATTTTATTGCGACGTTCAAAAAAAATGTGAATAACAAATAAAAAAGAGTATCAAATTGATACTCTTTTTTGTTTGCTTTTAAATTTGGTTTGCAAATTATATTTGTCATGTTGTTGTCTGCAATCAGTTAGATGAAATATAAATTTTGCATGATATTATATTTTTAATAGTCATAGCGCTCTAAATTTTTAATTGGCGTAAGAAAAATATTTTAATATAAATTTGTTTATTGTGCGTTGTCTTTTCAATAGCGCTTTTTGTTTGTTGTTTTGTTTTTTTTCTAAAATATGTGAAATTGATGTAAATTTGTGTGTTTTTTATTAAATTTTGCACTTTTTTACATATTTACTATACTTTTGCAAAGTTTAAATTGTTTTTGTAACAACAATGTCTGCGCCTGTGCCAAGAACATTTTTAATTACAACATCGCCAATTTTTGCGCTTTCAACATAAACTTTGTCAATTTCTTTCATAACATCAAAAATCATTTTCTTTGGAATTGGGCAAGATGTTTTAACACTTGTCACACCTTTTTTTGTTCGGATAAGACTTGTCACAATTCTTTTTGGTGATGATACTTCCTCTTTTCCAAATTGTTCGCCACGAATGCAGTTGTTTCCAGAAACGGTGTAACCGTCTTTGGTTTTGTCAACTTTCAAACTGCAACCCATTGGGCACATTATGCATGTCAAATTTATGCTCATCATTGCACCTCCACAACAATATTGTCTTTTGCGTTTGTTTTGTCAATTTCCATTGAAATCATTTCTCCGGGAACACCCGCAAGCATATATTTTTTTGAAAGAATGGTGTCGCCACTTCTTGCAACGATAAATGTTTTTGTAATTTTGCTTTTAAGACGGAATTTTGCAACAAGTTTGTTGTTTGTGTGATATGCAACATTTGGCACAACATATGTAAGTCCGTTTCCGGCTTCAACAGAAATTGGAGTTGTTTTCTTTAAAACTCCTTTTGCAAAATCGCTTGCACATTTCCCTGCATTTTCGGCTTCAAGTGCAACATTGTCAACAAGATCGTGAATGTGAAGAACGTTTCCAGCAGAGAAAACGCTTTTGATGTTGGTTTCATAAAACTCGTCTATCACTGCGCCGTTTGTAACTTTTTTAAGTTCAAGATTTGGCAAAAGGTCGGTTTCTGGTGTAAGTCCAACAGAAAGAACAAGTGTGTCGCAAGCAAGAAATTTCTTTGTGCTTTCAATTGGTGCAAAATGCTCGTCAACCTGTCCATAATAAATGCCTTCAACGCGGTCTTTTCCAACAACTTCAAACACTGTGGTGTTGAAAAGAAGAGGAATGTTATAGTCTTCAACGCATTGCAAAACATTTCTGCGAAGACCGCTTGTTGTGCTGTTGATTTCAAGCACTGCAAGAACTTTTGCTCCTTCAAGCGTAAGTCTTCGTGCCATGATAAGTCCAATGTCGCCACTGCCAAGAATCACAACTTTTTTGCCCGGCAAATAGCCATGAATGTTCACCATTTTTTGTGCAACACCGGCAGTCATGATTCCTTGTGGACGAGTTCCGTTAAGGCGGATTGAAGCAGGTGTTCTTTCTCTTGCACCGGTTGCAAGCAAAATTGCGCCCGCAGAAATCGTTTTGATTCCGTTTTTGTTTGTGATAGTAACTTGATGTGGTTTAATGTCGGTTACGAATGTGTCACACAAAACAGAAATGTTTTTATCTTTTTTCACAAGTTTTTCAAATCGCGATGCAAACTCTGGACCTGTGAGTTCTTCTCCGAAATAGTGAAGCCCAAAGCCGTTGTGAATGCATTGGTTTAAAATGCCACCAAGTGTGTGATTTCTTTCAACAAGAAGGGTTCGGCTTCCGTTTTTTGAACTGCCAAGTGCACCAGCCATTCCTGCTGGGCCACCGCCAATTACAACAACATCAAAATCATAGGTTGCCATTGTTTTCACCTCCGCGAATTTGATATACAAACAAGTTTGAATTTTTGTTCTCTTTCAAAACTTTTTCAATTGAAACTTTTCTAGCCTTTGCAATGATTTCCGCAACTGGAAGAGAGCAGAAACCGCCTTGGCAACGTCCCATTCCAGCACGAACTCTGCGTTTGATTCCGTCAACTGAACAAATTTTAAGTGGTCGGTTTAAGGCAAACAAAATGTCGCCTTTTGTGATATTTTCACACTTGCAAACAAGTTCGCCATAGGTATGGTCTTTTGCAAGAAGTTGTTCTTTTTCTGCATTTTTAAGGTTTTTGAAAAGAAAATATGGTTCAATTTGCTTGTTTTTAATGGTTGGATTGAATTTTAATCCCATTTTTTCAATTGCATATTTCGAAATTGCAGGGGCAGAAGAAAGCCCAGGAGAGCAGATTCCTGCAAGAGTTAAAATGTTGCTGTCAATTTTGCTTTGTTCAATAACGAAATCGTCTCCGCAAATTGTGCGAACGCCTGAAAATTGACGAATGCTTTTTCGAAGATTTACGTTTGAAAGAAGAAGTCCAGATTTTTCAGCAACCAAGTTCAGCCCATCACGAGTGGTTTTTGTGCTGTCATCACTTTCATAGGAAGTTGGCCCAACTAAAATGTTTTGGTCAAGCGTTTGAGTTATCAAAATACCCTTGCTTCCTTTTTCTGGAAGAGGGAAAACTGTTACTGGTGCAATGTGCGCTTCGCTTTGTTCCAAAACAAAATATTCACCGCGTTTGAACTGAATGTCATAGGTTTCAGTTCCAAGAAGTTTTGCAATTTGGTTTACGCCAGCACCTGCGCTGTTGATAACTTTTTTTGCAAAAACTGTGATTTTGCCGTCTGAAATTTCAAAAACTCCATTGTTTTTGCGAATTTTGTTTGCATCAAATTCCAAAAGAACAGTTGCGCCATTCAAAATTGCTTCTTCTGCCAAACAGATTGTTAAAAGATATGGACAAACAACATAGGCATCTTTTGCAAGCAGTCCATAAGTTACATTTTCAGTTATGTTTGGAAGAATTTTCAAAAGTTCATCGCGAGAGAGAACAAACAAATTCTTCACTCCATTTTCAAGCCCTCGGGCATAGAGTTCGTTCACGGTGTTTTTGTTGTTTCCAATTACAACTGCACCAAGTTTTCGAAGTGGAAGCCCAAGGCGTTTGCAAACAGAAGGATACATTTTGTTTCCTTCAACATTAAGTTTTGCTTTCAGTGTTCCTGGCTTTGCGTCGAATCCGGCATGAACAAGTCCGCTGTTTGCTTTGCTTGCTCCGGTTGAAACATCACTTGCTTTGTCAACAAGGCAAACCGAATAGCCTGATCTTGCAAGGTCGCTTGCAATGCAAGATCCAACAACGCCAGCACCAAAAATTAAAACATCATAGATTTTTTCCATTTTTGTACCTCTATAAATAGAATAGTGCCAAACAAAACCTCTTGTCAAACAAAAAAGTTGCGTTTTTGTGGTTATTTTATTTTTTATAAAATAAAAAAAGTGATATTATATAAATAT
>ERZ857629.280-NODE-280-length-76360-cov-5.660035_pt1 | contig 76360 bp, 58 predicted proteins | sample MGYA00519700_ERZ857629 | MGnify/ENA primary metagenome ERZ857629 (study PRJEB31778, sample SAMEA3449351) | human gut metagenome | biome: human gut; feature: human-associated habitat; material: faeces | place: United Kingdom | collected 2010/2012 ... | reverse complement strand
ATATCAGTTCATTATAAAAATCTCAGATTTTTGTCTTGACAACTGAGCCACTATATTACTTATAAAACGAAAAAACGTTTATTTACAAACTACAACAGATATGATATTCTATAGAAAAGCATATTTCAGAGAATCTTTTCTTTCAAAAAAGCGGCAGCGCTTTGTCTAATTCATTTCCGAAATTCGTGCTTTTTCAATACAATCAATAAAGGAAAAAGCGGGAGTTTCGTAGATGATAAAGCTCCCGCAGGGGAGTTGCATATGGCAAATGATGAGATTTGGAAGGTGTTTTTTTCGGATGCCGCCAGATACGCAGACCTGATTAACGGGCTGGGATTTTCGGGCAGGCAGGTGGTAAAGCCGCAGGACGTAAAGGAGCGGGACGGACAGGTTGTTTTTTATCGCAGTGGGTTCTTGAGAAAAGTGAGGAACCGACTGCTCGGTACGTCGGGAACATATACCCGTGACATGGTGAGGAAAGTCATTTTTGGTACGGGATTTGCTGTGGTAGGACTGGAAAATCAGGAGACCGTGGACTACAGTATTCCGCTCAGGATTCTTTTGTATGATGCGGGGGAATATGAGAGACAGGCAACCGAAATCCGAAGGATGGTGCGGAATCTGATGCGGAAGGAAAGCGGAGACGGGATGTCTGCCGGGGAATTTCTCTACCGTTTTCGCAAGCAGGACAAACTGAAACCGGTTATTACATTGTTACTGTACTGTGGGCAGGAGGAATGGAAAGGACCGCAAAGTCTTCATGATATGATTGATTTTCACGGAATCCCGCCGGAACTGAGGGAGACAGTGCCGGATTATCCCATTCACTTGGTGGAAATCCGGAAACTGGAGAACACGGATGTATTCCAGACCGATATAAAGCAGGTGTTTGACTTTATCCGCTGTGCGCAGGACGGGGAACGGCTAAAGCAGCTGGTGGAGGAAGAGGAAAGATATGGAAGAATGGCGGAGGACGCCTTCGATGTAGCAGTGGCATATACGAAATCGGTGGAATTGGTAGGGCAGAAAGAAGAATACCGTGGAGAGGAAGGGATTAATATGTGCAAGGCAATTCAGGATTTGATGGAAAGCAGCAGACATGAGGGAATAGAACAGGGAATAGAACAGGGAATAGAACAAGGTATAGAGCAAGGCATAGAACAGACCAGTATTCAGTATAATAAATTAATTCTGTACTTAAACCGTCAGGGGAGGATACAGGAAGTGGTAAGAGTGGCAGAAGATGCAGAATATAGGGAAGCATTATTGAGAGAAGTGGAAATGGATGCAGTGAGCGGGGCGGAAATGCGGGGACGCATTTAGTATCTGATAGCGTGCCCCGGTATTTCCCATGAAAATTCATTCTGATTCAGCTGCAGACAGTCCGGTTATTCCAGTTCATATTTCTGCTTGTCATGGACACTGATTTCTCTGCCTAACTGGACTTCCATAATTTTTAATTCTGTGTCTGCAATGATTGTGTGTCGGCAGCCTGCCGGCATGGTAATAACGTCACCTGCCTGAACAGCCTGTTCCGTGCCATCTATAATGGCGCGTCCCTTTCCGGAAATGATTGTCCATGTTTCATCCCGACGCTCATGGCTGTGATAATTCATGCGATGACCGGGATTCAATGTAACTTTAATCGTCAGACTTTCTTCTTCGACATCCAGCACACGAAAACTACCCCACGACTTTTCGGCAAACATAATTGGCTGCTCCATTTTGTCCACAAAGGGTTTGATATAGCTGGACTGTTCTTTGTTGGAGACGAGGATGCCTTCCGGGCTTGCGGAGACAACCGTGTCTTTTAGCCCCATACAGAGAATGGGGACATCCAGTTCGTTGATAACATGTACATTCTCACAGGTTTCATTCAGGGTAGCGTTGCCGATAACAGATTCATCCATAGCCTCGGTCAAGGTGTTCCACGTGCCTAAATCTTTCCACTGACCGGCGAATCGAAGAACCTGTATATCCGTTTCTTTTTCTACTACCGCATAGTCAAAACTTATTTTAGGCAGGGTCTCGTATTTAGAATACAAATCCTGATAATCAGTGAAATCAATAAGTTTATGGGCAATTTCCAGTACATATTTTAGTTGATAGGCAAATACACCGCCGTTCCAAAGCGCACCCTGTGCAATGTATTTGGCTGCGGTTTCGGCATCCGGCTTTTCCTTAAATGTAAGCACAGGACTAATATTTTCCTTATTCGCCGGAATAATATAGCCGTATTTCTCACTGGGATAGGTAGGCTGAATACCCATAAGCGTAAGGTGGGAATTACCCTGCCCGGCAAGAGCGCTCAACTCTTTCAGAGCCGCAAAGTAGTTGTCCTCCACATAGGGGTCCACAGGGCAGACTACTACTGATTCTTCTTCAGAAATTCCTTTTACATCATGAAGGTAAGCGGTTGCCAGAGCAATGGCGGGAAATGTATCACGACGACAGGGCTCTACACACACATTGACGGAATCCCCCAGCTGATTGTGAATAGAGGAAACCTGTGATTTAGCGGTTGCAATCGTCACGGTTGCATTCGCATCTACCGACCGAATCTGGCGGTAGACACGCTGAACCATGGATTCGTAAGTCCCATCCTGTTTTTTGAAAAGTTTGATAAATTGTTTGGAACGGACATCATTGGACAGAGGCCAGAGGCGTTTGCCGGAGCCGCCCGATAACAGTATAATATTCATTCGGTGTAGTACCTTCCCTTCTATTGTATGCCTATCATAACATACATGGGAAAGCTGCGCAATTAGCGGAGTGTAATATGTCCTTTGGAATACATTGTAAAGGTTAATTACCGGGTTGCTGCTCAGCAGAGGCTGCAATTTCGTCACGGGAAACAGGCGCTTCATCTTCTGTATATATGAGTATGTAAGGTTCATAATATTCGAGGTTGTCAGTTGTCTCTATAAAATAGCCCTCAAAATAAACGTCATAGTATCCGTCTGCTTTTTCAACAGCATAAGAATTTGTATCAGTTAACTGAATGGTTGATTCAGCAATCTCCGGAGAGATATACGATGCCTCAAAGGTAAACAGGTAGGAGGAAATAAAAGTGAGCATAATGGCAATAACGAGACCTATACTCCATATTTTTGCAGTTTTTGGTGGCTTTTCCGTGGAAGCCTGCATCATTTCAAACCGCTTGACAAGCTGTTCTTTGGTTTCAATAAGTGACATGGAAGAAGGAAATTTCTTGCGTTTAGCAGCTTTAAAATCGATTGCATACTGGTACAGCTTAATGAGACATCTGGTATAGGTGGAAATGGAGGTAGCATTAGACTGGGTAATCATGCTGTCCACCCGCATTTCCATTGCAATGTCAAAACGATTTGACAATATCTTACAAAACGGATTCCACCAGTAGATAAGGCATAAAATGGAAAGAGCACGCTTGGTTATCAGATCATGGTGATAATAGTGTGAAATTTCGTGGGATAATATATAATCAAACTCCTCACGAGGAAAATTCATGTCTACGATGCCTCTGGGAACTAAAATTACCGGAGTACTCAGTCCATACACCATGGGAGAGGCAATGTCATCTACCGCAATAACGCGAAAGGATTTGCATTTTTTGTTTTTGGCGTAAGAGAGGTTAATTTCATCTATAGAAGATTGGTACTTGGCTGTGGTATCAGTACCATTTCTAAAAATGGCATAATAGAGGTTGATTTCAGACTGGATATATATCAGAGTGATTACTACAATGCCGATAAGCCATATGCCGGCGGCTATGCTCCAAATGGAAATATCAAATCCGTCTATTGAAATAAAAGGGTGTTGTATTTGGGAAACAATATAGGAAATATCTGAACTGAAAAAGACATTTGTGGAGAATGGAAACTCTACAGAAACCAAAAGCCGAAGTACGCATAAATAAGCGACAAAGGTTAAAAGACGATAACCGGTATTTACCATAAGTTTTGCTATACAAAAATATAACATGAGCAACACAATCATTATCGTGCAGGATATAGCAGTCATGTATACGGTTGAAAACGAAAAATGAATCATCATATGTACCCTCACCCCTAAATTGGTAAAATTTTCCTAACTTTTATTATAAGAAAAAAGAAGAAGTATGTCAAATATATGTTAGCAACAATTTATTTCAACTCCGTATTAAAATAAAACAAAACGGCTTTGTAGAACGAAAACGCAGACAAAATGATTCAGTATATATAAAATGCAGAAAATAAAAAAAGCACCCGAAGAGGAGAACGGATGCTCTGAGATATGTTCACGTGATTTCGGGCAACAATTACAGATCACACACATATTCCCAATAGCTCATAGCCCAAGAGTTGGTGGTGTAATTGTATAGCCGTCTGTATAACTTTCCATTTTCTTTTTTGAATACCCAGCGAATATCGTGGCTGATAGGCTGCACCATACTTGTGTCCGGTACTTTTGCATCTACCTGAAGGGTAGCGGCGGGAGAGATTAAAGCACCTAAGCTGAGGCAGGCAATGCTTGCCAGGGTAATAATTTTTTTGCATATGAATTTCTTTTTCATAGAACCACTCCTTTTATTATTTATATTTAGAATCAATACTGCACGGGAAAGATAAGCCTGTCCCGGCGGGCGGATATGTCCGCTGAATGTAAGGAATATATTCCTTTCGCACCTGCTTGGGGCTATGAAAACGGTATAACGCAGTGGTGTACTGCTAATATACTGTTAAGAATATAATTGTTACATATCGCAATAAGTTAATTCTAGTATTATTATAGGAAGATAGCAATGGAATGTCAATACAAAAATTTAAAAATTGAAATAAATTGAAAGAAATGACAATAAAAAAGGAAATATCCAATGGATACTTCCAAAGGATACTTCCTTTTTTATCCCCCCTAAGAGGGGAAATTCATCTTATGAAAACGATACCTGTTATTTCAGGTTGTTTTTCTTCTCGAATTTGTCCAACATAGACTGCAGTTTATCAATTTCTGCTTTAGCTTTCTGGGGAGTCTCCTCGGAAGTCAGAATAGCAGCGCACAGGGCGGATGCAGGAATGACAGAGCTGAAGCTGTTGTAGCTTTCTGTGAAGTTCTGCAAAATAATATCGCGGGAATTCTCGGTGGGACGATAGGTTCTGCTCAGCACTCTTCCGCTATGGGTAATGCCTGCTACCTCCACCAGATTCTCATTTAATAATTTACGCAGAACAGCCGTAACAGTACTCTGAGTCAGTCCAAGCCGTGCGTTGACAATATCTGTAGCCATCATGGGCTCGTCTGATTTCCATAAGATGTTTAAGACATCTAATTCTCTTGGATTCATCTGTGACATGAAAACGCCTCCTTTTCTTCTTATGTAATTATTATAATGGAAAGTATGCCGTAAGTCAACAAAATGTCGACAATACCTATTGTAAGGTGTTATAATCAATACAGTATGGTTAAAGGAGGTTGCTGATAGATGGAAGAATTGGCAATATTTGGCGGTAAACCCGTCAGGGAGAACCCCATATTTTACGGAAGGCAATACATTGATCAGGATGATATAGATGCAGTTGTGGAAACACTTAAGGGAGATTTGATTACCTGTGGACCGAAAGTTACTGCGTTAGAAAAAAAGCTGTGTGAGGTGACCGGTGCGAAATATGCCGTTGTAGTATCGAACGGTACGGCAGCATTACATTTAGCGGCACTGGCAGCCGGATTAAAACCGGGGGACGAAACGATTGTAAGTTCCATTACGTTTGCTGCTTCCTCCAACTGTGTGCTTTACTGTGGCGCGAAGCCTGTGTTTGCGGATATTGATGCGGAGACTTACAATATTGACCCGGATTCCATCCGCGAGAGAATCACACCTGCCACCAAGGCAATCGTTGCGGTGGATTTTACCGGACAGGCAGTGAGGTTAGACGAAATCAGAGAAATCTGTAAGGAGCATAACCTGCTTTTAATTGAAGACGCGGCGCATGCCATCGGAACAAAATACAAAGGACAGCCGGTGGGCAGCATTGCCGATATGACCTGCTTTAGTTTTCACCCGGTAAAGACCGTGACCGGAGGCGAGGGCGGTGCGGTAACAACCAATGATGAACAGCTTTATCACAAACTGCTTAGACTGCGCACGCACGGAATTACCCGCAATCCGGAAGAAATGGTGCATCCGACGGATGACCCGTGGTACAATGAGCAGGTGGAACTGGGATACAATTATCGAATGACGGATTTTCAGGCGGCGCTTCTACTCAGCCAGCTCCATAAGCTGCCGGTATTTTCGGCACGGAGAAAAGAGATAGTAGAAAAATACAATGAGGCCTTCAAGGATATTCCGGAAATTACGGTGCAGAAGGAGATTCCGGAGTCCGACACCACCAGACATCTGTATATTCTCAGATTGAAATTGGACAAACTTACCTGTACCAGACGTCAGTTTTTTGATGCGTTGTATGCGGAAAATACCTGCCCGCAGGTGCATTATCTGCCGGTATACTATCATTCTTATTATGAAAAGTTAGGTTACAAGAGGGGAATCTGCCCCAATGCGGAGAAGTATTATGAAGAGGTGATGAGTATTCCTCTTTATTATGCACTGACCGATGCAGATGTGGATGACGTAATTTGTGCAGTGAAGAAGGTCATTGATTACTACCGAAAATAAGAAAATATTATGTCCCAGGGGCATAGTGTTTTATAGATGGAAAGAAAAGGAGAGAATTATGGGAAAGTATTTCGGAACAGACGGTTTCCGTGGAGAGGCGAACCTCACATTGACGGCGGATCACGCTTATAAAATCGGTCGTTTCTTAGGCTGGTATTACCAGCACAAGGATGATGAGGAGCGCTGCAAGATTGTAATAGGAAAGGACACAAGACGTTCTTCGTACATGTTTGAGTATGCACTTGCCGCCGGCTTGACGGCATCGGGAGCGGATGTATATCTGTTACATGTTACTACGACCCCCAGTGTTTCCTATGTGGCGAGAACAGAGGATTTCGACTGCGGAATCATGATTTCTGCCAGCCACAACCCTTTCACCGATAACGGTATCAAACTGGTAAACAGTAACGGTGAGAAGATGGATGAGGAAACCATTCTGAAAATAGAAGATTATCTGGACGGGAAAGTGCCGGAGGTGCCTTTTGCAGAGGGCGACAAAATCGGATGTACGGTGGATTACTCCGCAGGACGTAACCGTTATATCGGTTATCTGATTACGCTCGCGACCCGTTCCTACAAGGATAAGAGAGTGGGACTGGATTGTGCAAACGGAAGCTCATGGATGATTGCCAAGAGTGTGTTTGATGCGCTGGGAGCCAAGACCTATGTTATCAATAATCAGCCCAACGGTCTGAATATCAATGTGGATTGTGGTTCCACCCATATTGAGGGACTGCAGAAATTTGTGGTGGAGAACCATCTGGATGTCGGTTTTGCTTTTGACGGTGATGCGGACAGATGTCTCTGCGTGGACGAACACGGCAACCTGGTAGACGGAGACGCCATTATTTACATTTACGGCTGCTATCTGAAAGAGCGCGGCAAATTGTACGGCAATAAAGTAGTTACCACCATCATGTCCAACTTCGGACTTTACAAAGCATTGGATGAGGTGGGAATAGAGTATGAAAAAACCACGGTGGGAGATAAATACGTTTACGAAAATATGTCCCAAAACGGTTATCGTCTGGGTGGCGAGCAGACAGGACATATCATTTTCAAAAAATATGCGACCACCGGTGACGGTATCCTGACAGCCATCAAGATGATGGAAGTTATGCTGGAAAAGAAGATGACGCTTGGTGAACTGGCAGCGCCTTTCAAGAGTTATCCGCAGGTGCTTGTAAATGTCCGTGTAACGGATAAGCACACCGTGAAGGAAGATGCGGAAGTACAGAAGATGGTAGAGCAGATTTCTGAGGAACTGGGCGATGACGGAAGAATTCTGATTCGTGAAAGCGGCACAGAGCCTGTTATCCGTGTGATGGCGGAGGCGGGAGAAACCGAAACCTGTCAGAAATATGTAGACCGTGTAGTGAACCTGATAAAATCCAAGGGATATAGTGTATAGGAGAATAATTTATGTGTGGTATTGTAGGATATGTGGGAACGGAGGCAGCAGCACCCATCCTTTTGAGCGGATTGGCAAAACTGGAGTACAGAGGTTATGACTCTGCAGGTATTGCCATTGAAAATCCGGATGGCAAAATTGAAGTTATTAAGGCAAAGGGCAGACTGAGTGTTCTGGCAGATATGACGGACAACGGAAATGCAGTCAAGGGCTGCTGCGGTATCGGTCATACCAGATGGGCAACCCATGGAGAACCTTCCAGTGTCAATGCCCACCCCCATGTGTGCAACGACAAAACCGTTGCGGTGGTGCATAACGGCATTATCGAGAATTATCTGGAACTTCGCGAAAAGATGATGAAAAAGGGCGCAGAATTCGTATCGGAGACAGATACAGAGGTGGTTGCGCACCTGCTCCGCTACTATTATAACGGGGACCCGTTGGACGCCATTACCAAGGTTATGATGAGAGTGCGCGGTTCCTATGCACTCGGCATCCTGTTTATGGACCGTCCGGGAGAAATCTATGCAGTGCGTAAGGACAGTCCGCTGATTATCGGACAGTCCAATCACGGCAATTTTATTGCGTCGGATGTCCCTGCAATTTTGGAGTATACCAGAGAGGTGTACTATATCCAAAATATGGAGATTGCAAAGCTGACCGGAAATTCCATTTCCTTCTATAATATCGATCAGGAGGAAATTACCAAGGAACTGCAGCATATTGAGTGGGATGCCAAGGCAGCCGAAAAGGAAGGCTTTGAGCATTACATGATGAAGGAAATTTACGAGCAGCCCAAGGCAATTCGTGACACCATTACCCCCCGAATCAAGGACGGTAAAATCGTTTTGGAAGAGCTGGATATGGGCGTGGAGGACTGGAAAGGTATCGAGAACATTGTCCTTTTGGGCTGTGGTTCTGCTTACCATGTTGGTCTGAATGCAAAATACGTGCTTGAGACTTTGACGAGAGTGCCCGTCAGTGTGGAACTTGCTTCGGAATTCCGCTATCGCGACCCGATTATTGCACCGAATACTTTAGTTATTGTGGTGAGCCAGTCCGGAGAAACGGCAGATTCCCTTGCGGCGCTGCGCGAGGCACAGAGCAGAGGAGCCAAGGTGCTTGGTGTGGTAAACGTGGTGGGAAGTTCCATTGCAAGAGAGGCGGACGCTTGCATTTATACATGGGCGGGGCCGGAGATTTCCGTGGCTACCACCAAGGCATACAGCACACAGATGGTAGTGCTGTACATGATTGGAATGGTGCTCGCCGAGGCAAAGGGAATGATTACCGAGGAGAGATATGCCCAGCTTTTGAAAGAACTGGAGGAACTCCCCGATAAAATCACCCGCATTTTGAATGAAAAAGAGAGAATCCAGTGGTTTGCCCATAAATATGCGGCTGCACAGGACATTTTCTTTATCGGAAGAGGTCTGGATTATGCGGCATGTATGGAAGGCTCCCTGAAGTTAAAAGAGATTTCCTATATTCATTCCGAGGCATACGCTGCCGGAGAATTGAAGCATGGAACCATTTCCCTGATTGAAGATAATATTCTGGTGGTGGCGCTTGCCACCCAGACGGCGCTGTACGGAAAGACCGTCAGCAATATTGTAGAAGTAAAGAGCAGGGGAGCGTATGTGTTCGGCATTACCGCTTCCGGCAACTATACCATGGAGGATGTGGCAGACTTTACCGTATATGTACCCAAGACGGATGAACTGTTTATGACATCCCTCACCGTGATACCTCTGCAGCTCTTTGCTTACTATGTTTCCGTTGCAAAGGGACTGGATGTGGATAAACCCAGAAACCTTGCAAAATCCGTAACGGTAGAGTAGGACCGACAGACAGCGGCGGACTGCACCGTTACCCCATATTACGCAGAAAAGAGGCTGATAATCAATGTACTTATTACCACAACCTGCCAAAATACAGGAACAGGAAGGATTATTTTGTCTGCGCTACGATACCGTTATTGTCATTGACACCTCGGTTTCGGCGGATGACAATGTTTTGGTATACGAATATGCCAAAATTCTGCGGGATGAGGTCAAAAGTGCCACTGGCTTTTTCCCGACAATCCGTCGGGAGGAGGTCTGCGGGGACAAAAATATAATTTTATTCAAAATGGTAAAACCGGTGGATTCTTTGGCTTCGGAGGAGGGATATTCGCTGCGGGTTTTACCGGAAGGCATAGCAATTTCCGCCCATGCACCGGCGGGACTTCTCTACGGTGTACAGACGCTGCGGCAGATGTTGCGGCAGGAGGGGGCGGTTCTGCCCTGTGTACAAATCGAGGACACACCTCAAATTCCCGACAGGGGATTGTCCTATGACACAACCAGAGGCAGAGTCCCTACGCTGGCGGAGCTGAAGCGTCAGGCTGACGTGTGCAGTTTTTACAAGATGAATCAGTTGCAGCTCTATGTGGAGCACAGCTATCTGTTTCGGGAGTTCAGCGAGGTTTGGAGAGATAATACGCCGCTTACCGCAGAGGATATTTTGGAGCTGGACGCATATTGCCGGAAGTTGCACATAGAACTGGTGCCGTCCCTGGCAAGTTTCGGACATCTCTATGAGGTGCTCCGGACGAAAACCTATGCGCACCTCTGTGAACTGGAACATTCGGAGGAGGGGGCTTATTCGCTGGTGGGCAGAATGGCGCACCATACGGTGGATGTGTCCAACGAAGAGAGTTTTGCCATGGTGACGGGCAGAATTCGGGAATTCATGGAGCTGTTCTCCTCACGGTATTTCAATATCTGCGGGGATGAAACCTTTGATTTGTGCAAAGGTCGCAGTAAGGAACTGGGTGAGGAAAAGGGAGTTAAAAGGGTTTATCTGGATTTCCTGAAAAAACTCTGCAATTTTGTGGTGGAAGAGGGAAGAATCCCCATGTACTGGGGGGATGTCCTTTTGGAAAAACCGGAACTTTTGCCGGAAATGCCGGAAAATGCCATCTGCCTGAACTGGGAGTACTGGCCGAAGGTGACGGAGGAAAAGGTGAAGATTCTGTCGGATGCGGGGGTAAAAAATCTGTATCTGTGTCCCGGCGTGCAGAGCTGGAACCATTTGATAAACAAGTATTCCGATGCTTATCAGAATATTTTCCTGATGTGCTGCAATGCACACAAATATCATGCAAAAGGCGTGCTGAATACGGAGTGGGGTGATTTGGGACATGTGGCGCATCCGGAATTTTCCACTATAGCGCAGATATATGGGGCGGCTTTTTCGTGGAGTGACAAGTCCATGGAGGAAGAGGAAATCAACCGTGCGATTTCCGTACTGCAGTACGGGGACAAGGCGGGAGAACTGGTTTCGATACTCCGGAATCTGGCAGACACGGAAGTCGTGAGCTGGTGGTATGCCGTGCAGTATAAAGAGGACAAAGAGGGCAAGCTGACCAATCCAAAGGATATGGGACTTACCCGGATTGTCTTTGCCGGGCCGGAGGACACCGCAGAGGATGAAAAAATTGCGGATTATCTCGGACGCAGCCGGAAACTGGTGGACAGATTGTATGAAAAACTTTCCGCAGTATGTCCTGACAAGAGAGGGGACGTCTGCGCTTATATTCTCATGGGCGAGGGACAGTTACTTCTTACGTTGACCGGAAAGGCACTCTACGACCACAGCCGCGGAAGAAAACCGGATACGGATGCGGGAGCGCTGGCAGTCTGGCTGGAGAACTGGCTCATGGAATACAAAAAGCTATGGAGAACTGCTTCCAAGGAGAGTGAACTGTTCCGCGTGGTGGATGTGATTTGCTGGTATGCGGACAGACTGCGGGAAATTGCAGAGCAGTGATAACAATCGTGATAAGAATAGCAGTATAAAAAGCAGATTTGTGATGACGGATGCAGAAAGGTATTAATAGCAGGCATGAAAAGCAGTCAGACGAAAAAAAGAGATAAATATATCGACGTGATAGTCTTTGGGATTCTGTTTGCCATAGCGGCGGCAGTGACTTTTGTTTTGTTTTACAGACAGACTTACGGAAGTCCGGAGACCGGGTATCACTCGGATATGAAAGCATATATACTGGAAATGCAGGGACTGGACAGCGGTTACAGTTTTCCTTATCCCATCTTTTTCAAACTGGCTGCGTCCATTCACCTGTTTACCGGACCGCAGCTTGCGGTGGCACTGGCAACCTGCCTGTTAAACAGTCTGGCAATAGTCGTTACCAAGCTGGAGTTAAACCGTCTGACAAGGCAGAATCTGGCGGATGCCATGCCGAAGTGCAGCTGGCTTGCCGGAGTACTGATTAGTATCTGTACGGTTTTACTGTTCTTTGTCTCCATGCTGTTTCCGCCCACAGGTATTTATCTGCCGGGCATTAAATTCAATTATGCGGGTGTATTCTCCCCCAATCCCTTTCATAATGCAACCTATATGGCGGCAAGACCTTTTGCGGTACTGGCATTTTTCCAATATGCAAGACTCTTGGACTGCTATGAAGAAGGCTACGGCGGTGCATGGAAAGCGGACAAGGGCGTGGGAATGCGGGATTATCTGCTGTTTTCCCTGTACCTGCTTCTGGCAACCATGACAAAACCCAGTTTTACCATCGTACTGGTGGGAGCGGCAGGATTGATTATGGTTTACCGCATGATACGAAAGAAATTCCGCAATTTTCTGCCGACTGTTTGGCTGGGACTGTGCTTTGTTCCCACTTTTGTGGATTTGCTGTATCAGTTTAAAGGTGTGTTTGTGCCGGAGGAGGGAGCAGAGGGCGGAATCGGATTCTGCTTTGGCGAAATCTGGAGGCTGTACTGTGACAATATTCCCTTGGCGCTGGCGCTGGCGGCAGGATTTCCCATGCTGGTGCTTGTACTGAATTTTAAGGAGTTGAAGGGAAATACAGTCTATCGTTTTTCATGGCAGATATATCTGATGGGCTTTGCCATGGCATTCCTTTTATATGAAAAAGGATTCCGTAAGCCGGATTTTAATTTTTCGTGGGGATATATGTACGGAGTATTCTTTGCTTTTATAGGGGCGCTGGTGGTGCTTTTGCAGGCGACGGCACGAAGGAAAAAGCCGTGGCTTTTAGCGGCGCAGTGGGCTGCATTTGCATGGCATGTGTTGTGCGGACTGTATTATTTTGGAGGTATTTTCCAAGGGAGAATGTATTATTAAGGAGGTAAGGTATGGACAAAATAGCAGTGTTGATTCCCTGTTATAATGAAGCGCAGACCATTGCCAAGGTGGTTTCGGATGCCAGAAATGCCTTGCCGGAGGCGGTTGTTTATGTGTACGACAACAATTCCACGGATGATACGGTCAAGCTGGCAGCAGAGGCCGGAGCGGTGGTGCGCCATGAATATAAGCAGGGAAAAGGAAATGTGATTCGAAGAATGTTCCGGGAAATCGAGGCGGAATGTTATCTGATGATAGATGGGGATGACACCTATCCTTTAGATTGTGCAAAAGAGATGGTGGACAAGGTGCTGGAGCGCCATGCGGATATGGTGGTGGGTGACAGGCTTTCCTCCACGTATTTTACAGAGAACAAGAGACCGTTTCACAATTTTGGAAACAGTCTGATGAAAGTGGGAATCAACAGTCTTTTTCATTCGGACATTAAAGATATTATGACGGGCTACCGAGCATTCAGCTATGAATTTGTCAAAACATTTCCGGTCTTTTCCAAAGGTTTTGAAATAGAGACGGAAATGACAATTCATGCGGTGAATTATAATATGCAGGTGGAAAATGTAGTGGTGGAATACCGGGACCGTCCGAAGGGCAGTGTGTCCAAACTCAATACTTACAGCGACGGCATCCGGGTAGTTCGTAAAATGCTGCAGTTGTATAAAAATTATAAACCTTTGAAATTTTTCGGGCTACTGGGACTGTTGCTGATTATTGTGGCAGGTATTCTTATGATTCCTATTGTGGCGGAGTATTTCCGCACGGGTCTGGTACCACGGTTCCCTACGTTGATTATTTGTGGGTTTATGGTGTTGGCGGGAATTCAGTCCTTTTTTACCGGCATGATGCTGGAGGTCATGGCGGCGAAGGACAAGAAGGATTTTGAGTATCGTCTTGCGAGGGTTCACAAGGTAAAGAAAAACGCCTGCTGACGCAGACGTCTTTCCCGTTCCGATAGGAATCTATCATGAACCCCTTTTACGGGGGTATTATAACATAGGAAGCGCCACCGAAGTGCCACCGTACATATGTTCGTTAGCTGCATACAACCGATTAATTGAATGAAAAATATAGACAACTTAAAATGCTGGCGGTGAAATGTGCAAATGCGTCAGAATTATCGCGAAACACAACACAACAAACGGAATAATCTACTTTAAAACATAAAGAAAATTATTTTTATAATTTTTTAATATAATTGGCAGCAAGAACAATGAAAAGCACAAGAAAGTGCGATAATACAGACAAATTTCAGAAAGGCGCAAACAATTATGGAATATCGGGATGAGGCGGCGGGAATTTACCTGCGGCTGATGACAGAGGAAGATACAGACAGAATCGTGGCGTGGCGTAACAGCGATGCGGTGCGAAAGAATTTTATTTATCGCAGGCTGTTTACCAGGGAGAGCCACGAAAACTGGATACGTACGAAGGTCAAAACAGGTGAGGTGGTGCAGATGATAGTCTGCGATATTTCTACCGATACTCCGCTTGGTTCCGTGTATATCCGGGATATTGACAGGCAGAATGGCAAGGCAGAATATGGCATTTTTATCGGTGAGGCTTCTGCCAGGGGAAGGGGCGTGGGAACTGCCACGGCAAAACTCATGCTTCGTTATTGTTTTGAGGAAGAAAATTTGCATAGGATCTATCTGCGGGCATTGTCGGGAAATGCGGCGGCAATACGCAGTTATGAGAAGGCAGGCTTCATTCGGGAAGGGTATCTTCAGGATGATGTTTGTATAGATGGGGAATATTGTGATATTGTATGGATGGCAGCATTAAATCCCCACGGAAAGGCATGACAGAGATGAAAAAGGTAAGTTTTGTAATTCCCTGCTACCGCTCGGAGCACACACTGCCCCATGTGGTTGCTGAGATAGAAAATAAGATGCAGCAGCTTACACAGTATACCTATGACATTTATCTGGTGAATGACTGTTCACCGGACGGAACACTGGCAGTAGTGCGCAGACTTTGTGAGGAACATGAAAATATCAAGGGAATCAGCTTTTCCCGGAACTTCGGACAGCACGCGGCGCTGATGGCGGGACTGCGCCATTCGGACGGAGATTATGTGGTGTGTCTGGATGATGACGGACAGACCCCGGCAGATGAGGTGGACAAGCTGCTGGATAAATTGAAAGAAGGGTATGATGCGGTTTACGCGAAATACGAACACAAACAGCATTCCGCATTTCGTAATCTAGGCAGCAAGGTAAATGAGCTGATGACCCGCATGATGCTGAACAAACCGGCAGAACTTTATATTTCCAGCTATTTTGCGGTGCGCAGATTTGTGGTGGAGGATATGATTCGTTATGAGAATTCTTATCCCTATGTTATCGGACTGGTGCTTCGCTCCACAAAAAATATTACCAATGTCATTGTACACCACAGGGAGCGGGAAGAGGGAAGTTCCGGCTATACGCTGAAAAAGCTGTTCGGACTGTGGTTCAACGGCTTTACGGCATTTTCCGTAAAACCCCTGCGAATTGCTACGGCAATCGGAAGCTGCAGTGCGGGAGTGGGATTTCTGTATGGAATTTATACCATTATAAAACGGCTGGTAAACCCGGATGTTCCCATGGGATTCAGCTCCACCATGGCGGCGATTGTCTTTTTCGGCGGCATGATTATGGTGATGCTTGGATTAATCGGGGAGTATGTGGGACGAATCTATATCAGCCTGAATAATTCTCCCCAGTACGTTATCCGCGAGAGAATCAATATAGAAAAGGAAGAAAAGAATGAAGGCATTGTGTGAATGGTGGAAAAAGGATAAACGGTATGTGCGGCTGCTGCAGGCGGTTTTGATGGCACTTCTTCCGATTGTATGCTGTCTGGTGTACTGCGGTGCGAAAGGACAGAGTATCGGAAAGGTTTATCTGCCTGCGTCCGAATGGAATGATGAATTGTTCTATTTTAAACAGGTGGAGGGGATTGTCCATTACGGGTATCCTCAGGGGTATTTTGGCTTTAACGAAAGCCATGCTCTGAAACTGTCATTTGCGGCATGGAGCCCGGTACTGGTATTCCCGTGGATTTTGTGGGGACTTTTGTTTGGCTGGAATCTGCTTTCCCCCATTATCTGCAATATTCTGCTTTTGACCCTTGCCATGTTTTTGTTTGTGTGGCTGGTAAAACCAAGCTGGAAACAGATAGGTGCGCTGACGCTTCTTTTCTGTTTGTACACGCCCTTTGTGCGGTATATGCTTTCGGGCATGCCGGAGATTATCTGTTTCAGCATGCTGATTGTCTTTTATGCGCTGACCATTAATTACCTTGAAAACACAAAAACTTACAAGCTGGTGCTTTTATTTGTCCTTTCGGGACTGTTGACTTTGATGCGCCCTTATATGCTGCTGTTTTTGCTATTGCCCGTTTTTCTGTGGGTGAGAAAGAGCAGGTGGAAGGGAGTTCTTGGTTCCGGTGCAGTGCTTTGCGTGGTGTTGGGATGTTATGCGCTGATTAAGCATTATCTGGGGGCGGAATATTTTGCCCCCCTGTTTTTCACAGAGTGGATTACCACCTTTTTCACGGACGGCATCGGTGCCGGATTCCACAATTTCTTCGGAACTCTGTATTATATGGGAACTGCGTTTTGGAGGCATACCGTGGAGGGATTCCGGAGCGGACTGGCGTCGGGAGCGTTTTTCGGCGGCTATCTGGTAATGATGGCAATTCTCTTGTGGCAGACGGTGGCGGACTGGAGAGCCGTGCGTAAAGAGGCAAATGCGGAAAGCGTCGGAGCAGGTGTTGAGGCTGACAAGGCAAATGCGGAAACCGTCAGAGTCGAGGCGGAGAGCACCGGCAAAGCGAAAACAAACCGTGAGCCGGTTACTTTGAAAACCCGTCTCGTTGTGGAAGCCCATTTGCTGTTTAGCTTTATCGGAATGTTGTTTGCGTTATTGCTTATGTATAAGCTTACGGAGGGCAGCAAACATCTGCTGACCTTTATGGCGGTCGGCGTTTTCATAGTCAGCCTCATGCGCACCAGAACCTTTAAAAAGGTGGTGCTTTTGGGAGCAACCTTTGCTTATCTCTACATGTATATGGCAGTTGACCCGTATGATTATCAGGTACCTTTTGCACAGCAGGAACTGGTGGCGCAGGTGGAGGAATGGAGAACTGTTTTTGGAGAAAACCTGAAATTATCGGAAGAAAATGTACCCAATTACACCAATTCCGTAATCTGGGTGTTCAGTGATACGGTGGAACAGACCGGTGCAGTCGGTGACGCAGCGGAACCGCTGGAAGCAGGCGGCGATGCGGTGGCACAGACCGACGCAATTAATGACACAGCAGAAACGTCTTCCACTACCACAGTCAGCCTGAAATGGCAGCTTCTCTACAGTCTGCCGGAGGGATTCGGTATCAGTTGTTGTATGCCGGATTATGTCACCGAACATTTAGAGTCCCTGAACAGTCGTTACCTTGCCACAGTGGCAGGGGGCAGCATTGACAAACTCTGCAACAATGCCGGATACCGGGAGATTGCCAGAGACTCAGACATGGTGGTATACGAAAGATATTAGTGGGAAGACAGGGAATGGATAATCATCTGTCCTATAGTAAAACGGGTTGCATTGTTAGGATGTGTATCATCATCCAGGTAGCGGTAATAATTTTCAGCATTTATTCCCAGTAATTCATAATTATTCAGGACATATACAGAAAGTTCTTCCCCCAGAGTGACCGTGGTATCGACATAATCTGTCAGAACCCCACCCTGCTCAGAATTAATTAATGTACCGTTTTCAAAGTTGATGCTGAAGTTTGGGCAATTTAAGAGAATTTCAGCGTCTGGATAAGCAGTTTTCAGTTTGTGAACTGCTGAACGAATGGCACCGGCGTAGGTGTATTCGTCCAAAGGATTATTGTTCTGGACCGGATTGCCCACAAAGTAGTCATTTAACCCATAATTGATGACAAAGCACATATTTGCTGGATTAGAGGATGTTTCTAAATAGTCAATTAAATTATTGGTGCAGGGCGTATTTGCGGGTAGGGAAGAAATGTCACCTGCCAAGAAAGCATCAACGACATCGTTTAGAGCTGGAAGGGAGTTGTCGGATGAACTGGCGGCGCAACTTCCACCAATTCCCAGATTATAGGTGACAGCCTTGCTCAGTCCGGCAACAACCCCTGGAATGGATGTACTTCCGGTATAATTGCCGATAACACTGTCTCCAAAAAAGATAATACATTTATCTGAAAAATCCGGATATGAAGGAGGCAGGTCTCGGTCTTGTTGTGTCAATTCCTGCAAACGATTATAGTAATCCATATAATTTTCAGACGTTATCCGGTGGTTGTGGTCACAAAAGGTATTAAGGAACAACATTTTTGCTACAGTTTCATTTACTGTTTTGGTATGAGAAGAGTCAAGCCATTGATAATTACCGGGATTGGCAATGAGCCAATAATCTGAAGTGTAGTCATAAACATAGCAATTGGATGAGGTACTAATGCCGGAAATAAAATCATGGTAATCGGCTAAAGTCTGAGAGTATTTTTTGCCAGATAGTTCCTGCCAGAACTGCATGGAAGGACATTCCAGAAGAATCTCAAAGGTGGTTGACGGATGATTGTTTGTGATAGATAATAGTTCTGCGGCGGATGTTTTCCAGGGAGATATACCAAGATATAAAATGGAAAGTTCCGGTTGCTGAGAAAAAATATAATCGATGTATTCCGTTAAATCAGAGTATTTGGTGAGTTGTTTTTGCATTTTAATCACATTGAGTCCCCGGTAAGTAGAAAAATTTTCCTGCTGAAAGGTGTCAAGGGGATATTGGGAGAGAAAAATAGAATCATATTCTTCCGAGGCGATACGCTTAAAATCGTCTTTTTTGATTTCTGTTGTGCTTATATAAGAAGGCATTATATAAATGATGGCAAGAGTGACTACTGTGGTAATAAATAGCGGGATGAGCCATTGAAAATTTCTGGAGTTGGAAAAACGTGTATGAATTTTCATCATATGAAAAGTCTCCTTCTTTTGATTTATTACTTTCTTAATTTTAACATAAAAAGGTAAAAATGCCATCCCTGATTTTGAAGCATATAGGTCAGTGTTCCTTAGCTGACAAAATCTGTATTATAGGAAATGAAGATAGAAAGAATTGCTATTGTGCTATGGGAGAATGTGTATGAATCGAATCATAGTGAACAAAAAAATAATCTGGCATGCACTGCCGGTCATAGCGTTTGTAGTCTGGGATGCCCTGTGCCTTACCAACAATCTCTGGTATGACGAGGCATATTCGGCGGCAATGGTGGCACTGCCGTGGAGCAGGCTCCTTTATATTACGGCGGTGGACGCACATTCCCCTTTTTATTACGGCTGTTTAAAGTTAGTTTATCTGCTTTGCGGCAGCGGACCCCATTATCAGGGGCTGAAACTGATGTCCCTGTTTTTTATGATGGGGTATCTGATGCTGGGAAAATACTATATCCGAAAGCTCTTCGACCAAAAGATTTCCGTTTATTTCATGCTGTTTTCCCTGCTGATGCCCATTATGTCGGTGCAGGCGGGAAACGTGAGAATGTATGCCTTCGCTTTGTTTTTCATGACATTAACCGGCTGTCTGGCATATGACATTTACAAGGACGCCACAAAGAAAAAGTGGATTCTTTTCTGTCTTGCCAGCATTTGTACCATGTACTGCCATACCTTTGCCCTGATACACACTTTCTGGCTTTATATGCTGTTTTTGATTGTGCTGATTCGCAGCGGACAGAAGGAAAAGGTGAAAAAACTGATTATCTGCGGCATTGTTGTCTCGGTGGCGTTTGCCCCGTGGCTGGTGGTTACCGGTATGCAGATGGTGCTGCGGATGCGCTACGATACCGGTTCGGTAAGTGACAGGGCAACCATTCTGTCGTTTATGGATTACTGCAAGGAATGGTTTTCCGCATTGGAAACGCCTATCGGCTGGGTGGTTTTTCTTGGCATGGGCATTGCGGTAGTGTTAGGCTACCTTGCCGTGGACCGTATGCGGGAAACAAAGAATTACGCGCCGGCGGTTGGCATGGGTGCGCTGGGGCTTACCATTCTCACCGGAGTATTGGTATCTACTTATATGAACAACTGCTTTTTGGGCAGATACGTGTTCCCGGGCTTCGGATTTTTGATGTTATTCTATGCCTTTGGCATGCGGCAGTTGGAAGGAAAGAAACTGTGGTGGGGCGTGCTGGCGGCAGCAGTGGTCTGCTTTGTACTGCAGTATCAATCCGAGTGGAAGCTGGAATATGACAAGGGACTGGATAACTACGAAAGATTTTACGAGGAACAGGTTTCCACGGAAGATGTATTTGTGGTGCCGACCATTCATCCGCTGCTTTTGGATATTTACCATCCGGAAATGCCCTATTATATTTATCTCTATAAGCCGTATAAGACGCCGTTTGCCAATACGGAGGCTTTGACGGACTATAATCAGCTTGCGGGTGTGCAGGGAAATATCTGGTATCTTTGCTTTGCCGGGGACACACCGGAGGCAATGTCGGATGCCTTTTCCTATGAAGAGGTGAAGAGTTTTCATTATATGTATTATGATTATGTGATTTATCGGCTGAGTTGGAAAGGAACTGAGGGATGATGAAAAAAAGGTGGAATGCGTTTTGGTCATTTGCCGGAGATAAAAAATATTTGCTTTTATTGCTGCTTACTGCCATCTGCGGCTATGGGTATAAGGTGACGCACTTTACCATCGGCATTGACGATACGCCCAGCCTGTACTATTTTGACGAGGGACTGGCTGCCATTGTGGGCAGATGGGTGATGTTTCTGCTGAACAAGGTGGTGCATGTGGCAGAATTGACTCCTTTTTTGCCGGATTTGGCGGGGGTTCTGATTCTGATGGCGGCTGTCACGGTGTGGTGCGCCCTGTTTTATGACATTTTGGGAGACTGGCTGCCCAAAGCGGGATATTACTTTTTTGCCTGTATTTTTCTTTCCTGTCCTTTAATCAGCGAGGTATACACCTATTATCTGCACAATGCCATTGCCATTGGGTATCTGTGCTGCGGACTCAGTCTGTGGCTTTTCAGACAGAAAGGCATTAAAAAGTATCTGCTCAGTGCGGTACTTTTGTGGATAGGAGTGGGATGTTACGAGTCCTTTATGGTGGTGTGGCTGTTAGGCGTCTGCCTGATACTTATGACAGAGAGAATTGCCAAGAACCGCGTGAGCGTCTGGAAGAAACTGGGAATAGCAATAGGCGTGGCGCTGCTTGCCATGGTGATGCGCAGCGTCATGATTGCAGCAGTGACAAAAGTGTTTGGCTTGGAATATCTGAAAGAGGCGGCAATCCAACGCTCTGTTACGGAAATGGCGGGGTGGCTGTTTGAGCCGGGAGCGTTCAGCGAGCTTTCCATGGTGCTGAAACGCCTGTTTGTCATGTATGGCGTGTTCGGATATGCGTATTACCCCATTAAAATATTTGTGTTTGCCTCCGTATTTATCGTCGGTTACAGTATTTACCGGATGATTCGGAACCGGGATTTGTGGATTGCGGTTTTGTGTCTTGGCAGCTTCATGGTTTCCTTCCTGTTAGCCATTGTGGAGGGAAAGGCAACCTATTACCGTTCCGCGCAGTTTTTGCCGGTGATATGCGGGTATGGAGTACTGCTGTTTGTGTATGCCTGCCGGGGACTGTGGAAAGAACCAAGACAGAGTAAGGGAATCAGATACCGGGCGTGCCGTGCGGGGAAAGGCGTAGTGGTTGTTATGCTGAGTGCGGTTTTATGGAATCAGTGCATGGATATGACCCACTGGTTTTATGTGGATGATATGAAATACCAGAATGCAAAGGAAATGGTGTCCCGCATTTCCTACGATTTGGAAAGCAAATTTGATACGAATAAACCGGTCATTTTTACGAATACATGGGAAGTGCCGAAAGGAATTATCGGGGATGCCTATGTGGCATATGGTTCCAAGACGTATTACAAGATGAAGCGTATTACGGATATGGTGGATGAACATCTGTTGGAAAAGTTTAACCGCGGCTACGGTGTGTGGGTGGCACAGACACCGGCGCTCTCCGTGATTGACTGGGGAAGGTACGCGTTTGATTCCGATGCGGAACTGACCACATTCTTTTCCCTGCACGGACATGAACTGGTGCCGCTTACAGATATATCACTTTATCAGGACATAGAGGTTATGTCCCTGTCTCTGCCCCAATACCCACAAGAGGGATATATTGTGGATATTGGGGATTACATTATTGTGCATTTATAGGTGCTGGCATTTATAGATGCTATTTTACGCCGCGGTGAATCTCCGGGTCCTCGTATTTATCCATGAAAGGCGCGCCCAGACGCACGATCTCGTCAGCAAAGCGGAGCGCCTTCATCTCGGTCCAGATTCCTACCACTTTCTTGAAATGCAGACCGGGGAAATAATTCAGTACTTCCATTGGCATACAGGCATCAAACTGCGGATATTCCGCAAAGAGAGTGCGGTAATCCAGATAATCTCTGGGGTGCTGCTTTAAATAGACCGTGCCCTCTGCTTCGTAGGTGTGAATCAAATCGCGGAACAGCCTTTCTCTGACTTCAAGACTGCAGAGAGGCTCTGTCAGAATCAGAATCTTGTCCTTGTCTTTCCCGCTGTCGGCTATCTGTTTTAACAGCTTGTCCTTGTCCGGCACAAATGCCTGTAAAATTAAATCCGCATCTTCCGGGGAAATTCCGGCTTCCAGTTTTTCCAAAGGTACTTCCACAAAACGGGGGCAGTAATGCTCGATGGCGGCAATATTGTTGACCTCCATATCAATACAGTACTTTCCGTAACCGTTCTGAACGAAAATCAGATTGCATTTGGAGGACAAAAATGCTTTTAATTTAAAATGTCCTCTGTTTTCGTAGTGAGCCTCATCGTAGTAAGCAAGGAAATTAGTGGCATCCTCGCAGGCGTGATAGGGTATTTTTTTGTAATTGAGATAGTATCCGATGGGGTCTGCATCGCAATAAACATAGATGTCCTCGTAGGTTCTTAAATCCACGGGAACTAACGGCTCGGTCAGTCTTGCGAGCTTTTTGGTATATTGGATGCGGGCAATCATATTGAAAACAATATTTCCCTTGTCCTCACGATATTTCTGTAACTGCGGATAATCGCGGGTTTCCTCAAACATAATGACCTCGCGGAACAGGTGTGTGCTCTCCACCCGCCCTTTGCAGGCGGTGAAATCATTGGACATGGTGCTGAGCATTAAGGTTGCCTGCCCACGCTCGTCCACCGGTTTTTTCAATTCCTTTAAAATACTGACATAAACCTGATAAAAGGTATGGCAGATATAAATACATCCATTCTTTTTCATGATAGTCTCTTTTCTTTCTATTAAGAATAAATAATTTGCAATGCTTTCCTTAAAACACTAAATTCCCATATGGGTAGATTGCTGCTTTTGAAAATTGGCATTAGAAATGACCGCGCAATTTACGGTAAAAGTGCAGCAGCCGGTAATACAACAAAAACCGGCGGGGATTTTTAAGGTGCAGGGCTGTCAGCTTTTTGGTTTCTGCATCGGTTTTTTCCTGATAATAGAAATTGCCCTGAATATGCGGCGTGAGGGAAAGCAGATAATCCCGCAGTTCATACAGGAATTGCATATCCGGGTGCTTTTCAGTCTGTACATAGGAAAACAGCGTGTTGCGGTATCCCAATTCATACAGCTTGTACTCGATTTCCGGGGCAAACCGTGGATAAAATCCTCTTTTTTTTGCTTCATCCATAAAAATTTCCATGGCACGCATCCGGTCTCTGCATTTGTCCGTTGTGATGACGTGCACGGTGGAAGCATCATGCTGATAATAGTAATACAGGCATTCCTTCACCCGCTCAAAGCGCTTTGCATACAGAAGCGGAAAGGCGCAGATGGCATTATCCTCGTAAAACATTTTTTCGGGAAAACGAATTCCCTTTTCCGTAAAAAGAGTGCGGCGGTAAATTTTGATAACCATGCTGCCGGGGGTGAGAATGATATCCCGGTATTTGTCCTCATCCAGAATACCGGTCTGGGAATCGTTATTGTTGCAGACGGGAGTTCCCTCTTCCCCGCCGAGGGTGTCGGTAATCAGATAATCGCAGCCGACAACGTCTGCGCCGGTCTGCGCAGCCTTGTTAAGCAGCTTGGAGAACATATCTTTTGCCACCCAGTCATCACTGTCCACAAAACCTATCCAGTCTCCCGCAGCCGCGGAAAGACCAAGGTTCCTTGCACCGCCCTGCTTGCGGTTTTCCGGAGAAGCAATGACCTTTAACCGTTCCCCATATTCTTTTTGAAAATCATACAGAACTTTCAGGGAATCGTCCGTGGATTTGTCATCCACGGCAATGATTTCGTAGTCCGAAAGATTCTGTTCCAACAGGGAACGCAGGCAATATGCCAGTTTGCCGCCACCCGTCATATTGTATACCGGTACAATGATACTTAAAAGCATGTGCTACCGTCCTCTGTAAGGGATTTGTCTGCAATGGAGAGAAGTCCGCTGTCCAACAGCTTTGTCACAATGGGAAGCAGTTCTTCCATGGGGACTCCGATTTTTGTACTGATATCAATGAAATCTCTGTTGCCATCGGCGTAGGCAATAAAGTTAGTCATTTTCTTGACTTCATGGTAAATGCCCTTGCGGCTTTCCGTGGGGTAAAGTCCCCGTTTGCCCAACTGGGGTTCGCACAGGCAGTTTACTTTGTAATAATGATTCATTTCCAGCGCGGACAATACCTGCACCATAATGTCATAGGAGCCGGCAAGACCTTCGGGGGAAATCAGATTCATATCGTCGGCGGAGGTGTGATACTCCGGATATTCACCGTACTTGGAACGGCAGAAATCGCATACCGGGAGGTCGACGCCGGGGGCATTGTACTGCCTTTCATCAGAACCGCGTTCCAAATAGCTGTAATGGCGGTAGTCGGGAGCCGCATATTCCAGAATGTTGGTAAGGCAGCGGTCTGCCAAAGTATTGCCCTCACGGGATTCCAGATAGGAGTAGGTTCTGTTGTCGCCGACACAGGTAAGCACAAAACCGGCAATGGTGTTTTGTTTCATTTCCGGCAGATGGCGGCTTAAGTAAGTGATGGAGCCGATGGTTTCCGGCACGATAACAATGCGGTAGCTTAACTGACGATTTTGGGTTTTCAGCCATTTCACCAGTTGGGTTACAAGCACCGGACCGGAAAGCTCATTGTTTGCCATGGAAGGATGGCAGATATAGGTGGAGAGCAGGACTTCCTTTTTTGATTTCCCGGGAAGCAGTAATTCTCCGTAGTTTAATACGCCGTCAAAGTGGCGGCTGTCTATTACCATATGATAAGTTCCGGGACGAAGAGAGTCCCTTTGCTTTTTGCTCATACAAAATCCGAACCGGGGAGAGTAATAGGAGGTGACGTAAGGAACCACGTCCGGCTGTGACTCTTCCACGCGGATATAGGGGAGAAGTTCCTCCAAGTCCACATACTTGTCCACCGGTGTGGAATAACCGATAACGTGCAGGTTGTTTTCCTTATAGTCCACAATGCGTTTTCCCTGGGAATCCTCGATATACGCATCCCGAATTTCCCATTCCTGAGGAATGGTCCAGTCAAATACCTGTGTGCCGCTGGGAACGGAGCAAATCTGCAATTCAGGAATTTCTTCCTGCAGGATACGCAGGCTCTCGCGCACCCCTTCTCCGGTAAGACTTCTGCCGATAGGGAAAAGCCTGGCGGCTAAATCATACATTTGCCTGCCTTCTTCGGGATATTTTATAGTAGATATTTCGGGTTCAAAGTTGGAATCCATGTGGGAACCTCCTGATATATATGTCATGGCGTCATTATAGCATAGGGTGGGTAAAATGACAAATGGTTTGCTTATCGGCAAGAGAAAGGGTATAATACATATAGTATGCCCTTTCAGACGAAATTAGCGAAAGAGAATGAAGGAGACTCCATGTTACAGATAATAAAGAAACTTCGTGTTTTATTGGACGGCAGGCAGAAGCGTGCAATGCTGGGACTGGTCGTGATGATGGTTATCGGCGCCTTTTTGCAGACTGCCGGTGTAAGCCTTTTGGTGGAAGTGGTAAATGTGGTGATTGACCCGGAGGCGGTGGCGCAGAGCCAAGTGGCGGAAATGTGTTATCAGATTCTGGGCAGCGACAGCTACACCCATTTTTCCATCACGGTAATGGTACTGCTGGTACTTGTTTTTGTGGTAAAAAATATTTTCCTGTATGTACAGCAGAAGCTCACGTTTTCTTTTGTATACACCAACCAGTTCCGTACCTCGGAGCGCATGATGCGCAATTATCTGCGCAGAGGGTATGAATTTTATCTCAATGCGGACACCGCAGTGGTACAGAGAAGCATTACTTCCGACGTGAATAACATGTATGCGCTGATTCTTTCCCTGCTGCAGCTTCTGTCGGACGGTGTGGTTTCCATTTTTATTATCTCCTTCTGCTTTGTAAGCAATGGCACCATGACGGTGCTGATGGCGGTTGTGTTAATCGTTTTGATGTTGGTGATTAAAAAGATTTTGAAGCCCATTATGTACAAGGCGGGCAAGGACAATCAGGATTATTACAGCGGCCTGTTTAAATGGATTTCCCAGACAGTACAGGGAATCAAAGAGGTAAAGGTGTCCGGCAAGGAGCAGTATTTTGTCTCCGAGTATCAGAAATGCGGGAAAGGGTATGTAGACGCTGTGCAGCGTTACAGTCTGTACAACAACATTCCCAAACTTTTAATAGAGACGGTCTGTGTAGCCACAATGATGGGGTACATGATTGTGCAGGTGTTGTCCGGTGCGTCATCGGAGGAACTGATGGGAGTCATGAGTACGCTTGCCGCTGCTTCGCTGGTGCTGCTTCCCTGTGTGAATCGCATTAACAACCAGATTAATTCCATTGCCTATTTTGAGCCGTTCTTCATGGGCGTCAGCGACAATTTGCAGGACGAGATTAACGGTGACAAAGTGGACATATCCTTTGCAACGGATGAGGACGAAAAACTGCCGGTGACAAAGTCCATCGAATTAAAAGATATCACGTATGCTTATCCCAACACGGACAAACTGATTTTCGACCATGCAAATCTCACGGTTCCGGTGGGGTATTCCGTTGGTATTGTGGGTACGTCCGGTGCCGGTAAGAGTACCGTAGTTGACATATTGCTGGGACTTTTGGAGACGCGGACGGGAACGGTTTATGCGGACGGAGTGGATGTGAAAGAGCATTATCGCAAGTGGATAAAAAATATCGGGTATATTCCCCAGATGATTTTCATGCTGGATGATACGATTCGCAAAAATGTGGCTTTCGGAGTGCCGGAGGACAAGATTGATGAAAAGCGTCTTTGGGAGGTTTTGAAAGAAGCCCAGCTGGATGAATTTGTAAAGACATTGCCGGAGGGCTTAGAGACCGGCATTGGAGAGCGGGGTATCCGTCTGTCCGGCGGACAGAGGCAGAGAATAGGTATCGCAAGAGCGCTTTACAACAATCCGGAGGTCATGATTCTGGATGAGGCAACCTCCGCATTGGACAATGATACGGAAGCGGCAATTATGGAGTCCATTAACCGGCTGCACGGCAAGAAAACACTGATTATTATTGCACACCGGCTGCAGACCATTGAAAAGTGTGACATTGTTTACCGGGTAGAAAACGGTAAAGTGACCGTGGAACGGGGCGAACTGCCGGATGGGAGTGGAAAGTAGAAAATGAAACGAATTGCAATTATAACGGCGAGGGGTGGAAGTAAGAGAATCCCCCGCAAAAATATTAAAGAATTTTGTGGAAAACCGATACTGGCTTATTCCATTGAGGCGGCATTGCAGTCGGGAATTTTTGATACGGTAATGGTGTCCACGGACGATGCCGAAATTGCGGAAACAGCAAAGAAATACGGGGCAGAGGTTCCCTTTTTGCGGAGCGAGAAAACCGCGAATGATTTTGCCACCACCAATGATGTGCTGATGGAAGTGCTGGAGGAATATGAAAAGAGAGGGCTTCGCTTTGACGTGGCGTGCTGTATCTATCCCACGGCTCCGTTTATCACCGCAGAAAAGTTACGACAGGCGGCGGCGCTTTTGGAAGAAAAAGAGGCAGATACGGTGCTGCCGGTGGTTCGGTTCAGCTTTCCGCCGCAGCGGTGCGTAGTGGAGGAAAACGGGTATCTGAAGTTCAAATGGCCGCAGTACCGCAATTCCCGTTCCCAGGATTTGGAGCCTTTTTATCATGATGTGGGACAGTTTTATTTCCTGCGGGTGGCAAGCTATTTAGAGCAGAAGAATCTGATTATGGACAAAACGGTGCCCCTTGAGCTGCCGGAGATGGAGATTCAGGATATTGATACTTTGGAGGACTGGAAGATAGCGGAAGTGAAATTCCGGATGCTTAGGGGAACAGAAGACAATGGAGGAAATCCGCAATGAAACAAATCAGGATTAAAAACCGTCTGATTGGAGAGGGACAGCCTGCCTATATTATTGCAGAAATGTCGGCAAACCATGCCGGAAGCATAGAGCGGGCAAAAGAGATTATTCATGTGGCAAAGAAGTGCGGTGCGGACTGCGTGAAAATCCAGACATATACCCCGGATACCATCACCATAGACTGTCATAACTCTTATTTTCAGATTGAGGACGGTACATGGGAAGGGGAAAATCTGTACAGTCTCTACAGCAAGGCGTACACCCCGTGGGAGTGGCAGCAGGAATTGAAGGATGAGGCGGACAAAATCGGCATTGATTTTCTGTCTACCCCTTTTGATAAAACAGCAGTGGATTTCCTGGAAGGAATCGGACTGGAATTTTATAAGATTGCGTCCTTTGAATTGGTGGATATTCCGCTGATCCGTTACACGGCAATGCAGGGGAAACCCATGATATTGTCCACGGGAATGTCTACGTTTGCGGAGATTAAAGAGGCGGTGGAGACCATTCGCAGTACCGGCAATGAGAATTTTGTACTGCTCAGGTGCGCCAGCGCTTATCCCGCCATCACCGATGAAATGAATCTGGCAACCATGCTGGACATGAGGGAGTCCTTCGACGTGCCGGTGGGGCTGTCCGACCATTCCATGGGAGGTGTGGCAGCCGTGACGGCAGTGGCAATGGGCGGCTCCATTATTGAAAAGCATATCTGCCTCGGAAGGGAGATAGAAAATCCGGATTCTTCTTTTTCCATGACACCGGAAGAATTTGCGGCAATGGTGCATGATGTACGGCAGGCGGAGAAGGCAAAAGGCTGCGTATGTTACGGCATGGAGAATCAGGAAAAGAGCAATATTGTTTTCCGCAAGTCACTGTTTGTGGTACAGGACATGAAAGCGGGGGACACTTTTACGGAGGAAAATATCCGGGTAATCCGTCCCGGTTACGGAATGCACCCCAGAGAATATGAGCATGTGCTCGGGAAAAAATGTAATTGCAGTATGGACAGGGGAACGCCGCTTCGGGCGGATGCCGTTACGGAATATTTGTCGTTCGCACCTGCGGGCGAGAACGATATGGAGCTGGTTTTTCAGTGGGCAAATGATGAGGCTACCAGACAACAGTCTTTCACGCAGGAAAAGATTTCATGGGAAACCCATGAAAAGTGGTACAAGGACAGCTTAAAGAGTGATACAAGAAAGCTGTATTTATGCTATCACGATGAGACACCGGTGGGACTTTTCCGGGTGGATATACTGGACGGAGAGGTGGAAATCAGCTACCAGACAGCCTGTGAGTACCGGGGCAGAGGGTATGGAAAAGCAATGCTTCGCGAGGGGGAAAACTGGCTTAAGGAGCAGGAGATTCCGGGACAGGTTATGGTGGCAAGAGTGAAAAAGGACAATGCAGCCTCCGTGAAAATATTCCGGGAACTGGGATATCGGGAGGATACGGAAGGTGATCACCTGATTTTCCGAAAAGAAAGACAATCATCCGATGGAGGATGCAAATGATTTGGATTAGGGCGGACGCAAACAGCAGAATCGGAAGCGGGCATTTAATGCGCTGTCTGTCGGTGGCAGAAGAGCTGAAAGACAGAGGGGAACAGGTTTGCTTTTTGACGGCAGATGATTGTCCGACTGCTTTATTGGAGGCAAAGGGGCAGCAGTACCGGATTCTTCACTGCGCTTATGACAGGATGGAGGAAGAAATTCCGCTGCTTCACGGTCTGGCAAAAGAGCAACAGCCGGATTTATGTCTTGTGGACAGCTATTTTGTGACAGATTCCTATCTGCGGGCGCTGGGCGAAATCTGCAGCACAGCATATATGGATGATTTGTGCAGTTTTTCTTATCCGGTGGATATGGTGATTAACTATAACATATATGGGGAACTGCTTCCCTACAGGGAGCACCCGGGCAAAGAGAATACCCGTTTTTTGCTGGGAATGGCATATGTGCCTCTCAGGCGGGAATTTCAGAGGAAGGCAGTGTGTCCTGTCCGGGAAGAGGCAAAAGAAATTCTGATTACCACCGGGGGGAGTGACAGGTACAATCTGGCGGGCAAAATTCTGGAGAATGTCCTGAGACAACCGGAAACCGCAGATTTAACGTATCATGTGGTGAGCGGTGCTTTCAATACTTATTTGCCGCAGCTAAAAGAACTGGAGGCAAAACACGAAAATATCTGTATTCACCAAAATGTGACAAATATGTCGGAATTAATGGGCAGATGTGATATTGCCATTACGGCGGGCGGCTCCACCATGTATGAGTTGTGCGCTGTGGGAGTGCCGATTCTCTGCTTTTCCTTTGTGGAGAATCAGGAGAGAATGGTGGAGGCTTTTGCAAATCGGAACATAGCCTGTTACGGCGGAAATTATCTGACAGACGGTGAAAAAATGCCGGAGCAGATTGCTTTACGGCTGGGAAAACTGGCGGCGGATAAAACGGCGAGGGAACGATACAGCCGGCGTGCACAGGAACTAGTGGACGGTCGCGGCTCCGGGCGTATTGCGGAAGCGTTGATGACAATGAAAATGAACAGAGTGGATAATCCGTAAAATTGCCCATGGGCGGGGTATGAACCGGTGAAGAGGCAGTAGGGCAATAGAAAGGAAAGGAGCGGCGGACGGTAATTGAAAAGGTATAAGAGAGCAATTTTATATACGGTAATTGCCATACTTTTGTTTGCCGGTCTGTTTGCGCTTACTTTCCGGGACAGGAGACAGGTGAAAGAGGAAACCCATGCCAAAGTGATGGTGATGGGGGACAGTATTTTGGGAGAATGCAGGGATGAAACTTCGGTGACTTCCCTGCTTGGAGAAATGCTGGGGACTCAGGTGTTCAACGGTGCACTGGGAGGCACCGGTATGTCCCGGCTTTCCGGGGAGGAACGACCTGCCTATACCAAGGACGGATTGTGTATGCAGGCGTTTGCCCAATCCATTGCGACAAAGGATTTCGGGGTACAGCAGACGGTTCACAGCAGAGAATCCGCCACCTATTATTTTACCATCGCCATTGATATGATGGAGACGGTGGACTTTGACGGTTTGGAAGTTTTATTTATCGAACACGGAATAAATGATTATCATGCGGGTGTTTTGTTGGAAAATCCACAGAATGCCTATGATGCGCATACTTTTACGGGGGCGCTCCGCAGCACGATAAAAACTTTGCAAAAAGCATATCCCAATCTGCGGATTGTTTTGATAACACCGACCTACAGCTGGTATCCGGCGAATGAGATACCGCAGCTTACCTGTGAACAATATGATTTGGGCGGTGGTGTTTTAGAGAACTATGTGGAGGCGGAAAAGCAGGTTGCACAGGAGATGGGAGTGGAGGTGCTGGATTTGTACCACGATTTTTATCCCCATGCAAACTGGAGTGACTGGGAAATCTACACCAGGGATGGACTGCACCCCAATGAGGAGGGCAGAAAACTCATTGCCCGCACGGTTTATGAATTTCTTTCAGAATAAAAGGAAGTGTAAAAATGTTGACACCGACAGAAGCATTTAAAACAGTAAAAACGCATTTGAAAAGAGAATGGAAGATTGCATTTTTGTCCGCTTTTTTGATTGGACTGGCGGTGCATCTGCCTGCCATGATTTCGGATATTCCCAACCATGACGGGCTGGGAAGCATGCACTTTGACCAGAACATGATTACCTCCGGCAGGTGGTTTTTGACAGTGGCATGCGGATTTTCCTCCTATTTCACATTGCCGTGGCTCATAGGTCTTTTGAGCCTGCTGTTCCTTTCCTGCACAGCTGCCGCTTTGACGGAACTGTTGGAACTGAAAACAACATGGACGATTGTGCTGACGGCAGCGCTGCTTGTGTCCTTTCCCGCGGTCGCGTCAACCTTTGCCTATATTTTTACCATGGACGGATATATGCTTGCCCTATTGCTTTCGGTGCTTTCGGTGCTTTTCACCAAAAAGAGCAGGCTGGGATTTTTGCCGGGAGCGGTGTGCCTCGCCCTTAGCATGGGAACCTATCAGGCGTACCTGCCCTTTACGGTGCTGTTGTGCATTTACTGCATTGTGATTCGTCTGGCAGAGGACGGAGAGATAAAAGATAAGGTTAAGGCAGTTCTGCACTATCTGTATATGGGGATTTTAGGGAGCGGTCTGTACCTTGTGATGCTCTATCTGCTTTTGGCGATACAGGGAAAACAACTGGATTCGTATCAGGGAATCAACGGCGGACTCACCGGAGGAGCAGCGGAAAAGGCAGGGATTCTTACGGTTCTTCGCGCCATGTATGCGGATTTTGCAACCTTTACCATAAAAGGAAACGTGCTGTACAACAACGTTTTTTCCGTTCTTGCATGGATTTTGCTGTTACTTTCCCTCTGCGGAGCGGTAGCCGGAATGGCGGTTTTGAGAAAATGGTGGAAGAAACCGGCATTTTTCGTTATAATAGGTTTGTTGGCAGTGGGACTTCCGTTGGCAACCAATGTGATTTTGCTGATTTCACCGGAAGTGAATTATCATTTGCTGATGCGTTATCAGTGGGTGGTCTATCCTATTCTGATACTGGCGTTTCTGGAATATTACGACAGACAGGGGAAACGGACGGGCGTGCTGCAATGGTGTGCCCTGTGTGCGGCTTTTGTGCTGGCGTTTAATTACGGAGTGACGGACAATATCGGGTATTCCAATCTGCAGAAGCGGTATGAAAAAACATACGCCTATTGTGTGCGTCTGTTAGACCGCATTGAACAGACCCCCGGATATTATCAGGGGATCCCGGTTGCCGTGTTAGGTGTGGTGGGAACGGATGAATTTCCGGTGACGGACATCACGGAGGATGTGACCGGCGGAATGATTGGGCTTTCCGGGGACAGCCTTTTATATACCGGAGCCAACTATCAGGCATTTATGCAAAATTATCTGGGCGCCACCTTGAATTTTGTGGACGAGGAAACCATGGGAAAGATTTACTTTTCCGAGGAATATATGAAAATGGACAGTTTTCCGGGGCAGGAATCCACAAAGGTGGTGGATGGAATTTTGTATGTCCGCACGGAAAATATCGGAAGAGATTAAAGAACGGTTCATAAGAAAGAGAACCGCTGAAAGATGGAGGAATACAGATGGCATTATTATCTATCGTATTGCCGGCGTATAATGAAGAACAGAATATAGCCAATACAACAAAGGTATTATCGGAGCTTTTGGAGCAGCATGGGATTCCCTATGAGCTGGTATTTATCAGCGACGGTTCCAAAGACCGCACTTATGAGGAAATCGAGAAAGCAGCGGCGGCAAATCCCCATGTAAAGGGAGCGGTGTTCAGCCGCAACTTTGGCAAGGAGGCGGCTATTTTTGCCGGACTGGAACTGACAACGGGAGATGCCGTGATTGTGATGGACTGCGATTTGCAGCATCCGCCTGCCGTGATTCCACAGATGTGGGAAAAGTGGCGGAACGGCGCCGAAATTGTGGAAGGAATCAAGCTGAGCCGCGGCAAGGAAAGTCTGGCACACAAATTGTTTGCCGGTCTGTTCTATAAAATTATGAGCAAGCTGATTAAGATGGACATGAATGCGTCCTCCGACTTTAAGCTGCTGGACCGTAAGGTAGTGAATGTGCTGCTGGAACTGCCGGAGCGGAATACTTTTTTCCGCGCATTGACTTTCTGGGCGGGTTTCCGCACGGAGTCCGTGCAATATGAGGTGCAGGAGAGACTGTACGGGGAGAGCAAGTGGTCTTTCTGGAGTCTGATGAAATATGCCATCACCAACGCAACGTCTTTCAGTACCCTGCCTTTGCAGATGGTAACGGTTATGGGAGTTGTGGCAATCCTGTTCAGTATTATTCTGGCAATTCAGACTTTGGTGCGGTATCTGATGGGAACTGCGGTGGAGGGATTTACCACCGTTATTCTGCTGATTCTGATTGTAGGCGGTTTTCTCATGCTCAGCCTCGGAGTCATCGGACATTATATCGCAAGAATTTATGAGGAAGTAAAAGGCAGACCCAAATACATTATCAGCCGGGTAACCGATAATGTGGAGGGAAATGTGTTGGGAGACTGGCACAAACGATAGGAGAAAAAGGAAAAGGGAGGGCGCCGTGAAGGCGCAGAAAAGAGGCAGATATGATTAATTTTAATGTTCCCCCTTATGTGGATAAAGCACTGGATTATATCAAAGAGTGTGTACAAAATCAAAAAATTTGCGGAGACGGAGCTTACACGAAAAAGTGTAACCAATGGATAGAGGAGAGAACCGGCACCAAGAAGTGCCTGCTGACCACCTCCTGCACCCATGCCACGGAGCTTGCGGCATTGCTTGCCAATATTCAGGCGGGGGATGAAGTCATCATGCCGGCATATACCTTTGTTTCCACTGCAGATGCGTTTGTGCTAAGAGGAGCCGTTCCTGTTTTTGTAGACATTCGCCCGGACACCATGAACATTGACGAAACGCTGATAGAGGATGCCATCACGGAGAAAACCAAAGCGATTGTACCGGTTCACTATGCCGGAGTATCCTGCGAGATGGACACGATTATGGACATTGCAAAACGTCACAATCTGATTGTGATTGAGGACGCGGCGCAGGGCATTATGGCTTCCTATAAAGGAAAAGCGCTGGGAACCATCGGTGACTTCGGCTGCTTTAGTTTTCATGAAACTAAGAATTACAGCATGGGAGAGGGCGGAGCCCTGCTCATCCGTGACGAAAAGAATGTGGAAGATGCGGAGATTCTCCGGGAAAAAGGTACAAACCGGAGCAAATTTTTCCGTGGACAGATTGATAAATATACATGGGTAAATTATGGTTCCTCCTATCTGCCCAGTGACATGAATGCGGCATATCTGTATGCGCAGTTAGAGATTGCGGACAAGATTAATGATGCAAGACTGGCATGCTGGAACCGCTATAAAGAGAGACTGACACCGCTTGCGGAGGCGGGAAAAATCGACCTTCCCACTGTGCCGGAAGGATGCGTGCACAATGCGCATATGTTCTACATTAAGGCGAAGGATATTGAGGAGAGAACGGCATTTATCAGCTATATGAAGGAACACGGCGTCATGTCGGTATTCCACTATATTCCTCTGCATACGGCACCGGCAGGACTGAAGTTCGGACGTTTCCACGGTGAGGATAAGTACACCACCAAAGAGAGTGAACGTCTGGCAAGACTGCCCATGTATTACGGCCTGACACTGGAGCAGGTGGATTCTATTTGTGATACCATAAAGGAGTTTTATAATGGCTGATTCTCTGGGTGTGCGCAGACATATACTTGCCATATTAGGCGCAATATTATGTATCGGGTTCAGCGTTCAGATTGTTCTGGGGCTGGCTTGGATGGCGTGCAATTTATGGGCAGTACGGACGCAGCCCCTTGATGGAATCCGGTATCTTGTGCAGCTTGTGGCAGCATTTTTTGCAGCTTACAGGCTGCTTTTCCATATTCCGGCAGCAAAGAAACGGTTCCGGGTGTGGGCAGGGCTTGCCATGGTTACGTTTCCGTTGGCAATGCAGTGCCACCTGAGTAATTCTCCGGATTCGCTTGCGTCCTCGTTTCTGATACTGGAGCTGGCGGAGGGCTGTTTTCTTTTGCTTTCCCAAAAGGAACAGACGCTAAAGCGGTTTGTGGGAGTGTTGGCGTGCTGGATTGCAGCTTCCTTGATGGCGCCGGAGTATTTGTATTTTGGAGCGGTTCCGGTTGTCATTCTCTTTTTGGGAGGAAAGGTAAAAGCCTATAAGCAGGTGCTCTGCCGGGCGCTTCTGATGGTGGCTGCGCTGGGAATCATTGTGGGCGCCGGACGGCTGAAAACAGAGGCTTTGGGAATGGGCGAAACGGTAAGTGCGGAGGAACAGGCAGCTCTTTCACTGGCAAGCCGGTGTGCATGGCCTCATATGGCGGAGGACTATGGTTATCTGCCGCAGGAGGTCAGGGAATGTCTGTCGGATCAGGAGGCTTTTCAGGTGGATTACTATGCGGACAATGTGCAGAGGATTCTCTGGGAAAAGACGAAAGAACAGTTGGGCGCAGCGGGTGCGCAGAAAGCACTTTTAGCAGTGGCGGCCGGTGCGTGGAGCCGGCATAAGGGGGAAATTATACATGATGTTATAGCGGATGCGGGTGCCTATACGCTGGCGCCCATTGTATTGCAGCGGCAGTTATCCGGAAAGTTTTATGATTCTTATTCCGGCAGTAATTATGATGCCATGCGGCAGCATACGCCGTTTCTCACAAAATATTATCTGGACTATGGCTGCTGGTGGTTTACGGCAGCGCTTTTGATGGTATTGCTCAGAAAGGCGGCGGCAGTCTGTGGTTCTCTTTTTGGGAAAAAGAGGGAATCCGTGGGAATGAAAAAATCTGTATGGGCAGTGGCTTTTATGTGCCTGCTCACCTCCCTGTGCATGGTGCTTGGGTATACCATGCGCGGCGCGGGTATGATGGATTATAAAAAGACGATTACGGTAGGTTTGCTCTGGATGGCATGGATGTTGAAAAACTGTGCCGGATGCCTTAGATACGTGGCAGTGGAGGAAATACAGGAAAGGTAGTGTCATGGAAAAGAACCGAGTAAAGCAGATAGATAAGTGGCTGCCGGAAGCGATAGCGGTACTGGTATGCCTGCTTGCCCTGATCATGGGTGTCATGCAAAAAGAAGGCTATCATATGGACGAACTGTTGAGCTTTGAACTGGCAAATGCGGAGTTTAATCCATGGATTGTCCCGACACAGCCCCAGGGAAGACTGGCGAAATTCGTGGAGCGGGAAATCCGCGGCGAGACAGCGGGAGAGACGTTCAAAAATCTGACGGACACGGTGGCGGATGTCCTGAAAAACAAAGGAAACAGCAAAATGCTTTCCTATCAGGCGGATGTGTACGGGGAGCCGGTGTGGATAGACGCAAAAGCCTTTCAGGAGTATATCACGGTGGACGGCAGGGACGCATTCGATTATCTGTCCGTTTATTTTAACGTAAAGGATGACAATCACCCTCCGGTTCATTTTATGCTGCTTCATACCCTGTCCTCTGTGTTTCAGAGGTGCGCGGAGCCGTTTGTGGGATGCCTCATAAATCTTGCAGCAGTGACAGGAATTTTGATTTTACTGATGGGGCTGGGAAGAAAACTGGCGATTCTTGCGGGCATGGAGGAATATGCCAGAGGCATGGGAATTCTTGCCGCACTTTGCTACGGACTTTCCACGGGAGCCATGGCGTCGGTGTTATTGGTCCGGATGTATGCTCTTTTGACTTTTTTCTGTGTGGCTCTTTTTGCCATACATATGAAAAAGTGGACGGATAAGTCCTTTGCGGCGAACAATAAGGGGCTGATTGCCGTTACGGTGCTTGGATTTCTGACGCAGTATTTTTTCCTGTTTTACTGCCTGATTCTGGCGGCGGTGACATTCCTGTTTTTGCTGGTGCAGAAAAGGAAAAAGGAAGCGCTGTGCTATATGCGCTCCATGGTGACGGCGGCGGTTATCGGGCTTGTTCTGTTCCCGTTTGCAATATCGGATGTGTTTTCCAGCGGAAGGGGTGTGGAAGCGCTGGACAATCTGGCGGAGGGCTTTACCGGCTATGGCGCGAGACTGGCATCCTTCGGAGAAATTCTGGCAGGCAGAACTTTTGGTGTTGTGATGTTTGCAGCGCTGGCAGTGGTGGCGCTTTTCATTGGGGCAGCCGCTATCGTTAAGCGGGTACGGAGTAGGAAAATGAGAGGGCAGGAAGCTCATGGGGAAGAAAACGTGACGCAGGTAGGGCGCCTGTTTCTTTTGCCGGTAGCCGGATATTTTTTGCTGGCGGCAAGAATGTCCCCCTATCTGGTGGACAGATACATTATGCCGCTGTTTCCGTTTGTGGTATTGGCGGGAGTGTTGCTGCTTGGCAGGCTTGGGTACGGTATGCGCAAGTGGGGAAAGAGACACTGTATGCCCCTTGTGTTTAGTGGTATTCTTGTCGTTTGTCAGATTATCGGTCTGGCGCAGTATGACGGAACGTATATGTATCGGGGGTACGGACTGCAGAGACAGGCTTCCGAGAATTATGCCTATCTTCCCTGTATCTGTGTATATGAGGGAGTGGGATATTATGAAAATCTTCTGGAATTTACCAACTATCAAAAGACACTTTTGGTAAAGCCGGAGGAACTGAAAAAACGGAAAGATAAGGATTCCATTGAAGAACTGCAGCAGGTCGTTTTGCTGATAAAGGAAGAGGTGGACGGTGATTCGATTCTGGAGCAGTTGGAGAAGGAATACGGATTCCGGGTTCAGTCAGAACTCTGGCAGGGGCAAAGTGTCCATGGGGACAGAGCCTATGTGCTGGAGAAAGTAAATGGTGCAAAGTAAAGGATGGATGCGGATATGATGGTGGCGAAAATGCTGTTGTGGAGTGTTTTGCTGTTATTGATTCCCACGGCGGTGGGTACTCTCTTTTTTTCGGTGGATAAACATACCGGAAATCTTCCCTTTGCGTGGATAAGCGGACAGATGACGCTCTGGGCAGGATTTGAGGTCATTGCGGTGCCGTTTATTTTAAGGGAGGGCACTTTGACAAGGGTAGTGCAGATGTTTTTGGGATATATAGCGGTTCTTTTGCTGGCGGCGCTGGCTGCTTTTGCGTACCGTAAAAAGAACAGCCGGACACAGCTTCGGGTGGTGGAGTCACTCACCCAAAAACAGCGGACGGAAAAGATCGTGTTGTGGGTGATATTCTGGGCGATTTTGGCGTTTCAGGTGATACAGGCAGTGCGCCTTGCCTATGCGGACGGGGACGACGCCTATTACATTGCAGTGGCGAATCTGGCGGAGGAATCGGATACGATGTATCAGAAAGCCGCTTACAGCGGTGGGGCGGAGGCACTGGATGCCAGATACGGTCTGGCGCCGTTTCCCATCTGGATTGCTTTTCTGGCGAGAATTTCCGGAATCCGCACCGCAAGCGTGGCACATGTGATGATTTCGCCCCTGTTGATAGCGATGACGTATGCGATTTTTTATCTGCTGGGAAGCAGGCTGTTTGCGAAAAACAGAGTGCGTATCCCCCTGTTTTTGATTTTTACGGAATTACTGGTGCTGTTTGGCGATTACTCTTTTTATACGGCAGAAAATTTTATGATTGCGAGAAGCAGGCAGGGGAAAGCGGCTTTGGGCAATATCATTATACCGATGCTTTTGTTTATGCTGTATCTGCTTTTGGAATTTTTGCAGGAAAATAAAAAGATTTCCCTTTCTTATTGGGGATTACTGTTGTGTACACTGACTGCGGCATGTCTCTGCAGCTCTCTGGGCACGCTTTTGGTCTGTATGCTTGTGGGGGTGACCGGGCTTTGCGCGGCGTTTTGTTATCGGAAATGGAAGTTCCTGATACTGCTTGCCGCATGCTGTATTCCCTGTGTGGGCGTGGCGCTTTTGTATGTGTTACTTTAAAGGAGAATGAAGATGTTATATCGTATCTGGGATAGCATGAGCTATATGTGGAAGGTGGAAAATGAATATTTTCGTTCCTATATGGGTACGGGACTGATTGTAATCTGGTTTTTGCTGTCTCTGGTTTATCTGTTGGTTACGGAGAAAAGAAAGCCTGTCAGAATCCTGTTTGGCTATGTGCCGGTCATTCTGCTGCTGGCATTTCTCAATCCGCTTCTTGCCAGACTGATTTATGATTATATCGGGGATGAGATTTATTACCGTATTTTGTGGCTTGTGCCGATAACCGTGGTGATTGCCTTTGCGGTGGTAAAAATCTATGACAGATTGCAGGGGAAAGTAAAAATTGTTTTTGCAGCGGTTGCAGCAGCGCTTGTCATGGTTTCCGGCAGTTTTATTTATCAGAATCCCTATTTTCATAAGGCGGAAAATCTGTATCATGTTCCGCAGAGCGTGGTGGACATCTGCGATGCCATTGAGGTGAAGGGCAGAGAGGTAAAGGCGGTATTTCCTGTAGAACTGCTCCAGTATGTGAGGCAGTATTCCCCCGTGGTGGTGATGCCCTACGGACGGGAAATTACGGTGGAGAGATGGAATTATACCACGGAAAATGCTCTGTATGAAACCATGGAGGCGGAACAGATTGATGCGGCGAAACTGGCAGAGCTGGTCCGGGTGGAGTGGTGTGCGTATATTGTGCTGCCGGAGGAAAAAGAGATACAGGGACGGCTTGAGGATTATGACTTTGAAGAATTCGGCAGAATGGACGGATATGTGATATATAAGGACAGCACGGTGAGTCTGGAAATTCCACAGCAATAGAAAAATCGCATTTGCTAAACTGCAGGTGCGATTTTTACTATGCTTATACGAAAATGATTGAAAACTATCATAAAGGAGGATGTATTATTGCCGGTTGCTATATAATGGAAAATATACTATATTAAATGAATAATGAAGATTAGAGGAGAGTGTGAAGCTATGAAAAAAGGGAAAAGTCTGATACCGGCGGCGCTGCTTATAGGGTGTTTGACGGCGTGTGCTACCAACCCGATGACGGCAGTGTATAATGATGATGCTAAGATTGCAAGTCAGTCGAATACCTATAATTTGATAAATTGTGAGCAGGATATCGAAGGACAAAATTATAAGGCGAATATTGAAAAGATAGAGGGAATGGACACTGTGTGGACATATGAAGCAACAGAGGATGAAACCGTGGAACTTACCTATTTTGTGTCGGTTTACAGTGGAAAGGTGAAATTGGTTCTGATTGCACCGGATAATTCGCTGACGGTAATCACCGAAATGACACCGGAGACAAAGTCGGAAGATGTTCAAACCTGTATGCTTGACTTACAACAGGGAGAAAACAGGATAAAAATAGTTGGAGCGGAAAATACCAAGGTGGATGTTGATTTGACAATTCCGAAGGGGAATTTTTGTGAACTTGGTTAGGGGATTTTTGTAGATTGCATGAAAACAAAGTAATATGCAGGTGGAAAACAGACGAGGTGTTGAGGATGGAATGGATTAATGTTTTTGGATTGGCTTTTATATTTGTGATAATGATTCCAAACATCATATTTGCCATCAAATGCAAGGACGGTTTTGCCAATAAATGGAACAATAAATTTGTCGAGGCGATAGAGCAGGTCGGGAGATTTGGCTGCTTTGGGTTTATGATAATACAGATTCCCGGAACATGGTTCGGCTGGTGGTCGGATGAGGCATTTGCTCTTTACCTGATAGTGGATGCGGCATTGGTCTTACTATATTGTGTGATATGGATTGTCTGTTTCAGAAAAAACAGTGTGTTCCGGGCGCTGGCGCTTTCTGTTATTCCTTCGGTGCTGTTTTTGTTCAGCGGAATTATGAGCCGGTCTGTTTTGCTGATTCTTTCGGCACTCCTTTTTGCCCCAAGCCATATTGCTATCTCCTATAAAAACGCGAAATCATAAACGGAGTAAATATTAAACCGGTTTTTGTATGAAGTTCGGAGGCGCAAGTTAGAAGATATCTAAAAGTTATATGTAATTTAGGAGTTATAAAAAGTGCTCGTGCTACAAAAAGGTAATGGGTATGTTAGAATTTCAATAATCCGCTCATTTTAATGGGCGGATTATGATTGAATAAAAGGTATTTGTTTTGCATGTAAATAGATATGTTTGATACGAGACAAGGAGATGCCATGGAATATAAAATAACCACAAAAGAAGATATTGCCACACTGATGATCATTCGCTTGGAAATGCTTCGGAAGGTAAATGGACTACCGGAGGATTATGCTTTTTCAGAGGAACTTGTCGCAAGCAGCAAACGATATTTTCAGGAGGGAAACCAGACAACGTGCATTGTTTTGGAGAATGGCAGGGCGATAGCCTGTGCAAGCATGTCATATATTGAAATAATGCCGACTTTTTCACACCCTACCGGAAAAAGAGCACATCTTATGAATGTCTACACAAACGAAGATTATCGAAGGCAGGGAATTGCCCGCAAACTTGTGCGGATGTTGATTGAAGAGGCGCGGGAGAAGGGCGTAACAGAAATCAGTTTAGATGCCACGGATTCAGGCAGACCGCTTTATGAGTCCTTTGGATTTTCAGCGTCGGATGAATGTATGGTTATGAATCTTGCTATGAGATGAAGAAACCGCTGTAAAAATGTCATTCTACCGCAAGGTTTTTATCCGGTTATCGTCTAATATGAAAAAATCTCCATACATATTCCATTCAAGAGGTAGCTCCAAATTATAATTTGATTCCTCCAGAAATTTGCGCTGGGTGTCTATCCTTGACAAGTCGGAGTGGGCATCCTCCATCTGCATGACAGGTATCCGCGCATCTAAAAATGCGGTAAGATAGTCGTATTCGCTGCCCCCATCCGAAGGTGCAGCTGCCTTTGTTAATGCGGCATCCCGGATGGCTTCAAAACAGTCAATACTGTCTCCGCTTCCGTGAACCACCAATGCGTCATAATAAATATATTGTCCTAAAGGGCTCAATCCATCCTCTTTTGCATACGCAATCGCCGGGCACATATATTGCGCGTTTAATATATCGTTCTGTGCCTGTATCATTTCATCAGACTGCGCAGCGGTCTTCCAGTCCGCAACAAAGGCATCACCAAGACCTCCGTGGGAATCGGTTCCGTTTACTTTTTGAAGGGCAGAAATATATTTTTCCAATTCATTTTCCGGTTTTAGTTCCGTATAGCGGTTGACAACGTCCAAAAGGTCTCCGGTGCCGGACGTAAAGCCGATAATTCCGGCAGTATATCCTCTGCCATCGCCAATGTCCTCGATATATTGGTATTGTTCTGCGTAGTCGGTGGAAGAGTTCTCTGCACTGGAAACAAGCGCAAAAACCTCTTTGCGCAGGGTGTCTTCGGAAATATCTCCCGTTGCAGTGACAACATCTGTTTCAGTGGGGGTGCCTGTTTCGGTAGCATCAACCGCTTCGGCAATATTATCTGCTTCTGTGATTTCGTCACTATCATATTCAACGAAATTATCGCCATTTTGTTGACATCCGTTCATTATAAACATCATACACAAAAGACAAAGTACCAGTTTTCTTCTCATCTTGTATGCCTTCCTGAACCAAAATAAATATTTCCTGATGTTGACACAGTGGCGGAAGCAGCACCGCCGGATACCATCATTTTAGATACTTTATATGGATTTCAAATTTATAATGCAGTATAGCATAAAGAATGCATATTGTGAAGCAAATGAAATTTTATGGATAAAAAGACGGCGAGAGTGTTTTGTGCTATACTGTGGTAGGTTGTTTTACTTCCACCTGACATAGAATACAGTTATCATATGTATTGCATACGAATCATTTGGAGGTCTTAATATGTCGGAACATTTTATTAGAAAAGCGTCCTACAAAGATATTGAAGCAGTAGAAAAGATATATGATAAGGTACATGATGCCGAGGAAAACAATGGGCAGGTAACCGGATGGATAAGGGGCGTATATCCTGTCAGACGGACAGCGGAGGAGGCCATCTCAAGAGGTGATTTATATGTACTGGAAGAAAACGGGACAATTTTAGGAGCGGCAATCATAAACAATAATCAGGTGGATGTATACTCTAAGGAAAAATGGATGTACGAGGCGAAGGACAGGGAAGTTTGCGTGCTTCATACTCTGGTAATTTCGCCTGATGTCTCAGGAAAAGGATATGGGCGGGCGTTTGTCAAGTTCTATGAAACACATGCCAGAGACACCGGATGCATGGAACTTCGTATGGATACGAACGAGAAAAATACAGCAGCCCGCGCCCTGTACAATAAACTGGGTTATCGGGAGATTGTTATTGTACCCACAGTATTCAATGGAATACCGGATGTAAATTTAGTGTTGCTAGAAAAACACTTATCATAATTTAAGAGAAATGAGAGAGGTAATATGTTTACAAATAAGGAATTGTGGAACTGCGTGCAGCCGGAGATGTGAAATTTACAATGATTGTCTCCATTACATTGACCATTGCTGCGAGATTGTTCTTTTCGGCGCTGTTCGGTATGTGGCTTGGCTGGGGAGTGATTGGCGTTGCAATCGGTATGAGTATTGATTTGGTATTCCGGGGTGGAATATTTATATGGAGATATAAGTCGCAGAAATGGACACGGTTTCGGCTGATTTAATACAGAATATTTATGGTGAAGGAACCATTTATGGAAGACAAAGAGGATTGATTATGGATATAATAGGAACTGTGAATATAGAATTATGGGCAGTTGTGTTAGGTGCTACGGGGGCATTATTAAATTTGGAGATGCCATATGGTTATGAATTGAGACATTTGAAGCTCAGAGACACGCCTGTATATGAAGAAGTGGTAAATGCAAGAGGAAATCTGGATATTAAGTATATGGCGAGTAACCTTTCTGATGAAGTCGCCCCAGAATTCATTTTTTTGTGTAAAACGGAAAATAAGGCAATGCCATTGGAATATTTTACAATTGGTGAGATGATGAGCGGTAATGAGAAGGCTGGGAAGTATTTCAATGAAATTACAGATAAATGGAATAAAGAGATTTTTAGGATTTTGTCTATTTTGCGTTTAACCCAAGAGGGGAACATAGAAATTGCTGATAAAATATATAAAATGAGAGCAACCTATAAATGCAATAATATTGAAAGAAGAAGGGTATCTTCTCAGGATAGTCCTATCAGTGTATATGATGATTTATATGAGTGGAACAATGATAATTTAACTTGTTTTAAGGATATGGTAGAGTTATCGGAAGATTTATTGGTTTTAGTGGAAAACGTTATGGAACGATTTGGCAGAGGATACAGTTCATCAAGATATGATGATGCGTATAAGAATCTTATTACATTATCAGAAATTATTTTGATAGGATATAACTCCAATGATAAGGGAGCTGCAATAAAAGAAAAGTTTGCTAACCGATTAGCAACAGCTATTGCACAAGATGTTGATGTGCAGACCGTGCATGATAAAGCGTTGAGGATGTACAAAGAGCGTTCTAATGAAACGCATGAGGGAAATAATTTAAATATTACCAAAGAAGAGCTGAGAGAACTACGTTGTGCAGTAAGAAAAATGGTACAGAATTTTATATTCTTTGCTAAAAATCAATATGGAAGTATTGTTGATAAAACATTTAAAGGCATAAAGAGAGAATACGTGATAGGTTTGTTGGTACGAATTCATATACTGCAAACGAGAGGTTTATTGAGGTAGTATAGAAAAGGACTTCAAAGAATAAAAAAGAATGTTAGCTCTAATTTTGATATGGACGAGGTTATCGTTAATCCGATACAATATATTAGAAAGATTAGACAGGTAGTAGCACATTGATTAACAAATAATAAGTATGATGCAGATGTATATAAAAAGTAAAAAGAATTAATGGTGAATACATATGGGGCAGTAAGGGTAATACGGATATTGTTCATGGGGCATCTGTTAGCAAAAAGTGTAAGCATACCAGACTACTTATTACAGGGAAAAGATATAGTCTTCTACTAGAATATGAATTGAGGAGGAAATGGAAAATGTTAGCGGATGAGATTAAGGCGGGAGAATCAACCAATATCGAGTTTAAGGTTGAGGTTCCTAAAAAAAGTGAAAAATATATAAAGAGTGTTATTGCATTCGCTAACACAGCAGGTGGAAAGATTGTTATTGGTGTGGATGATGAAACACATGAAATAGTAGGTGTGGATAAGAACGAAGTTTTTAAAATTATGGATGGTATTACCAATACTATTTCTGATATGTGCTATCCGCAGATATTCCCCAATATCGGGGCAGACACCATTGATGGGAAATGTGTCATTGTTATTGAAATATACCCCGGAGCCAGCAGACCATATTACATCAAATCACTTGGAAAAGAAGCTGGTACCTATATTAGAGTTTCGGGAACATCAAGACCTGCTGATGAAGCGATAGTAAAAGATTTGGAATTGCAGGGAACCAATCTCTCCTTTGATGAAATGGTTTGTGTGGAACAGAAGTACGATGCGGAGGCGGCAGAAATATTATGTGCGGCTATCAAGAATCATATGGTAGAAGCAGCACGAACAAATAGTGAGAAAGAGAAAGTAAAAGATGTTACTGTGCAGAATTTGGTTAATTGGGGTGTCCTGAAAAATATGGATGGAACATTGGTACCGACAAATGCCTTTGTTTTATTGACGAATAATACGTTTCCATTTGCAAAAATCCAGTGCGCTTTATTTAAAGGAACGGAAAGAGTTGTTTTTATTGATAAAAGAGATTTCGAAGGACCGCTTTATGAACAAATTGAGGAAGCCTATGAATTTGTATTGAAGCATATCAATTTGGGTGCGGAAATAAGTGGTCTTGTCAGAACGGATGCATACGAATTACCAACGGAAGCAATCAGAGAGGCTATTGTAAATGCCACTACACACAGAAACTTTTTGGATAGAGCTTGTGTACAGGTAGCGGTATATGATGATAGAGTGGAAGTGACTTCTCCGGGAATGCTTTATGGAGGTCTTACAATAGAGCAGATTAAGGAAGGCGGCTCAAAAATTCGTAACAGATGCATTGCAGAAGTATTTAGCAGGATGAAAATCATCGAAAGCTGGGGAACCGGTATTAAGAGGATGTTCAGTTCGTGTAAGGAATATGGAATCAGAGAGCCGGAATTGCTGGAGATTGGTGACAGTTTCAGAGTGAATTTGTATAGATCGTCTTATAATGCAGTTTATCAAAGTGTATCGAAAATTGAACTAGAAAGTATACCAGAAACTGCACCAAAAAGTGTACTAAAAAATTTAAATAAGACACAGCAAAAAATTATAGATATTATCTTGAAAAATCCGAAGGTAACACAGGTGGAAATTGCAAAGCAATTGAATCTTTCTGCAAGTGCAGTTAAGAAGAGTATGAAAGAAATTGTTAATGTTGGAATATTAGTGAGAAATGGAGCCAAAAAGGGTGGTTATTGGGAAGTAAGAGATAAATAAAAAATAGGTAGTAAATTTGACATTACTTTATGGAAAAGGAAGGTGGCGCATATGAAAATAGAATACAAGAGACTTACGGAAAACGAATTAGATACTTTTATGGATATGAGAATCCGTCAGCTTCGGGAGGAAGGAGCTAAAGAGGAGATAGATTTAAAACCTGCATTAAGGGATTACTACAACCGGCACATGGCAGACGGAACCTTTGTGTCATGGCTTGCTTTTGATGGGGATAAAATTATCGGGACAAGCGGAATGTCGTTTGTAGAAAAACCGCCGTACTTTGGATGCCCAAGCGGAAAAGTGGGACTGCTTTCCAGTATGTATACAGACCCTGAATACAGAAGAAAGGGAATTGCAAAGGAATTGTTATCCCGCGTTGTAAATGAGGCAAGGGAGTATGGTTGCGGGACAGTGCAGATTACAGCTTCGGATATGGGCGTGAAATTATATACAGATTTTGGATTTACCCATAATAATAACTTTATGCAGTATAAACTTTAAAGAGACATATTTTATCCCCGTCCGCTTTCCCCTTACCAAAGCGGACGGGGATATTTTTATTGATTATAATAATTCAAAACTTTCAGGAAACGTTCTGCCACCAGTTTCCGTCCGGCAACGTTCAAATGCAGGTTGTCGGTCAGGTATTCCTTGGCATTATCTTCCGTAATCGTGCCGTAGAGGTTGTCAATAAAGGAAACACTGCGGTCTGCGCAGGAAGAGTATTCTTTTATGACGTAAGTGGATAAAACATCCTGTCCGTAACGATACATATCGCTGCTCACATAATTGCCCTCCTCATCTACGGCATATGCGTAGGTGGGTGACATTACGATAATACGGATATTGGGGTAATTGGACTGCAAAAATTCGATACCTGCCTCCAGATTACCGGTAAACTGCTGGATATTGGTGGAGTTCGCATCATCGTACATTTCATGCCCCATAAGGTAATCGGACGCATCATACATCACGGTGATAACATCCACGGTATTCAAATCAATGGCGGTCAGGGTATCCACAACCTCCTGTGCCTCCGGCGGGGTATTTTCGCCCAGTGCGGCGGCAGCCTGCTCAAAATAGGCGGTATTTTCCTTGCCGATGGCAAGAGCCACCAGCCAGTAGAAGCAGTAGACGTCCATGGGGGACTTGTCTGCCATAAAGTTGGGTTGCTGGGCGGCAAGGTAGCTTCCGCTGACAGAACAGTTATACACGGTGGCACCGGTAGCGTCTGCAATCAGATTGGCGAGGTTGTCCGAGGAATCTCTGTCGTCGGCAAACGGCGCATTACCGAAAGCGAGAATTGTTTTTACGTCGCCGGTGGCAATCATCTTTCCGTTCTCGTCTGTAAGCGGGAGAATCTGGTCCAGAACATCAAGGTTCTGCCCGGAATTGTCGTGCTCAATCTGGGAAATGTCAATGCGCTGTCCCCAGTTTTTAAATTTCAGAAAAATACACACAACAAAAAGAATGAAAACCACAAGCAGCAAAACGTGTACATTGAGAAAAGAGCGGTAGGAAAACTTGCGCTTTTCGCCGGATTCTGCTTCGTAGTCATCTTCATCCCACTCCGTTTCTTCAGAAATATCCTGCTCGGAAACAGAGGAATCCTGTGCCTGTTTTTCGGAATTTCCATCAAGTTCCAAATCAATAATCTCGATGTCCGGTATATGATGGTGAGGGGCATCGGGTGTGTGTTCGTAATTTGAATGTTCGTTTCTCATATGACCTCTTTCTGATAAATATGATAAATGAATTTACTTTATTTTACTATTATATGGCAGGAAAGTCCATATTATCAAATTGATTTAAGAAAGAGTTTAGAATCCATGGCAAACGGCAAGGCTTAAGAAATTATGAAGAAATGGGGGAATGGGTTGAAGAGAATCTAAGTGAATGATATAATGTTACAGAATTGTTAAGAAAAGGAAGATGCGAAATTTTATGAAAAAATTGTTTAATCATACAAAAAGACCTTACGAAAAATGGGATAAATATGACGGGGACGGGAACTACGACTGGGATGCGCCTCAGGATGACGAATATTACGGCGATGAGGAGTCTGATGGTGAATATTACGCAGACGGGGAATCGGACGATGAATACTATGCGGATGGCGAGCCGGGTGATGAGTATTATGCGGATGAGGAATCGGACGGTGAATACTATACAGACGGGGAATCGGACAGTGAATATTACGCAGAAGAATCGGGTGAAATTGCAGACGACGGTTATTATGCGGACGGTGAATCTGACGGCGAATACTATGCGGATGGGGAACCGGAAGGTGAGTATTATGCAGACGAAGAATCAGATATAAATACGGATGACGGCTATTATGCCGGGAATGAGACGGATGCGGACGCAGAAAATGTCTATTATGAAAATGAGGAACCGGACGACGGCTATTACGCAGACAATGAATTCCACGGCGAATACTATGCGGACGAGGAATCGGACGACACGTATTATATGGAAGATGACTATGACGGCGAAGAGGAAAAGGCAGGAAATGTGTTCACCAACCTGTGGGAGAAATTCCTCGATATGGGCGCAATGGACCGCGTCATCACGGTTACCGGCGTGGCTGTGCTGATTTTGGCGTTGGTGACCGGCGGCGTCTATCTGGCAGGCAGAACCGGCGGTAACGGCAAGGTTACGGAACTGGCGGGAGTCGGCGGACAGCTGGATGGAATTTCCGTAATAGGCGAAAGAGGCCTTTTGGCGGTTGCGGATGCACAGCTGGCACGTCAGGCAGTGGCAGATGTCGTGGAAGATACGGAAGAACAGAAGGATTACAACGAATCCGAGTACACCAATGCCGTTACGGTGAAGCTGAACATGACTTCCGTCATGAAAGATTTGAAAATTAAATTTACCAACAAAGAAACCGGCAGACTGGTGGCGAACGTACCTTTTGCCGTGACAATCACTAAACCGGACGGAAAGAGTGAGACATGGACGGATGATGACATGGATGGAATCATCTATAAAAAGAACATCACTCCGGGAACTTACAGCGTACTGGTAAACGAACTGACGGGAGAGCAGTATAAGGATATTACGGTTCCGTCAAAGGCACAGACGGTTGAAGTAAAGAAAGATATTGCTTACGAAAAAATCGATGTCAGCGACGAGGTAAAGACCGAGGCTGAGATTGATGTATCCAAGGAAGATACCAAGGTAAATGAGACGGTTGTGGAGTCTGCTCTGCAGGATACGGTAGCGTGGGTGGAAAGTACCGCAATAGCGGAAAATTATACGGAGGTGTCCAAGTCCACCATCCCGGATCCCACGACGCTTACGGTGGCGGGACATTTTATGCGGATGGCGCAGACCGGTGCCGGAATGAACACGGTAAGCCCCGGTGATGTGGAAAATGCGGCGTTTACGCTGTCGGTTTCACCTGCCACGGTTACGGTGGGAATCGGTGGAACCATCACGGCAAAGGCAACCGCGGTAAAATATACCGAGGGACAGACTTTGAAATATACGATAGCATCCGCAAACCCTGCAATCGCAACCGCAGTGGTGGATGCAGCTGGAAATATCACTGTTACCGGTGTGGCAACCGGAACCGTAATGATGACGGTGACAGCCGATTATACGACAGGGGCAAGTAAACCGGCGGCAGCAGTGCTTACCGTTACCGTACCGGATAAACCGGTGGTAACCTTGGATAAGGCAACCGCCACAGTATTTACAACCGCAACTACGACCATAAATGCAACAGTAACAAATGCAACGACGGGGGCAGCACTTACGGTGGAATCCTCCAATGCGGCAGTGGCAACCGCCACCGTAACCGGCAATGTGGTAACTATTACCGGCGTGGCAGAGGGTGACGCTGTTATCACGGTGAAATATACGGAAAACGGACAGGCTGCACAGGCGGCATGTACCGTTAAAGTAAAGGCACATCCTAAGGATAACAAAACGGACAAACTCAAGGACAGCAAGGGAAATCAGTTGTATGTGCTTGAGGGAGATAAATACAGAGAAGCGGTATATGCGGACTATTATACGGCAGCAAAATTCTTTATCAAAGGCGACACCAAGTATACCGGCTGGCAGACCATTGACGGACATGTATATTTTTTCACGGCAGAAGGAAATAAAGTGACCGGAGAGCAGGTCATTCAAGGTGCAAAATATAATTTTGCCAGCGACGGAAGTCTGGTGACGGGCAGCGGCACCATGGGGATTGACGTGTCCAAGTGGAACGGCACCATTGACTGGGACGCTGTGAAAAATTCGGGTGTTTCCTATGTGATTATCCGCTGCGGTTACCGTGGTTCCTCACAAGGTATGCTGATTGAGGATCCGAAGTTTGCGGCAAATATCAAGGGAGCAACCGCAGTTGGATTGAAGGTTGGCGTTTATTTCTTTACACAGGCAACCGATGAAGTGGAGGCGGTAGAGGAGGCGTCCTTTGTCCTCGACCGGATTAAGAATTACAAGATTTCCTACCCCGTATTTTTGGATGTGGAGTCCAGCGGCGGCAGAGGAGATAAGATTGATAAGGCAACCAGAACCGCAGTATGCAAGACGTTTTGCGAGACCATTCAGAGAAACGGTTATACAGCAGGTGTTTACGCAAACAAGACCTGGCTGAACGAAAAAATGGATGCGGGTTCACTGAGTGCATACAAAATCTGGCTGGCGCAGTATGCGGCAACGCCTACCTACAAGGGCAGATACGATTTGTGGCAGTATAAATCCACCGGAAAAGTCAGCGGTATTCAAGGCAACGTGGATTTGAATCTGAGTTATCTGGGATATTAAGGAGAAGGCAAATGAGAACAGCGGGTAAGAAATTCGGGCCGTATGTGTTGTTGGTGTTGGTGGGGTTCCTGCTTTTGGTCCTGAATCTGTTTTTTCAGGACCACTGGCTGGATTCCGACATGGCGGCGGAAATGATTTTTTCCAAATTACTGGCGCAGGAACATCACATTCTGGCTACGCCGGACTGGTATTATTCCACGGAATTCAGGGTATTGTATACACAACTTATTATGGCACCGCTTTTTCGCATACTGAGTGACTGGCATGTCATAAGAACCATCACCAATATGGTGTTTTACGGAATCATGCTGGCTTCGTATTTCTATTTTATAAAGCCGTTAAATGTGAAAAGGACACTGGCGGTACTCAGTTCCTGCATTTTGCTGCTTCCCTTTTCCGAGACGATGATGACACATATGCAGATGGGAAATACCTATATGTCCCATGTGATTTTGGTATTTTTGTTTTTTGGAATGTTTTTGCGGCTGTGCGGGGAGGAAAAGAAGGGAATCCGCAGGATGATTTTGTGGTTTTTCTATGTGCTCTTGGGCGGTATTTGCGGAGTGTCCGGAGTTCGTTATCTGCTGGCACTGCAGTGTCCGCTGGTGCTGACGGCATTTTTCTTTTTGTTGGGCAGTGAGGAATTCCAGTGCTTCCGCAGAAAAATGTCCGGTGAGTCATGGAAAACACTGCTTCGGGCAAAAGAAATGAAATATTTCTTCTACAGTCTGGCAGGTGCGCTCTGCGCCGTGGCGGGATACGGCATCAACGTAGTATGGCTGAGCCATAAATATGTGTTCCAGACCTATGGCGCAACCAATTTTATTGCGCTGTATCATGGGATTTTATTTGAAAGAATACAGAATGCGCTGGGCTGCCTGTTAATGCTGTTTGGATATATTCCGGACAAAGGATTTTTGTCTCTCAGGGGACTGGTGACGATGGCGGCATTCGTGATGCTGGGCGTGCTTGGCTTTGCCACGGTGAATCGCAGACGAAAAGGACAAAGAACGGGTATGCGCCTGTTTGTAACGCTTTTTGTGGAAGTCAGCTTTTTCCTGAATTTGTTTGTGTTTATTTTCACCTCAAGTACCATGGTGCCCCGGTATTACATTACGATTTTTATTTTTACATTGCCGGTGCTGTGCTTTTATCTGGAAGAGGAGGAAAAGCCCTTGGACCGGATGGCAGTGACGGCACTTTTAACGGTTTGTCTGGTGCTGGGGACGGGAAAAACGGTATTGTCTTTCCTTTCCGTGGATAAGAATGAAAGCAAACGTCCGGCGGCAGAGTTTCTGGCGGAGAACGGATATGATTTTGGATTTGCAACGTACAACAATGCCAACATTGTCACGGAGCTGACAAACGGGGCGGTAGAAGTCGGAAATATTACGGACCCGGAGTATTTGAATTATTTTCTGTGGTCCACGCCCAAGAAATATTACGAGGACGGTTACCATGAGGGCAGGACGTTTCTGCTGCTCACCACAGAGGAATGCAGTGAGTATGAGAAGACGCCGGCAGTGACTCAGGGCAAAATTGTGTTTGAGGATGCTGCCTACACAGTCTATGAGTATGAAAATGTGGAAACCCTTTTAGGCTATGCGGCGGAGAGAGAATAGAAATTTTTGCAGGAAGTATTCCGATTGCGAAATATGCAAAAATCCGTGAAGTAATATTTCAGTAGCCAATCAACAGTAACCTGTGCTATAATGTACGCGAGTCCAAAACCAAATGTCTGCGAAGCAGACATTTGGTTTTGGACCGCGATAACGAGCGAGCGCCTGCGAAAGCAGGCAAGGACACGCGACAGCGTGTGCTCGCGAGTATACAAAAAACGGAACCAAGCGTCTGCGAAGCAGTAAAAACAGCAGTGCGGAAGGAGATTAGAATGAGAACTTACCTTGTGACGGGTGGAGCGGGTTTTATCGGCTCTAACTACATTCACTATATGTTTAAGAAGTACGGAGATGATATTCGCATTATCAATGTGGACGCACTCACATATGCGGGTAATCTTGAGAATTTAAAGGATGTGGAGAACAGAAGCAATTATACTTTTGTGAAAGCCAACATCTGCGACAAAGAGGCAATCAGCAAAGTATTTGCAGAAAACGACATTGACAGAGTGGTACATTTTGCTGCGGAGAGCCATGTGGACAGAAGTATCCGCAATCCCGAAGTGTTTGTGCAGACCAATGTACTGGGTACAGCGGTAATGCTGAACTGTGCAAAGGCGGCATGGGAGCTTCCGGACGGCAGTTTCAAGCCGGACAAGAAATTCCTCCATGTTTCCACGGATGAGGTGTACGGTTCCCTGCCGGATGACGACAAGGCATTTTTCTATGAGACAACCCCGTATGACCCGCACAGCCCTTACTCCGCAAGTAAGGCAAGTTCGGACATGCTGGTGAAGGCATACATGGACACGTATCATTTCCCTGCCAACATCACCAACTGTTCCAACAACTACGGTCCTTATCAGTTCCCGGAGAAGCTGATTCCCCTGATTATCAACAATGCACTGCACGGGAAGAAACTTCCGGTATACGGCGACGGCAAGAACGTCCGCGACTGGCTGTATGTGGAAGATCATGCGAAAGCCATTGATATGGTTCAGGAACAGGGAAAACTGTTTGAAACATACAATATCGGCGGACATAATGAGAAACAGAATATTGAAATTATCAATATTATCATAGAGACACTGCAGGAAGAACTGGCAGAGGATGACCCCAGAAAAGCACTAGTCTCCAAGGATTTAATAACTTATGTGGCAGACCGTAAAGGTCATGACAGAAGATATGCCATTGCTCCGGATAAGATTAAGGCAGAAATCGGCTGGTATCCGGAAACTATGTTTAAGGAAGGTATCCGTAAAACCATTAAGTGGTACTTTGAGCACGAGGACTGGATGAACAATGTCACCAGCGGTGATTATCAGAAGTATTACACGGATATGTACGAGAAATAAAAATCAATAAATAAGCCGGGGGGATTGCCGCAGAAACAAAAATCTACGGGAATCCCTTTGGTGCGTTTAAAAATATGATAAAAAAGGTGGTTTAACTGATGAAAGGTATTATTTTAGCAGGTGGTTCCGGAACCAGATTGTATCCTCTTACCAAGGCAATCTCCAAACAGATTATGCCGGTGTATGACAAACCGATGATTTATTATCCGCTGTCTACGCTCATGTTAGCAGGAATCAGAGAGGTGTTGATTATCTCCACACCAAGAGATCTTCCGGTATTTGAAGAACTGTTGGGAGACGGTGCACAGCTTGGCATGGAATTTTCTTACGCTGTTCAGGAATCCCCCAGAGGACTGGCGGACGCCTTTATCATTGGCGAGAAATTTATCGGAAATGACAGGGTTGCACTGGTTTTGGGTGACAATATTTTCTACGGTCAGAGTTTTTCAAAGTTATTGAAAGAAGTGGCTGCAAGAGAAGAGGGAGCAACCATTTTCGGATATTATGTGAGAGACCCCAGAGAGTACGGCGTGGTGGAGTTTGACGGGAATGGCAAGGCCCTTTCCATTGAGGAGAAGCCGGAACATCCCAAGAGCAATTATGCGGTGCCGGGATTGTATTTTTATGACAATGGCGTAGTGGAAATTGCAAAAAATGTAAAGCCCTCTGCCAGAGGCGAAATTGAAATTACCAGCGTCAACAACGAGTATTTGAACCGCGGCACGCTGCGCGTGGAAACCATGGGACGTGGTTTCGCATGGTTAGACACCGGCAATCACGATGCACTTTTGGACGCATCGGATTTCGTTGCGGCATTCCAGAAGAGACAGGGACTTTATATTTCCTGCATTGAGGAAATCGCGTATAAGAGAGGATTTATTGACAGAGAACAGCTTTTGAAGCTGGCAGAACCTTTGATGAAAACAAATTACGGTAAATATCTGGTAGAGGTAGCAAATGGACTCTAAATTGCGTCGAATGGCAATTCTCGCCTCCATGGCGGTAATTTTGCTGGTGTCAATGCTTGTGCTGTACACCAACCGGGAGACACAAAGCGGCGGAAGCGGTTCGCAGACAGCGGTTTCCGGACAGGCACAGACGGGACAGGCTGGCAGCGCTCAGGCAGGGGATACCCAGCCGGAGGGCGGACAGTCATTGCCTGCGGGCAGTCAGAAGGGAAATCAGGTGGGAAACGATTTGTCCGCCTTTTTACGGGACGCCACTTTCTTTGATGAGGAGCGCAATCCTGTTTTGGAGGCGGCAAAGGATAATGCAAACCGTCTTTCCCTGATAACAACCTCCGTGGAAAAGGATTTGCGTGTTCAGGTCGTGGACACGGACGGGAAGCCGGTCACCGGAGAGAGCTTTTATGTAAAGCTGGACGGTGTGGGCGAGTACAAGGACTTGGATCAGGACGGAATCATTTATATCGGTGATTTGGATGCGGGCGAGTACTATGTGGAACTGCTTCCGATTATCGGTTACAGAGTGCCCGCAAATGGCACAAAAATCCGGGTCAAGGATAAGGTGGAATATCTGGCAATCGATGATATTTCCCTCTTAATCAAGACAGAGGATGAAGTGGATGCGGCAGAGGACAGCGGCATACAGGATGCGTTGAACGATGCGGACAAATCTGAAATTAAGCGGATGCAGGCAGTTTCCGGCAATGCCAAGGTTGGTGTGGACGTCTCCAAATGGAACGGAGACATCGACTGGGATAAGGCGAGAAATGCCGGCGTGGAATTTGCGATTGTCCGTGCGGGATACCGCGGTTCGGTAACGGGAAGTCTGGTGGAGGATTCTTATTTTCAGGCAAATATGAAGGCGGCGGCAGCCTCCGGTGTTCCCACAGGTGTTTATTTCTTTACACAGGCGGTAAATGAGGTGGAAGCCGTGGAAGAGGCATCGGCGGTTTTGCAGTTGATTTCCGATTACAAGCTGGATTATCCGGTCTATATCGATACGGAGGGTGCGGGCGGAAACGGCAGAGCGGACGGACTGGATGCGGAAACCAGAACACTGGTATGTGAGGCATTTTGCCGTACCATAGAGAATGCGGGGTATAAGGCGGGAATTTATGCCAGCCGCAACTGGTTTAACAATAATCTGCAGACGGAGAAATTGGAGCAGTATCAAATCTGGCTTGCGGAGTACCGCAGTGTTCCTTTGTATCAGGGATATTACCAGATGTGGCAGTACACGTCCAAGGGTAAAATCGACGGTATTTCAGGAAATGTGGATATTGATATAAGCTATCAGTGATGTAAGAACTGATGGATTTTATAAAAAGATATACGTTATCTATAATAATTTATAAAACAGGAAAGGTGAATGTGCCGTCTGGCTGAATGTGTTGTTCGGTACATGGAAAAGAAAATGGGTAAAATTACAGTTGAAACATGTGAGATAGAAGGATTGAAAATTATCACTCCCACCGTTTTCGGGGATGCGAGAGGATATTTTATGGAAACCTATAATTATAATGACTTTAAGGAGGCAGGGATTCCGGAGGTTTTTGTACAGGATAATCAGTCTGCGTCCAAGAAAGGTGTGCTGCGCGGACTGCATTTTCAGAAACAGTTTCCGCAGGACAAGCTGGTGCGCGTGATTAAGGGCGAAGTGTTTGACGTGGCAGTGGATTTGCGGAAGGGCTCAGCAACTTTTGGAAAATGGTTTGGGGTACTGCTTTCCGAGGAGAATAAAAAGCAGTTCTTTATTCCGAAAAATTTTGCCCACGGATTTTTGGTGCTGTCCGATTACGCGGAATTCTGCTACAAATGTACGGACTTTTACCATCCCAATGACGAGGGCGGTCTGATGTACAATTCACCGGATATTGGCGTGGAATGGCCGATTCCGGAGGGCATGGAACTGACCCTTTCCGAGAAGGATACTAAGTGGGGAACACTCACGGAGTATATGCAGGAGAACGGACTGTAATTCTGAAAGGAAATATTTGACATGAAGATAAGCAAAAAAGGCGGAATTACCATTTTTCTGCTGCTGGCGCTGGTAATGGCGGTCATCATTGTGGTGCATGACAATCCCGGAGCGGACAGGCAGGAAGAACTGCTGAAAAAGATAATTTCGTGCGCTGTTATCGCAGCTTCCTGCGTAGTGTTTGTAAGGTGGTATGACAAATTTACGGTGCTTCCGGTGGAATTGTTTCAGAGCAGACACTTAATCTGGAAACTGGCAAAAAATGATTTTAAAAAGCGTTATGCCGGTTCGTATCTGGGCGCCGTGTGGGCATTGGCACAGCCGGTCGTGACGGTAGCTATGTATTACATTGTGTTTGATAAGATTATGGGCAGTACGGCAACTACATTCCGGGACGGAGTGCAGGTGCCTTTTGTGCTGTTTTTGACGGCGGGACTGGTTCCGTGGTTCTTTTTCAGCGAGGCACTCAACAACGGAACCAATGCGCTGTTAGAATACAATTATCTTGTGAAAAAAGTAGTGTTCAAGATTAGCATTCTGCCCATTATCAAAGTTATTGCGGCAACCTTTATTCATGCCTTTTTTGTGCTGGTGCTGTTGATTGTGGCGGCAATTTACGGATATTATCCGACCGTGTATACCCTGCAGATATTCTATTACAGCGCCTGCCTGTTTATCTTTGTGCTGGCATTGAGTTATACGAGCTGTGCGGTGGTGGTATTTTTTAAGGATTTGTCCCAGATTATCAACATTGCCCTGCAGATTGGAATGTGGGCGACGCCTATTTTATGGAATCTGGATTCTGTGAGCAGCAAATGGGTGACAATTTTAAAATTGAACCCGTTAGTGTATATTGTGAACGGCTATCGGAGTGCCATTTATGAGCGGGAATGGTTTTTTCAGGACTTTTTCTCTACCATGTATTTCTGGATAGTGACGGTGGTGCTGTTTGGAATCGGTGCACTGGTGTTTAAACGGCTGAAGGTGCATTTTGCGGATGTATTATAAAGAGTAAGGAACGGTAAGTGCATGGCACGGATAATTGATTTCGGAACAGAAAAATCTGTGAAGCAGATAAGGGGCAATATGGAAGATTTGCACACGACAGAGGAAGAACAGAAGGACGACATTGCCATTGCGGTAAATAACGTTCAAAAAATTTATAAATTATACGATAAGCCCTCCGACCGTATGAAGGAGGCGTTTGGACTGGGACGCAAAAAGGCACATAAGCTGCATTATGCACTCAACGGAGTCAGCCTCAATATTCATAAGGGTGAAACAGTGGGAATCATTGGCACCAACGGCTCCGGAAAGTCCACGATTCTGAAAATCATTACCGGAGTGTTAAACCCGACAGCGGGCGAGGTAAAGGTCAACGGGCGTATTTCGGCACTCTTGGAGCTCGGCGCCGGATTTAATATGGAATACAACGGCATTGAAAATGTGTATCTGAACGGTACCATGATGGGATTTTCGGAGAAGGAGATTGATGCAAAGCTGCCGGAGATACTGGAGTTCGCGGATATTGGCGATTATGTAAAACAGCCGGTAAAAACTTATTCCAGCGGAATGTTTGTACGTCTTGCCTTTGCGGTGGCTATCAACATTGAGCCGGAGATTCTCATTGTGGACGAGGCGCTTTCCGTGGGAGACGTGTTTTTTCAGGCAAAATGCTACCACAAATTTGAGGAATTCAAGGCAATGGGCAAGACCATTGTGTTTGTAAGTCATGACCTGAGCAGTATCAGTAAATATTGCGACAGGGTTTTTCTTTTGAATAAAGGAAATCTTTTGGGAGAGGGTTCCCCCAAGAAAATGATTGACGCTTATAAACGGGTTCTGGTGGGACAGTATGAACTGCCGGAAAAGGCGGAAAATCAGGAGCTTTTGAATGATGAGGATGTGCGCAGGGCGGCGGAAGGACTGCAGACCAATCCCAATCTGTTAGAGTATGGCACCAAACAGGCGGAAATTGTGGAATATTACCTGACGGATGAACGGGGCGTGCGGACAACGGCGGTGATTAAGGGAACCGAATTTACAGTGCATATGCGTGTGAAATTCACGGAACATATCCCGGCACCCATATTTGCTTTTTCCGTGAAAAACGTGCAGGGAACGGAAATTACGGGAACGAACACCATGATTGAAAAGGCATATTTGGAGAGTGCGGAGCCTGGGCAGGTAAAAGATGTGACCTTTACCCAGAAAATGAGTCTGCAGGGCGGGGAATATCTGTTGTCATTAGGTGTGACCGGGTACAACGGGGATACGTTCGAGGTATATCACCGGTTGTATGACACGTTGAACATTACCGTGGTATCGGACAAGAATACCGTTGGATTTTATGACATGGATTCCGATGTCAAGGTCGAGGACGTGCAGTAGAGAGGTAAAATATTTGGAAAAGACGGAACAAATCGGAAAAATTACATTGGATTTGAGCAGGTATCCGGGAGAGGATTACTATTGTGACGGAGCAGTGGAGGATGAACTGCTCGATATTGTAAAAAATCTGTCCCCGGTGGAATATACCAAGGCGATTGAGGAGCGGAAAAGCTGGCCGGTTCTCTATCATCTTTCCCCGCTTCGGGAGAATATTGTGGACTGGATTCCCATGAACAAAACGGATAAGGTTTTGGAGGTGGGGAGCGGCTGCGGCGCGATTACGGGAGCATTTGCCCGGAAAGCGGGAAGCGTTACCTGCGTGGATTTGTCCAAAAAGAGAAGCATGATTAATGCCTATCGCCACAGCGAGTGTGACAATGTAACCATTCATGTCGGGAATTTTAAGGATATTGAGCCCCATCTGCCCAATGATTTTGACTTTATTTGTCTGATTGGCGTGTTTGAGTACGGACAGAGTTATATCGGAGGGGACACCCCCTACGAGGACTTTCTGCGGATTTTAATGCCCCATTTGAAAAAGGGCGGCAGAATTATCATAGCGATTGAAAATAAATACGGATTAAAATATTTTGCCGGCTGTAAGGAGGACCATCTGGGAACTTATTTCAGCGGAATTGAAAATTATGAAGCCGGGGGCGGTGTGCGCACCTTCAGCAGAAGAGGACTGGAACGCATTTTCCGCAACTGCGGAGTGACGGAGTCCCATTTCTATTATCCGTACCCGGACTACAAGTTTATGACGACGGTTTACAGCGACGTTTATCAGCCCGGAAAGGGTGAACTGTCAAATAACATGCGTAATTTTGACAGGGACCGAATGCTGCTCTTCGATGAAAAGAACGCCTACGACGGTATTGTGGCGGACGGACTGTTCCCAATATTCGCCAATTCCTATCTGGCGGTGATAGGCGAAGATTTTGACGTCAAATATGTGAAATATTCCAATGACCGCGCACCGGAATATACCATTCGCACGGAAATCGGTAAGAATGCGGACGGAAAGCCATGGGTGAGAAAGTATCCGCTGGGCAAAGCGGCCGAGGAGCATGTGCGCGGCATGGCAGTGGCATATGAAAATCTGGCAGAGAAATACAAGGGAGGCAGTCTGGCAATCAATGTCTGCAATCTGGTGGAACAGGAAGATACTCTTTATGCAGAGTTTGAATATGTGGAGGGAAGGCCCTTGTCCGAGCTTATGGATGAGTGTTTGGAAAAGAATGATTTAGACGGATTTCACCGGTATTTTAAGCAGTATGTGGAGAGAATCAGCTATCACAGCGAATTTCCGGTGGCGGATTTTGATTTGATTTTTGCCAATATTCTGGTGGAAAAAGGCGGGGAGGAGCCTGTATGGACGCTGATTGATTATGAGTGGACTTTCGGAAAGCCTATTGATACCAAAGAATTAGCGTTTCGCGCTATCTACTGTTATCTGCTGGAAGATGAAAAGAGAAATAAATTAAACCTTGATTTGATATTGGAAGAGCTTGGAATTACGGAAACGGATGCGGAATATTACAGGGAGCAGGAGCGGGATTTCCAGCGTTTTGTGACCGGCAATCGTATGGCAATGGCTCAGATGAGGGACTTGATTGGCTATCGGATGATGGTTCCGCAGAAGTGGATTGATAAGTATCAGGATTCCGAGAAGGTGAACTGGGTACAGGTGTACGAGGACAGCGGAAGCGGATGCAGTGAGGAAAATTCCTACTTTGTGAAAGAGGCATATCAGGGAGAAAGTCTTATCGAAGCAGAGCTTTCCGTGGACGGAAATGTAAAAATGCTGCGCATAGACCCTGCATTTACCTCCTGTATGGTAAAGATAGAGGAAATGACCTTTAACGGGGAGCGGGTTCCCCTTGAAAAGAAGGGAATTTTGCTGACCAATGGCCGTGTGGCAAAGCCTCACGAAAAAGATAACACATGTTATAAACCGAGCGTTGTGTTCCCTACGGACGACCCGAACATAAACATTGACATTACGCGCTTGGAGCGCAAGGCGGAAAACACCTTATATGTCCGTATGGAGATTGTGCGTATTCCACAGAAAATGGCACAGGACATGGCGGATGCGGTGAAGAAACTTATCTAAGTCAGGAGGATGCGTCCTTGAATCTGCGCAGTCTGGTAAAACAGCTATTGATTCAAAAAGAGAATAAGCGATATGCCGGGAAGCTGGCAGCAAGACAGGTAAGCTATGAAAAATGGGTGGACAGGCTGGACCATTCCGACGGTTGGGAAGCTGCAGAGCGAAGTGACAAAGAGCCCCGCAGCTTTCAGTGCTATGTCGCAGCGGACGGCGTTGTGGCAGAGGGGGCGTTTACCCGAATCGAACGGTATTTTCGGGAACACCCCCAGGTGAAGGTCGTGTACGGGGATGAGGACGTTCTGGAAAACGGAGTCAGAAAAAGTCCGTGGTTTAAACCGGACTGGTCTCCGGACTTGTTTCAAAGTTTTTTCTACTTTGGTAGCATTGTTGCAGTGAAAAATGAACTGGCAGAGCAGGTGCCGGGAGAACCCGGACCGGACTGGGTGTATGACTGTGTGAAACTGGTGGGAGGATATGAAAGAGGATGCAGCAGTATCGGACATCTGCCGGTGATACTATTCCACAGTAGCAGCGAAAAGCAGCAACAGAAATATCGGCAAATACAAGGTCGGGATTCTGGTTTGCAGTGTAGAGCGTCAGAACAACAGGACAGTCCATTGACGTCGCAGAGTGGGCAGCCAATGTACCCGGAAGCGCAGGGGAATGTGCGGGAAGCATCCGTGTCTATAGTGATTCCCTCCAAGGACAATCCACAGGTGTTACGGAAATGTCTGGAAGCCTGCATGGCGGATGCACCGGGGGCGGAAATTATCATTGTGGACAATGGAAGCAGTCCGGAAAACAAAGATTGTATCAGGCGGATGATAGAGGGAAAGAACATACAGTATCTATACAATCCCATGCCGTTTAACTTTTCTAAGATGTGTAATTTAGGAGCAAGTGCCGCAAAGGGCGAATGCCTTCTCTTTTTAAATGACGATGTGGAATTGTGTGAGCCGGGAACGATTGCAAGGATGGCAGAGCTGGCAACCAAATCTTACGTCGGTGCGGTGGGAATGAAATTGTATTATCCGGATTCGGATAAAATCCAGCATGCCGGTATCACGAATCTTCCCATGGGGCCGGTACACAAAATGCAGTTTTTGCCGGACAGGGAAGAGTATTATTTCGGAAGCAACCGCGGGATGCGCGATGTGCTTGCCGTGACGGCGGCATGCCTGATGGTACAAAGAAATAAATTCAAGGAAGCGGGCGGATTTGCGGAAGAACTGGCAGTGGCGTTCAATGATGTGGATTTTTGTTTTACACTCCACGAGAAGGGATATTGGAATGTTTGTCTGAATGACAGCCATGCTTTTCACCACGAATCCCTCAGCCGTGGGGATGATGAAGCTCCGGAAAAACTGGGGCGATTGTTGGCGGAACGAGATAGACTCTATAGACGGCATCCCGCATTGGAGGGAAAAGACCCCTTTTACTCCCCGTACCTGAATCGGGAAGGACTGGATACCCGTATCCGTCCGGCATATGAGACGGCGGGAAATGAGATGCAGAGACAGGAAAAGGAGCTTTCCGAAATACATTTGGAAAGCTATCGAAACGACCCCTGCGTATTGCTTCGGATAGAGTCCTTTCAAAATGGCATTTTACAAGGGTATTCTGTCGTGCTTGGAGATAATAACGCATGTTATGATAAAAAAATCCTGCTGATTCCGGAAGCAGAAACGGCAGGTACTTATGCCATTCCCCTAGAGGGGCAGTACAGACCGGATTTGGTGGAGAATATGCCGGATCAGACCAATGTGGGTCTGAGTGGATTTTGGATGATGTTATCCGATGAGGCACTTGACAAAATTCCCGCAGGCAGATACCGGATTGGGGAGGCGGTGAAAAACCGTGTCACAGGACTTCGGTTAATGAATAAAAGCAACCGTTATTTAATTGTTTTGCACAATGGAGATCGGACGTAGCGATGGAATATGACTGCAAAAAGAAGGAAAAAAGAGATGGCAGATAAGACAGAAATGCAAACAAAAGAGATACAGGAAGTACAGGGCAGGGAGCCGGAAATGACGGACGCAGAATACAGGGCTGCCTATGAAAAAGAACATTTGAAAAGTGCGGAACTGGCGTCAAGAATCGCAGATTTGGAAGCGAAGAATGAGGAACTGGAGTGGAAACTCAACCGCATTAAGAAAAATCCGCTCTGGAAAGCCAGCAAGCCGGCGAGAAATGTGGTACATTGGGCGATCCGACAGAAGGACAGGCTTGCCAACTGTGGGGGACCGAGAGGCGTGCTTGCCAAGATAGATTATAAGAAGCGCGAGCGGGAAGCAATGAAACAGTTCGGCACAGAGAGCTTTCCGGACGAACAGCAGGCAGCAAAGGAGAGAGAGACGGTTTTTCCCAGAATGGTGAAAATCAGTATTCTTGTGCCCCTGTGGAATAATGACCGCCAGTTTCAGGTTGAAATGCTGGATTCGGTGATGAACCAGACCTATCAGAACTGGGAACTGTGTCTGGCGGACGGATCGGATGAGGCACACAGCTATATCGGGGAACTCTGCAGAGAATATGCGGCAAAGGCAAACGGCAGAATTGTTTATAAAAAACTGGAGAAAAATGAGGGTATTTCCGGGAACACCAACGAGTGTCTGAAACTTGCCACCGGAGAATATGTCGGGTTGTTTGATCAGGATGATATTCTGCACCCGTCCGTGCTTTTTGAATATGCAAAGGCAATCAACGAACAGGGAGCGGATTATCTGTACTGCGACGAGACTACATTTCGGAGCGGCGACATTAACAAGATGCTGACCATGCACTTTAAACCGGACTACGCACCGGATAATTTGCGCGCCAACAATTATATCTGCCATTTCAGTGTGTTCTCCCGCAAATTATTGGAGGGCGAGGAATTGTTCCGCACCCAGTTTGACGGAAGTCAGGATCATGACATGATTCTCCGCCTGACAGACAGAGCGCGGAAGATTGTCCATGTGCCGAGACTGCTCTATTATTGGAGATGCCATTCGGGAAGTGTGGCAGCAGGCATTGATGCGAAACCGTACGCTATTCAGGCGGCAAAGGGCGCTGTGGCGGAGCATTTGCGCAAACATGGTTTTGAACATTTCCAGATTACCAGTACAAGGGCTTTTGAGACGATTTTCCGGATTCGCTATGAAATCATAGGCAATCCCAAGATTTCTATCGTCATTGCCAATAAAGACCACGCAGAGGATTTGCGCAGATGCGTCAGCTCCATTTTGGAGAAATCCACCTACGACAATTACGAAATCATTATTGTGGAAAATAACAGCACCACACCGGAGATTAAAAAATATTACGGAGAACTGCTGGAATGTGATTATGACGAGGCTGCCGCAACAGCTCAGACAAAGGTATTACACAGTAAGAATGGAAAAATATCGGTTGTTATTTATGAGGGCACCTTTAATTATTCCGCAGTGAATAATCTGGGAGTCTCTTATGCGGACGGCGAGTATATTCTTCTTTTAAATAATGACACGGAAGTCATTACGGTGAACTGGATGGAAGAACTGTTAATGTATGCCCAGCGTCAGGACGTGGGAGCTGTGGGAGCAAAACTTTATTATGGTGATAAAACCATTCAGCATGCGGGAGTTGTTATCGGACTTGGCGCGCACAGAACGGCAGGGCACACCCATTACAAGCAGTCCAGACAGAATCTGGGCTATATGGGACGGCTTTGCTATGCGCAGGACGTTTCCGCTGTGACCGGCGCCTGCCTGATGGTAAAGAAATCCTTATATGAAGAGGTGGGAGGACTGGAGGAAGGGTTTGCCATTTCCTTAAATGATGTGGATTTCTGCCTGAAACTCAGGGAAAAGAATCTGTTGAACGTGTTCACCCCCTTTGCGGAGTTGTATCACTATGAGTCCGTTTCCAGAGGGTTGGATGATAATGGGGAGAAAGCGGAGCGCTATAACCGCGAGTCCGCCAAATTCCGTGAAAAATGGAAGGATGTTTTGGAGAAAGGCGACCCTTATTACAACCCTAATTTTTCGTTGGACAGAAGTGATTTTTCTTTAAAAATACAGTAAAAATCATTGTTTCAGCTAATAACCGCAGGTGTGCCGGTGCAGGAATTTCAAACCGCACTGGAATAATCTGGGGCTATATGATAAAATGGTTAATGAAATAAGCCTTCGGGCGGAAATGAGGTAGAGTGAAATGAGTAGTTATATGGATCAATTTAATTTTTGGCTGCAAGATGATTATTTTGACACGGATACCAAGAATGAACTGCTTGCTATCCGAAACAACGAAAGTGAAATTGAAGAGCGTTTTTATAAAGAATTGGAATTTGGTACAGGTGGTCTGAGAGGAATCATTGGTGCCGGTACCAACCGCATGAATATTTATACCGTAAGAAAAGCAACACAGGGCCTTGCAAACTTTATTTTGAAGCAGGGAACACAGGCAAAGGGTGTGGCAATCGCTTACGATTCCAGACGTATGTCCCCTGAGTTCGCGGATGTAGCCGGTCTGTGCCTTGCCGCAAACGGAATCAAGGCATATGTATTTGAATCTTTAAGACCTACCCCCGAACTTTCCTTTGCTCTCCGCACATTAGGCTGTACCGCAGGTATCGTTGTGACCGCAAGCCACAATCCCCCTGAGTACAACGGTTACAAGGTATACTGGGAGGACGGCGCACAGGTTACGGCTCCCAAGGATGTGCAGATTATCGATGAGGTAAAGGCAATCAAAGATTTCCATGACTGCAAGACCATGGATAAGGACGCTGCCATCAAAGCCGGACTCTATGAGGTTATCGGTAAGGAAATCGATGACAAGTACATGGCTGAGCTGAAAAAGCAGATTATTCACCCCGATGTCATTAAAGAAATGGCTGAGGATATTAAGATTGTATACACACCTCTCTGCGGTACGGGTAACAAGCCGGTGAGAAGAATCCTGTCCGAACTTGGATTCAAGCATGTGTATGTGGTTCCTGAGCAGGAAAATCCCGATCCTGACTTTACCACACTGGATTACCCCAACCCTGAGGATCCGAAGGCATTTACCTATGCGCTTCGTCTGGCAAAAGAAAAGGATGCGGATATTGTTCTTGCAACAGACCCGGATGCAGACCGTCTCGGTGTATATGCAAAAGACACTAAAACCGGAGAATATGTATCCTTTACCGGTAATATGTCAGGTATGCTGATTGCAGAGTACATTTTAAGAGAGAGAACCGCTACCGGAACCATGCCGGAGAATCCTGCACTGGTAACCACTATTGTTACCACCAACATGACCGTTCCTATTACCAAGGAGTACGGTGTGAAACTGATTGAAGTACTGACCGGATTCAAGTTTATCGGTGAGCAGATTAAGCTGTTTGAGCAGACCGGAAGCAACCATTATGTATTTGGTCTGGAGGAAAGCTACGGTTGTCTGGCAGGTACTCACGCAAGAGACAAGGACGCTGTTGTAGCGGTTATGTGTCTGTGCGAGGTTGCGGCATACTGCAAGAAGCACGGAAAAACTCTGTGGGATATGATGTTGGAAACCTACGAGAAATACGGATATTTCAAGGAGACCCAGTACACCATTACCTTAAAGGGTATCGACGGTTCCAAGCAGATTGCGGAAATTATGGATAAACTCCGTCAGAATCCTCCCAAGGCATTCGGCGATTTGAAAGTATTGAAATTCAGAGATTACCAGAATGACGTTATCGTAGATATGGAGACCGGCGAAAAGACCGGAACCGGACTGCCTAAATCCAATGTTCTGTACTTTGAACTGCCTGATAACGCATGGTGCTGTGCGCGTCCCTCCGGAACAGAGCCTAAGATTAAGTTCTATATGGGCGTGAAGGGCAACAGCCTTGAGGATGCGCAGGCAAAAGTAGAAAAGCTGACGGAAGATTTGAAAGCACTGCTGTAAGATGAAAAGCAGTAAGTGAATAGAAATGATTGCAGCAAATCGCCTTTTGGGGCGATTTGCTGTTTTCAGGGAAAGGAATTATGGCTCACCGTATGGGCAGAATAAACAGGGCAACAATCAAAAAAACCTTATACTACCTTAAGAGAAACGGACTGAAAAATACATGGTATGCAGTTCGGGAACGCATGGAAGCGGGAAAAGGGGAGTCTTATGCCTATATTCCGCCCACGCAGGCGGAGCTGGACAGGCAGCGCAGGGAAGCGGGACACGGCACCATCAGTATTGTGGTTCCCACTTACCGCACGGCGGAACCCTATCTTCGGGAATTGGTGGACTCGGTGCTTGCACAGAGCTATTCCGACTGGGAGCTGATACTGGCGGATGCTTCCGGGGACGACTCGGTTCGGAAGGTAGTGCAGACCTACACGGATACCCGCATCCGTTATATTGATATAGAGGGAAATAACGGAATTGCGGAAAATACGAACCGGGGGCTGGAATACGCTACCGGTGACTATATTGCACTGTTGGACCATGATGATATTCTGACACCGGATGCGCTGTACGAAATGGCGGCGAGAGCCGGTGAGGGCGGAAGTATTTTCTATTCGGACGAGGATAAATGCGACGGAACCGCCACCCGTTTTTATGAGCCGAACTTGAAAGAAAACTTTAATCTGGATTTACTTTTAAGCAATAATTATATCTGCCATTTTCTTATGATGGAAAGTTCTCTCATGAAGGAGTTGAAACTCAGACCGGAGTATGACGGAGCGCAGGATTACGACCTCATACTGCGCGGAGTGGAGCGCTTTCTGGACAGAGAGGAAGAAATTGTGCATGTCCCGAAGGTGCTGTATCACTGGAGATGCCATACCGCGTCCACGGCGGAAAATCCCCAAAGCAAGACATATGCCTACGAGGCCGGAAGAAGGGCGGTACAGGATTTTGCCGACAGAAACGGCTGGGGGGCGGAAGCTGTCCACATGAAACACCTTGGATTTTACCGGTTATCCTATCCGGCGGGACCCTTGCACAACCGCACAGACCTTGGAGCGGTGGGAGGAAGAATTCTTGTGAAAGGCAGAACGGCGGGCGGCAGAATGAAGTCGGACGGAACGCTTTTGTATCAGGGGTTACCGGCAGGCTACAGCGGTTATCTGCACAGGGCGGTGCTGATGCAGGATGCGGAGGCGGTGGACATACGCTGCATCCGCGTGCGGGAGGAATGTATTCCGGTTTTTGAAAAAGTAACAGGCGTTACCTATAAGGAAATACCGGGAACGGCAATTTTTGACTACTCCACACTTCCGGATGGAATGGATTGCAGGGAAATCAGTGTGGCCTTGGGCAGGGCAATCCGGGAAGCGGGTTATCGGGTTTTGTACTTTCCGGAAATGTCCGTGAAATGGAAAGGATAGCACCGCATAAAAAGAAGAATCGAAAAGGAGAGCTGCGGAAGGATATGAACAATGCGGAAAATACCGGAAAATCAAACAATAAAGCAGAAATAACGGTAGTTATTCCAAACTATAACGGCATGAAATATCTTCCGGAGTGTCTGGACACACTAAAAATGCAGGAGACAGGAACTCCTGCATTTCGTGTGCTTGTAGTGGACAACGGCTCAACGGACGGAAGCGTTCCCTATTTGGAGGAGCGGACAGAAAATCAGGAGAACGAAACCTGCATTTTTCTTTCGGAGAATACCGGTTTCTGCCATGCGGTCAATGTGGGAATACAGGCGTCGGAAACACCATTTGTCATTCTGTTAAATAACGATACAAAAGTGAAAACGGGATTTGTCAAAGGACTGTATCATACCATCAGCAAAAAAGAAAGCATTTTCTCTGTCAGCGCCAAAATGCTGATGTGGGACAGGGAAGATTTGCTGGATGATGCAGGGGACAGATACTGTGCGTTAGGCTGGGCATATTCGAGAGGCAAGGGCAGACCGGCGGCGGACTACAATAAGCCGGTTTCGGTTTTTTCTGCCTGTGGCGGTGCCGTTATCTACAGAAAGTCTGTTTTTGACAAAATCGGTCTGTTTGATGAGCAGCATTTTGCTTATCTGGAGGATTTGGACATTGGTTACCGCGCGAAAATATATGGGTACGAGAACCGGTATACACCTGATGCGGAGGTGGTTCATTTTGGCAGTGCGTCCTCCGGCTCCCGCTATAATCCGTGGAAAACAAAGCTGGCGGCGGCAAACAGTGTGTATGTTATCGGGAAAAATATGCCGCTTTTCCAGTGGATTTTGAATCTGCCCTTTCTGATACCGGGATTTTTCATTAAATTTCTGTTTTTCTGCAAAAAAAGAATGGGCGGATTGTATTTGCAGGGACTTGGAATGGGATTTAAAAAGTGCTTTTCTGAGCCGGGCAGAGATGCAAAAGTGAAATTTCAGTGGAAACACTTTGGCAGTTATGTGGCAATTCAGATACAGTTATATGCTAATATCTTCCGAATTATTATGAAATCTTAAGAATTAGCTTCATAAATTCTTAAGTTGCCCTTTCGGGGCGGTTATTATAAAATATGTTTAGTTTCAGAAACGAAGTTACATTGGGTGTGGCTTATGATAAAAGATAATCAGAAGGTGTTCAACAGGCTGCTGGTGTTTATCGACGCCATCATTACCGGTTGTTCCTTTATCCTTTCGTACTATATCAAATTTTATATATTCGAGCATGGACCCGGATACGGCGTGCTGCCGATTGATGACTATTTCATTCTCTTACTTTTCATTGTACCCGGCTATATGTACCTGTATCATCGGTGTAATGTGTATTCTCCCAAGCGGACGGTACGGCGCAGACATGAAATCAGCAGCATTATTCAGGCAAACACCGTGGGCATTGCGGCACTGATTATTATTTTGTACATGGTAATCAAGGAAATTAACTATTCCCGTTCCGTGATGGCAATTTTCTATGTGCTGAATATCTTTTTGACCTCCTGCTGTCGTATTGTTCTCCGCAAAGGATTACAGACCATGCGGAGCAGAGGATATAATCTGAAACACATTCTTCTGGTGGGATATTCGAGAGCGGCGGAAGCCTATATCGACCGGATTCTGGACAATCCACAGTGGGGATATGTGGTGTGCGGCATTTTGGACGAGCACATTCCGGCGGGAACGGTCTATAAAGGTATTAAGGTGTTGGGAACTATCGGCAATCTGGAAATTATTTTACCGGAGAACAAGCTGGATGAGATAGCCATTACCCTTTCTTTGGAAGATTACGATATGCTGGAGCAGATTGTTGGTGACTGCGAGAAATCCGGTGTGCACACCAAGTTCATTCCGGATTACACAAGACTCATTCCCACAAGACCTTACACTGAGGATTTGATGGGACTTCCGGTTATCAATATCCGGTATGTGCCGCTAACCAATACCGGCAATATGGTGGCAAAGCGCTGCATGGACATTGCGGGTTCGCTGTTTGGCATTCTGTTGACCTCACCGCTTTTGCTGATTATTGCGGTTTTGGTGAAATGTAGCAGTCCCGGCCCCATTATTTTCAAGCAGGAAAGAGTCGGGCTTCACAATAAGCCTTTTTATATGTACAAATTCCGCAGTATGGAGTTGCAGAACCCTAATGAGGAAAAGAAAGCATGGACGGTGAAAAATGACCCCAGAGTGACGGCAATCGGAAAGATTCTGCGAAAGACCAGTCTGGACGAACTGCCGCAGCTTTTCAATATCCTAAAGGGTGACATGAGTCTGGTGGGACCCAGACCGGAGAGACCTCTGTTTGTGGAGAAGTTCCGGGAGGAAATCCCCCGTTACATGGTAAAACATCAGGTCAGACCCGGACTTACCGGCTGGGCGCAGGTCAACGGACTGCGGGGCGATACTTCCATTCGCAAACGAATTGAGTATGATATTTATTATATTGAAAACTGGACCTTGGGATTTGACATCAAAATCATTCTGATGACATTTTTTACCGGTTTTATTAATAAAAACGCATATTAATGAAAAAATGCAAGGAGATTACAACAATGACTGAGTATTCCAATCAGAGAAGTACAGGCGGGGCAGAGCGCAGACCCGCAAGCGGTGGGGCAAATCACGGCAGGAAGATGAGTGCAAAGCAGCGGCAGGCAAGGAAGAGACGCAAGATGATTATTTTTGCCATTGAGATTATTGTCATTCTTGCGATGATAACCATTCTGTATCTGGTAATGACCAAGACCAACAGCGAGGGACCAAAGTCACCGGAAAATTGGCCGCAGGATCAGGATGGACTGGAGATTCAGGAAACAGTAGTGGAAAATGAAACTATGAAGGGGTATATGAATATTGCCCTGTTTGGTGTGGATGCCCAGACAGACAAGGATTTGTACAAGGGCAGCCGAAGCGACAGTATTATGATTGCCAGCATTAACATGGATACCGGCGATATTAAACTGGTGAGTGTGTACCGCGATACCTATTTGAATATCGGTACTGACGAGTATATCAAATGTAACCACGCATACGCTTATGGCGGAGCCGAGCAGGCAGTAAAAATGCTGAACATGAACCTGGATATGGATATAAAGAACTTTGTGACAGTCGGCTACAGAGGACTCAGCGAGGTCATTGACGGACTTGGAGGCGTTTACATTGATGTGGATTCCGAGGAACTTAAGCATATCAACAACTATCAGATAAATATTGCGGAAGCGCTGAAATGCGATTACACACCGGTAACACAGGAAGGCTATCAGCTCCTTAACGGATTGCAGGCTTCGGCATACTGCCGTATCCGTTATACCAAGGGTGATGACTTCAAGCGTGCGACACGTCAGAGAGAGGTGCTCAAGGCGATTGAAGCGCAGGCAAAGAAAGCCGACTTGGCTACCCTTTCCAAAGTCTTTGACAATGTAGTTGACGATGTTTACACCAGTCTGGAGCCCAAGGATATTCTGGATTTGATTGGAAATATTTCCAAATACCAGATTGTTGACGAGGGAGGTTTCCCGGAGGAAACCATGAGGACCACGGCAAATATCGGTGCCAAGGGAAGCAGCGTTATCCCCATGGATTTGGAGTCCAATGTTGTATGGCTTCATCAGTTCCTCTTCGATGACCAGTCTTACACGGTAACAGACAACGTAAAAGAGTACGGACAGAAAATCAAAGCGGATACCACACCGTATATCAATAAAAATTAAGGCTGGGAGGGAGCTGTCAAGGCTCCCTTTCTTTTTGAAAAATGGACGGAGAGCAAGCAAATGACCATAGATGTGATTATTCCGGTATATCATCCGGGGAAAGAACTGTTCGCACTGCTGGACGCGTTGGAAAACCAGAGTGTTCCGGTGCAGAACATACTGCTTATGAATACGGAAAAATCCTATTTTGATGCGCTGACAAAGGGAGTGGATATGGGGGCAAAATACCCCAATGTGAAGGTGTTCCATCTCACCAAACAGGAATTTGACCACGGCGGCACAAGACGGCGCGGTGTGGAATTGTCCCATGCGGATGTTTTTGTGATGATGACACAGGATGCGGTCCCCGCCGATAAATATCTTTTACAGCGCCTGACCTGCAATTTGCAGGGAGACATTGCAGCCGCTTACGCAAGGCAGCTTCCGAAAAAGCACAGCGGCGTGGAGGAGCGTTTTTCCAGACAGTTCAATTATCCCGACAAACGAAGGGTGAAGTCCGCAGAGGATTTGCCGGGGCTTGGCATTAAAACCTTTTTCTGCTCCAATGTCTGTGCGGCATACCGCCGGGAGATTTATGATTCTCTGGGCGGCTTTGTGCAGAGAGCTATTTTTAATGAAGATATGATTTATGCGTCGGCGGTTATCCGAAACGGCTATAAGATTGCCTATGAGGCACAGGCGAGGGTGTATCATTCCCACGATTACACCAATATGCAGCAACTCCACCGTAATTTTGATTTGGGCGTTTCGCAGGCGGAGCACCCGGAAGTTTTTGCGGACGTTCCCTCCGAATCCGAGGGCGGTAAAATGGTGAAGGCGGCGGCAGCCTATTTCAAACAGCAAAAGAAACTATGTCGTCTGCCGCATTTTTATGTACAATGTGCTTTTAAATATGCGGGATATTTTCTCGGAAAGCATTACAAAAAACTGCCGAAAAGCTGGATTTTACGGCTTACTTCCAACCGGGAATACTGGAAATGATTTCACAAGTGTTTAATATATTCATCACATTTCGGACACAATTCGCGGGTATACTGAGTGCATAAAGTTGGAAGAGAGGTAATGGATATGTACGAAAATGAAATCTATTCCGGTTCAGACACCGGCGAAAATACATCCGGCGTCTTTAGCGGAAACATAACAAGCACCACAAATACAACAAACACAAATAACTATGGCACCTACCAAACCGGCAGCACAGATACTGCATGGCAGACAGCCGCCCGGAACCAGCCGGCGGGTAAACCGAAAAAGAATAAGTCCGGAGGATTTTTCAAAAAGGCACTGCTCAGTGTGAGCTTGGGTCTGCTCTTTGGACTCTTTGCCGGGCTTGGCTTTTACGGAGTGCAGCAGGGCGTTGGAATTAGCAAACAGCCGGACAGCAGTCAGGCGGTAGCGGAAGCAAATTCTACAACAGTGGCGGACAACGGACAGTCGGACATCAAGCTGACGAACACCAACAATGTTACGGTAGTGGAATCCGATATTTCCAATGTGGTTGAGGAAGTAATGCCCGCAATGGTTTCCATCGTGAACAACTACACTGAGACAGGCAATTTCTTTGGACAGACTTACACACAGGAACAGGCAGCCAGCGGCTCCGGTATTATCGTATCAGAGACCGATTCCGAGCTTTTGATTGTCACCAACCACCATGTAGTGGCAGATGCGACAACCTTAAAGGTAACATTTATTGACGGCAGCGAGGCGGAAGCCAAGATTAAGGGTATGGACTCCGATATGGATTTGGCAGTGCTTGCCGTTCCGTTAAGCTCTTTAAGCAGCGATACCAAGAATGCCATTTCCGTAGCAACCCTTGGCAACAGCGATGATTTGAAGCTGGGTGAGCCGGTCATTGCCATCGGTAATGCGTTAGGATACGGACAGTCCGTTACCAACGGTATTGTAAGCGCCCTGAATCGTGAGATTACTTTGGAGGACGGCTCCACAGGAACCTTTATCCAGACCAATGCAGCCATTAACCCCGGTAACTCCGGCGGTGCGCTGTTGAATATCAACGGTGAGGTAGTGGGTATCAACTCCAACAAGATTGGCGGTTCCACCATTGAAGGCATGGGATATGCCATTCCTATCAGCTCCGCAAGCCCTATCATTGCAGATTTGATGGAGAGACAGACCAGAGAAAAAGTAGCTGACGGACAGAGCGGTTATATCGGAATTTCCCTTCAGGAAGTTACCAGCCAGATTTCTCAGATGTACAATATGCCCACCGGTATTTATGTAGTATCTGTGGAAGAGGGCTCCGCAGCGGAAGCAGCCGGAATCGTAAAGGGCGATATTATTACCAAGTTTGACGGTGAGAAAATATCTTCCTACTCTGATTTGCAGAACGTATTACAGTACTACGCCGCAGGAACCACAGCCAAGATTACGGTTATGAGACCAGAAAACGGCGAATATGTACAGCATGACTACGACATTACTTTAGGAAGCAGACCGACAAGTAATCAGTGTCTGCTGATTAATGAAAAAACCAGCTTGAAACCATCGATTTTACCGCATTT